>VFQP010001705.1_pt1 | contig 27715 bp, 19 predicted proteins | sample 3512351 | NCBI WGS metagenome assembly VFQP01 (sample SAMN10412372, study PRJNA504923) | tailings metagenome | isolation source: Relicate 1 Philex TSF1 revegetated site | place: Philippines: Tuba, Benguet | collected 2017-08-29
CTATGTAACAATTTACAATAAGTGCGTTAATAATAATAAAATACCCATACATGAAGATGCCGGTACAAAGGATTGGCTATAAGTTATTTATTGCCCTGGTTGTTTTTTGTTCTTTTCTGTTTTCCGCAAATGCCCAACAATCTGTGATTAAAGGACGTGTTGCAGGTGTAACAGAACCTGGTTTGATTGTTAATCTGTTAGCACGAAAAGATTCCTCCTTTGTTAAAGTGGCGATCTGTGATAGTGCAGGCAGGTATGAACTGGCAGGATTAAAAGATGGGGTATACCTTCTTTCGATCCGACAATTAGGATATCTGCCCTATTACAGTGCAGCTATCCAACTCAATACGATTGAAAGGGAAGTGTCTATGCCTGATATTCAATTAATCCCATCGGCCAATGATTTGGGAGAAGTAAGTGTAGTAGCAAAGAAGCCATTTGTACAGCGTAAGATAGATAGGGTAGTCGTGAACCCGGATGCACTGATTAGTAATGCTGGTTCTACTTCTCTGGAAATGCTTGAGAAAGCACCGGGTGTACTGGTTGATATCAATGGTAATATTTCTCTGAAAGGCAAGTCGGGTGTAGTTGTGCTGATTGATGATAAGCCAACCTATATGTCTGCGTCCGATTTGGCTAATTTCCTGCGATCAATGCCGGCCAGCTCAGTTGACCTGATAGAGATCATGACAAATCCACCTGCTAAATTTGATGCTTCAGGAAATGCAGGCGTCATCAATATCAGGTTAAAGAAGAATATGGTGAAAGGGATTAACGGAGGGGTAAACCTGAGCTATGGTCAGGGCAGGTACATGCGCACCAATAATAGTTTTAACCTCAACTATCGGGTTAATAAGGTCAATATATTCGGAAACATTGGCTGGAACAGAAACAATACCTACCAGGATCTTTTTCTCGATCGTTTTTATTTTACCAATACGGGGGTATTCAATTCTGGGTTCAAGCAAAATTCTTATATCAAACGTGGCATGACCGGACAAACGGCAAGGGTTGGTATGGATTATTATATGAATAATAAATCTACGTTTGGGATAGTTTTATCTGGATTTATTAACCCTTCTACATCAACCGTGAACAATACGGCAAATGTTACAGATGCCAACGATAATCTTACTTCTCGTGTTGTAGCTGAAAATCCTTCGGAACGGGAATGGAAAAATGGGGGTATTAACCTGAACTACTCTTATAAGCCTAATAATAGGGGTGCGGAACTTAGTGCCAATGCAGACTATATTTCCTATGCATCAATTGCCACACAGACTCTCGTTAATCAGGTGTATGATCCATCCAATAGCCTCATTGGTTCCTCTACTTTATCTTCTTCATTACCTGCAAATATCAACATACAGACACTGAAAGTGGATTATGTCACGCCACTTAAAACAGGAGGTCGATTTGATGCAGGAGTAAAAACCAGTTTTGTAGATGCTGATAATACAGCGAACTTTTATGATGTAGTGAATAATGTATCAACGCCTAATTATCAATTCTCCAATAGCTTTATTTACAAGGAAAATATCAATGCAGTATATGCCAACTATTCCAGGGATTGGAAAAGGCTTTCATTGCAATTAGGCTTTCGCATGGAGAATACCAATATCAGCGGGCACCAATTAGGGAATCCTGTTGTAAGCGATTCTTCCTTCACAAGGCACTATACCAATCTGTTCCCTACTTTTTATTTATTATATAGGGCAGATACATTGCAAAAACACCAGTGGGGTTTAACTGTTGGAAGGCGGATCAACAGGCCGAATTATCAGGATCTGAATCCCTTTACCTATCCGCTGGATCGATTCACTTATTATGCCGGTAATCCTTTCCTGCAACCCACATTTTCTTATGGTGTTGAATTATCGCATACTTTCAAAAATATGATCACAACATCAGTTGAATACAATGTGGTGAATGATTTGATACAGGAAACAAATGAACAGCGAAATAATATCTTTTATAGCAGACCGGGAAATTTTGGAAGACAGATCGTGTATGGTATTGACCTTAATGCTACCGTCAAACTAAGTAAGTGGTGGACCTTGCAATTATATACGGAATATAAAAACCTGGGTTATCGTTCGCAGATATATGGGCAGCAACTGGATGAAAGCAAATGGTATTGGAGTTTTGCCCCAACTAACCAGTTTGTGATTACTCCTGATTTGAGTGCAGAATTATCCGGCTCCTATCAAACAAGGATATTGGTTGGTCAGTTTCTCACCATTCCTGTTTGGCAATTGAGGGCTGGCCTGTCCCAGCGTATCATGAAAGGCAAAGGTTCTGTAAGATTGAATGTATCTGATCTGTTGTATACCAACCAGCCTGGTGGTGATATCCGAAACATTACCAATGCAAAGGCCAATTGGAAAAGTTTTCTGGATAGCAGGGTGCTATCGCTTACTTTCTCTTATCGATTCAATAAAGGAAAGTCTTTGAATGCACGTCAGTCTGGCGGCTCTGAAGCAGAGAAGGGTAGGGTGAAGACCAATTGATTAACATACCAGTATCGTGATATGGCAATTTTAGTAAAATATGCATTGGTCATGGTGTGTTGCTTATCTTGTAGCGGATCAGCAGTTCCTGAGGGTATGGCGCAGACAAATGTGGTTAAACAGTATGATACATTGTATCGTGAATTTGTTTTCGATACGGCCAGAAATTTTACTGATGTTAAATCGCTGAATGAATATTGGAAAGAATTATCGAATAATACCTTACGGTATAAGAACCTGGGTAAGAATAGTAAGGGTCAAATACTATCGGTGATACGGATGGATTCTGTCATTTATAACAACTCTGAGCTGCTGGCATATGGTGTGCTGCGTTATTTTAAAACACATAAGCCAGCTATAGAAGATATTTTCATGTTGAATGTTCCTGCTTCGGTACCCTCTGTTTTATATCGCAGGGAAGATATTATGCAAGCTTTTGCTGTTTTTCCTGCCACCGCACAGAAAAGTGCTGCCGGTAAGAAAGTACTTGAAAACCTGAATAAGAATTATGCACAACCCTTGCCATCCTTAACTAATATTGGCTCTTTTCAATTTAGAGATACTAAAGGCAAAATGGTTAGTATGCGGGAGATGGTACAAGGGGAGCATCAGTATTTTTTACTGATATTGGGTGCGTCCTGGTGTAAGCCATGTAGAATTGAAAATCATTTCCTGAAAGAACATATTCGCGATTTTCAATCTCATAAAATCAAACTAGTCGGCATTTCCATGGATACAAATAGAGAACATTGGTTAAAAGCACTCGATGAAGACCAATGTTCCTGGCCACAGTATAATGATCCCAAGGCCTTTGAGTCTGCTTTTGCTAAGGCAGCGGCAGTATCGGGTGTGCCAGATAATCTCTTATTCGATAAAGAGATGAATCTGCTTACACGAAGTAGAAATATTGAATTGATTCTTTCCTTTCTTTCCAGTAAAAATCAATAATTTCTTTAAATACGAATTTTCCTGATCAGACATGAGAATGATAGTAGTGAATGATTCACTGGTAAATCCTTATGAGATTGATCAAATAGCAGGAAAGGATAAATGACGCTCAATCATTTGAGCGAGATTGTGTGCGTGCTAAACCTGATAGTATGCGACGTTTATTTTTGCTGTTGATATTGCTTATATCATATTCTTGTTCTTCTGCCCAGCATATCAAGCGAAAGGGAACGATAGGGGTTAGTTTTTACCAGCGACCCACAGATAGCTTAAAGCAGGCTTTAAAGTATACGAAAGGTATTATTGTCCAAGGTATTGTTCCTGCCACTACAGCAGAGCAAATCGGACTGAAACCCAATGATATTATTCTCCAGATCAATCAGGAGCCTATCAATGATGTGACTTCCTTATTACAAAAGGCTAAACAATTGCGTGATTCAGATCCGCTAATTGTGCGGGTGCTACGATCTGCCAAAGAACTTACCCTACGTGGTAATGTGGTGCCCAAGCCAATGGAAATCAGCGAGAGGGCAGATATCGTATACGGTGAGTTTGCTTATGGGAATGGATATGTTCGCACGATTTATAAAACCCTAAAAAACAAGAAGCCATTAGGAACGGTCTTTTTCTTACAGGGACTGCCCTGTTATTCAATGGATAACTTTAAAGAGTTAGATAAAACCAAGCAAGCCATTGATGCTATGGTAGATAGAGGCTTTGCTGTGTACAGGATTGAAAAGGCCGACATGGGAGATAATGTGAATATGCCGCCCTGTGAAACCATGGGATTTAATGAAGAGTTGAAAATATATGAGGCAGGTTATCTACACCTTCTGCAAATGCAAATGGTAGACACATCTAATATCTTTTTATTTGGTCATTCCATGGGAGGTATTACAGCGCCACTACTCACACACATCCATCAGCCCAAAGGTATTACTGTATATGGAACAGTATTTAAGCCATGGTTAGAGTATTTGTTTGATGCTTATTTATTGCAGCAACAATATTATGGTACTGATCTCGCTTTTTTGAGAGCCGAACTTGAAACGATGAAGAAGCCAATCTTTGACTATTTCTATAATAATCGTCCTTTTTCAGAAGTATATGCTACTACTGCAGGAAAGAAAGCGATGCAAACAATCATAGAATATAATGATCAAAACCAATTAGCTGCAGGTAGATCGCCTCTTTGTCATAAGGAACTGAATCAGCAACCACTTACTGCAGCCTGGCGAAATACAACAGCAAAAGTGCTTGCTGTGTATGGTGAATGTGATATAGCTGCTATTCATCCGGATGATCACCAAGCGCTTGTGGCATACATTAACAAGTGGCGTCCTGGTAATGCCAGTTTTTTACTGGAGCCGGGTACCACCCACAATTTTGAAGCGATTGGCACCATGCAGCAGTTTTTGGCTATGCAGTCGGATCCGGTATCATTTGAAAAATATGCAGTGAACCGATTTAATGAAAAGCTGTTTGATCGTATCTGTGACTGGATGCGGTCGGTGATATAATGGCATATTATAAAAGCCACAATCAATTGTTGAACTGGAATTTCCATGTTCAATGTACTCATAAACTCAATTAAATAGATACTATATGAATACTATTGTATTCGGCAGAGTGCTACTTTTTTTTCTTAGCATACTAGTGGTGTCGCCTGTAGTAAATGGGCAGGATATTCAATCATTTGTAGCACGTTATCGTGAGTATCGAAGTGTTATTGGAAATGATGGACGGGAAGTGAACTCTACTTCAATGTTTGAAGTGTCCGTTCATGAAGGAGCCATGAAAACTATCCGTGAAATGCGGCCTGGGGTGATTTCAACTACAATCAGCGATTTTGCAACACAGAAAGCTGTTGGGTATATGAAGGAGGATAATGACTCCTTACAAAAAGAGATAGAATATTTTGCTGATGTCTTTCCAGTTCATGCGATGCCCGGTGATGAGGTGAAAGTTAGGTTTTTAGATCAACAGAAACTTATCGGAAAGGATAGTTGTAAGCTGGCTATCATTCGATGGAGAGAGGATGATATGTTTGTCTGGTATCGCCCCGAACGCTATATCAGGCCAAGTAAATTTCAGAATTCCTTATTTTCTTCCATACCAGGTATTCCTGTGATCATATCATTTAAGGATAAGCGAATTCAACTCCCCATGATTGCAGGTGTTTTCATAGTGTATAAACTGGAAGCGTTTTCCATCCCCGAACATCCCGAAGCTGCGGTTGCAGTGAAGGGAGTTGATAAATATCCGGTTGTAGATGATAAAATGGAGTATGCAGTAAGATTCAGAAAGATGTTGGCTGCACATCCTCCTGATACCAGATTCAATGTGAGTGAAATCATGGAGTTTCTACAATATAAGCTGAAGGAAGCAGGCTATTAATCATCCTAAGTAGTCGTATATGTATCAAAGAATCAAACAAATACGCTGGGTGCTCTTGTTCGTCTTTATGAGATCATTCGCCTCCTATTCACAAGCGCCTGTATGGAAGGAATTTATACTGCAGTACACAGTATACTCACAAACTACAGATGAATTGGGTGTGCAACAGGAAGTTATTGGTAAACAAATGTTGGTTGTAGGTAATCAAATCCTGAAAGTGGTTAGTCAAACAAAAAAGCATGTAACAAGTACCGTTATCAATGATTTTCGGCATCGTAAAGCTATTGGATATCATACCAATGGCAAGGAGTACGTTTGCGGTTTTGATGCTGGTTTCAGATCACATGTTTTCAATGTAGTCCCTCCTCTTCAAAAGGTTTTGGCAAGCCAGATGCTATTGGATACTAAGCGAATCAATGGTTTTGATTGTAAAAAGGCAGTGCTGATCTATGGTGATCAGTCTCGTTTGGCAGAAGTATGGTATGACAGTACCGTTAGGCTGGAACCCGAAGGATTCACCAATGATTTATTGTCTATACTCGGTGTGCCTGTTGTCATCTCCTTTACAACTGTATCACCTACCAATACAACCCTACCTGTTAAAAATGTTATGATACTGGATAGTTACAGACAGCTTGGTTCGGATACAGCATTGCTGAATGTTGAAGATCTTGAAAAATATCCGGCACCCTTCCTTGAAGCCGGTGGTACTTATAATAAGGTTAAGAGTATGTATGCCAATGCAAAAGCTATTGGACTGTCTTCAAAACCATTTAAGGCATTTCTGCTTACAGATGAAGCTGTGAAGACTATAAAACAAGATATAAATGGCATTTCTGCAAGGATGCTTGAGCCGGTAAATCCATTTAAAACGGGTAAGCTGATTGGTTCATTTGCAATAGAAAGTATGGATGGTACTTTGATAAATACAAAGGCATTAGTGAATAGGGTAACGGTATTGAATTTCTGGTTCACTACTTGTGGGCCATGTATTGTGGAAATGCCCATGTTAAATGAGCTGGTTACAGATAATAAGACAAAGGATGTAGGATTCTTTGGTATTACTTATGAGAAAAAGAAAGATGTACAGCTTTTTTTAGAAAAGCGATCCTTCTTGTACAAACAAGTGTCTGATCAGGAGAAATTGATTACTCAGTTAGGTGTTCGATCCTATCCTGTAACCGTGATCCTGGATAAAAAGGGGATAATACGTTATAGCAGTGCTTATCGGTTACCAGTGAAGGAGCAATTGCAGCAGTTGATTGATCAGTTGCTGGTTAACGAGTAGTGTCTCACAATTTAGCAGTAATTCATAAATCCGCATTGTTTATAGCTGTTAGATTGCAGAAACAAGTTTTTCTTGTTTGTATCAGTTAGCAAGGGCTCTTGTAGTCCTTGCTTTTTCTAAACCTATTTTATGAAACAAATCATTAGTTTCCTTTCAGTTTTTTTGCTTTGTTCAAGCCTTATATCCCAACAACTAACCGATCCAATCACACAAGATCCCAACCTGATTTCCGGAAAGCTATCGAACGGGCTTAGTTACTTCATCCGTAAGAACGCAAAGCCGGAAAATCGTGCAGAGCTTAGGTTGGTGGTTAATGCCGGATCAGTACTTGAAAGTGATGATCAGCAGGGGATTGCCCATTTTCTTGAGCATATGGCTTTTAATGGAACCAAAAACTTCCCCAAGAATGAGTTGCTGAATTATCTCGAGAAGGCTGGGGTTCGCTTCGGTGCTGATCTTAATGCAACAACAGGTTTTGATCATACGATTTATATGTTGCCCATTTCCAGTAATGATCCTCTGATATTAAATAATGGATATCAGGTATTGCGTGACTGGGCGGGTGATCTTTTACTGGATAAGGAGGAAATTGATAGGGAACGTGGCGTGATTATTGAAGAAAAACGGATGCGTCAGAATGCAACTCAACGGGCATATGTACAATATATACCTGTGCTTACCAATGGCAGTCAATATGGGTCACGGGTGCCTATTGGTAAGGAGGAGATTATTCGAACTGCTCCGAAGGAAGTGTTTCAGCGCTTTTACTCAAATTGGTATCGGCCAGATAATATGGCTGTTATAGTAGTGGGTGATATTGATGTGGCAGCAGTAAAAGCTAAGATTGAATTACTATTTTCAGATCTGAAAAATCCGGCCAATGCTCCGGTAAGACCAGAAAGGATACCGATTACCTGGCATGCCAAAAATAAAGGGATGGTAGTAGTAGATGCTGAGAATACGAATAATATGCTGAGTATTTATTTACGTATGGAGCCTTCCGGTAAAAAGCAAACCTGGGCCGATCAGAGTAAGGTGTTGATGGATCAGTTTATGGTGGAACTTATCAGTGCCCGTTTGCGCGAATCGGTAGTCAAACCTGGTTCACCTGTAACGCTCGGCGGATTAGTGATCGGAGATCAATTTTTACGGGGTTATGATGCGGATATTGCTTATGCACTTACCAAGGAGGATCCTGCCAAGGCTATTTCATGGCTTACTGCGGAGCTGCTCAGTGCAAAACAATATGGATTTACGGAATCGGAGGTTGAAAGGACCAAAAAAATATTCCTCAAACGCTATCAGGATGCCTTTACTGAAAAGGATAAAACCGAGTCGTCTGTATTCGCGAGTCAGTATATTGATCTTTTTCTGGAGTCAGAGCCTTCTCCGGGTATTGAGGCAGAATGGGCATTTGTAAAAAAATGGTTGAATAGCCTGTCTGTATCAGCATTGAATACAAAGGTAAAAGGCTTGATAACTGATCGTCCTGCGTTTATTTTTTATAATACAACATCAGCAAATTCTACGATTACTGCAGCTTCACTGGTAGATGCTTATGAACGTTCATTGCAACAAACGGTTAGCGCCTACAAAGATCAGCCGGCAGCAACAGAATTGATGGAGAAGATGCCAGTGCCAGGAAAAATTTTACAAAGGGAGGAGTTGACTACGCTCGGTGCTCGTAAGCTAACACTCTCAAATGGCATCAAGGTCGTGTATAAGCCTACTACATTTAAAAATGATGAAGTGCAATTCCGTGCCAGTATGTGGGGTGGAAGAACAGTATTGTCTGGCAGAGATCTGGTTCTCGCCAAGTATATCTCTGTTTTAACAACTCAGCTTGGATTTGGAAAGAACAGGTCTTCTGATATGCCTCGTTTACGATCAGGCATCGAAGCAAATGTGTCATTTAATATTTTATCGACCCAGTTACAATTCATGGGGGGAAGTACAGCCAAAGATTTGGAGAAACTTTTACAGCTATTTTACCTGAAGGTTACTTCTGTAAATTTTGACAAAGAAGACTTTAATTCCCTTCGTTCTAATATGAGCAATCAATTCGGGAATATTCTCAAGAATCCCATGAATATGTTCAATGATACCATTCTCAAATACCGCTTTTTGAATCCTGCCTTTATTGGAGGCTTCCCATTGCAAGATGAATTGAATGCTGTACAAAGCGAAGAAATGAAGGATTTTTATGAGCGTATCATGAAGAACTTACGCGGTATGACCTTATACTTCTCAGGCAATATTGATCCGGAATCTTTTGAAAAAATGGTTACACAATATATAGCCAGTATACCAACACAGGTGAAGTCCATTGCATTGAATAAAGCTAATTTGCCCAGGTCAAGAGAGGGTAAAAATATCCTCAATATAAAAGGAGGCAAAGAGAATAAGTCGGAGATTGCACATACCTATTATGGGAACCTGCCCGAAAAAGATGATGCCAGCATTATGGCTTTTTCCCTGCTAACAGATATACTGCAAATGCAAGCCAATAAAAAGTTGCGCGAGGAAATGGGAAATACCTATTCACCAAGGGTTTCCTCATTAGTAGAGAGGGATCCTGTTGGACAGTTTAGTTTATCGCTCAATGTTTCCTGTTTACCCGAGAATTCCAATGCCATTATTGATGCATTTGATGGCTTGATACAGACAATCATTGCTGGAAAACTGGATGAGGATGACCTGAATAAGGCGAAAATGCAAAGCATCAAAGCGATGGAAACCAGGTTAACGACAAATATGTATTGGGTTTTGTTTCTGGAGCAGCAACAAAATTTTGGATTGGATCAGGGCATGGTAACGAGTTTTGCTAGCAGAACGAATGCTGTTACCAAAGAGCAGATCATCGAAGCTGCAAAGAAATTTTTGCAAAAAGCCAATGTGCTTAAAGCTGTAATGGATCCCTTGCCACAATGATGCAGATAGTTCCAAAAGGTCGACTTCTTCGTTTCTTTTGGTGTTTGAAGGGACTCTCTGATGAGGGTCTCTTTTGCTTTTCCGGATGGACGCTCTCCCGGTATAAATTAATTGCAGAATCCTTGTAACCTTTTTATCATTGTTCAGTTTATCCTTTACAGGCAAACATTAATAAGCGGCAAATTAGCATGGAATTACTCGATAACGAACTGATGTTCAAGGTAAAACAGGGCGATCTGGATCAGATGGCACTGTTATTTGACCGGCACCATCGAAAATTATTCGGCTTTTTCTGCCATCAAACCGGCTCACGGCATGAGAGTGAGGACCTGGTTCAAACGGTGTTCATGAACATGTTGCGGTCGAGGGCCACCTTTACGGGCTCGCACAAATTTGAAACATGGATGTACGCCATTGCCAGAAATGCCTTACATGATTATCATCGCCGCACCAATAAGCAGCCTGCTGTAACTGATGATCTGGATCAGATCAACAACCTGACAGATACCAGTCAGGCAGATGATTTGATGAGCAGAAAGGAAGAAATGAAACAGCTCAGGATAGCAATGGGAAAACTAAGTGAGGAGGATCGGGAACTGATCATCTTATCACGCTATCTGGAAATGAAATACCAGGATATCGCTGCCCTCATGAATATAACAGAAGGAGCGATTAAAGTAAGAATACACCGGGCCGTTAAACAGCTAAGAACAATCGTTCTTTCATTGAATGAACAAACCCTATTGAAATGAAATGTAGTATAAATCAAGATGCAATATGGTCGCTGGTTATGGGCGATGTAGCACCAAAAGAGAAGCAAGCGCTGGAACAGCATGTAAGCACTTGTGAATCTTGCCGGCAGGAACTGGCCGCTTTACAACAGTTCTGGAAGCATGATATGGAGCTGGTTCATCCGGAACCCCCTGCTCATATGCGTGGTCAGTTTATTCGCCAGCTCAATGAGCTAAAATTAGAAGAGGCCAGAAAGCAGGAAGCAGTAGCTCCGGCAACGATACGATGGCGATGGTGGCAAAATCTGCTCACCCCCCAATTCAAAACAGGATGGGTAATGCTGGTCATGGGTGTGATATTGACTACTGTATTCTTCCGTTTAAATACTGCCGGTGATCAGCAGAATATCCAGGAATTATCGGCCCAGGTAAAGGAAATGAAGGAAATGATGGCCCTTACTTTATTGGAACACCCATCTGCCTCAGAAAGGTTACGCGCCGTTAGTATGGTGAATGAGATCGATGGATTTGATAGCAAGCTGCGTGAAGCCTTGTTAACAACACTGGAAGAAGATGAGAATGTGAATGTGCGTTTAACGGCATTGGAGTCTCTCTCTCGCATGACAGCCGATGCCAAAGTAAGGGAAGGACTTATACAGGCCATATCGCACCAGGAATCTCCCATTGTACAGGCGGCCCTGGCAGATGTAATGCTGCAAATGAATGAGAAAAAAGCAGTGAAGCCATTACAAAGATTATTGAAACAACCCGAAACCAACGAATTGATCAAACCCAAGCTTCGGGAAACTATTTCTAAATTAAGTTAAACCCCCTGAATATGAAATGCATCAAACCCCTGCTGCTGGCGGGAACAGTATTCCTATGCCTCAGCAACAGCCTATCGGCACAAAAATTCTCTGAGGACTATAAACGATCCTTCAAGGTAAATAACCAAAATCCTCAATCTGTTCTGGCACTGTATAACCTCACTGGTTCGGTGAAGGTAGAAGGTTATCAGGGTAATGAGGTGTTGATCGAAGTCAAAAAAAATATTAGCGCTAGTACCGAAGATGCGCTGGCACAAGGAAAAGCGGAGGTAAAGCTGGAAATGGAGCAGTACGGCGACAGCATCCTGGTTTATCTTTCTGGGCCATACAGCACTTTGCCAAAAAGTGAAAAGAGAGATGGCTGGAAACGTATTCCATATCATTACAATCACGATTTTGTGATTAAAGTACCGATGAACATGCGTTTACATTTGGCCACAGTAAATGAGGGCGATGTGCAGGTAAAAGATGTGAGAGGAGAAATGGAATTGAATAATGTAAATGGATCGATCTTTGTTGAGCAGGCAAGATCTGCCACGCAGGCTTATACCGTGAATGGAAAGGTAGAAGTGAGTTATGCTGTAAACCCCGTTAAACCATCATCCTACAAAACCATAAATGGTAGTATAACGGTTAGGTATCAGGAAGGATTCAATGCCGATCTTTATTTTAAGAGTATGATGGGTAAGTATTATACCGATTTTGATGGAATAGAAACTTTGAATGGAACTGTTGAGAAAAATACGGATAAGTCTGGGAAGGGTACCGTATACAAGTTAAATAAAAATGTAGGTGTTCGAATTGGTAATGGCGGAAAGGACATGCGTTTCGAAACACTGAACGGAGACATCTATATCAAAAAAATGTAAAAACACAATCATGATAAGAATTAAATCAATTATTACCATACTCTCCATGATTTGCTTCCTGCAGGCAAATGCACAGGAAACCGATAAGGGTCAAATGGAGATCGCCCTTACCAATCCGGGTAAATCTTATAAGCTGAAGGTTAGTTTACTGGATGGAAGTGTTAAACTAACAGCACATTCAGGTAGCAATATTATTGTAGATGTAACTGCACATGAAGGCAAATCGAAGCCAGCTAAGGAGGCAGGCGGTATGAAAAGGATTGGTGGATCCACTGGCTTTGAAGTGAAAGCTAAAGAGAATAATAATGAAGTGGAAATATCCAATTCCAATGTGATGAAGAAGATTGATCTCGACATCAAAGTGCCGGCTAATGGTAACTTTCAGGTAAAACTCATCAATAATGGTGATATTGAAATTGTAAATGTGCAAGGTGAATTGGAACTGAGCAATATCAATGGAGCCATCCGTTTGTCGGGTGTACGTGGATCTGCAGTGGCCAATACCATCAATGGTGAGATCATCGCTCGATTTCAATCAGTATCACCAGATAAGGCAATGGCTTTTTCTACACTCAATGGAAAAATTGATGTTAGCTTCCCTGCAGATATCAAAGCTAATATGAAGCTTCGGTCGGATTATGGTGAGGTATACAGTGATTTTGATGTGGCCCTCGAGAAGAATGCAGCACCTGTTTCCAAAACCCAAAGTAATGGCCTTTATAAGATATCAAAAGATGCCTGGCTAAACGGTAAGATTAATGGCGGCGGACCCGATATTATGTTAAAAACCAGTATGGGCAGTATTTATTTGCGTAAGAATAAATAAAAGCCTGCATAGCCCCCCTTACCCTTTGCATCTTTGATCCTTGGGCATCCTCTCCTTATATACCTGCTGCCATGCAGCAATACTATATGGAAAGAGGGTGGACCGGGATGCTGAGATGCAAAGGGATTTTTTTGCTTATATTGTAGTGCTGATCCCTGATCATTTTTTCAAACGAGCGCTAAATTATAAGCCATGCGAATCTACGGATTACTGATCTCCCTCTTATGCCTTCAATGCAGTTTTGCCCAATCGGGCAATTCAAACTGGACCTCACTTTTTAATGGGAAAAATTTATCGGGCTGGAAACAGCTGAATGGTAAAGCCCTTTATCAGGTTGTTAATGGAGAGATTGTGGGTACTACGGTAGCAGGTGAACCCAATTCCTTTCTGGCTACCGAAAAGGAATATGGCGATTTTATTCTGGAGCTGGAATTCAGGCTGGATGCCGAAATGAATTCGGGTATTCAGTTTAGGAGCGAGAGTAAACCTGACTATCAGAATGGTCGTGTTCATGGCTATCAATTCGAAATTGATCCATCAGCAAGGGCATGGACAGGTGGTATATATGATGAAGCAAGAAGAGATTGGTTATATCCGCTGGATTATAACCCCGCAGCTAAAACAGCTTATCGTAAAGGGGATTGGAATACCTGTCGAATTGAATGTATTGGTAATACAATCCGCACTTTTGTGAATGGCAAATCGGTGGCGCATGTGGTAGATGATATGACGCCAAAGGGGTTTATTGCCCTACAGGTTCATGCTATCAGTAAACCGGAAGAAGCTGGCAAGAAAATTCGTTGGCGCAATATCAAAATTCAGGAGAAACAGCTGCGTGCTACGCCTTATGACCAAATCTTCGTCGCTAATTTTATCCCGAATCATTTATCAGAACAAGAAAAAAGAAATGGTATCCAGTTGCTATTCGATGGTCAAACCACTAACGGGTGGCGTGGTGCCTATAAAAATAGCTTTCCAGCCAAAGGATGGGAGGTTAAAGAAGGAACCCTTCGGGTACTGTCTGCCAATGGCGGAGAGTCTGTGAATGGAGGTGATATTGTTACAGTGCAACAGTACGGTGCTTTTATCTTTCAGTTTGATTTTAAGCTCACCGAAGGAGCGAATAGTGGGGTTAAATATTTCGTTACCGAGAAAGAAAATAATGCGGGATCAGCTATCGGACTGGAATACCAAATTTTGGATGATGAGCGTCATCCTGATGCCAAACTGGGTTCTATCAATAACCGCACGCTCGCTTCCCTGTATGACCTCATTCCTTCTGTTCGCGAATCGCGAGCCAGGAGAAAAATCGGTGAATGGAACCGGGGTATGATCATCGTAAAGCCAGACGGTACGGTCACTCATTTCCTGAATGGATGGAAGATGTTGGAATACCAGCGGGGAACACAATACTATTATGCCCTTGTAGCAAAGAGTAAATATGCACAATGGCCGGGCTTTGGTATGGCACCGGCAGGACATATTTTGCTGCAGGACCATGGTAATGAGGTGTGGTTCAGAAGTTTGAAACTGCAGCAGTTAACGGCTCAGTGAGCAAAATGATAGCTCGTAAGAATAGCAAGTACGCATTCCGCCATTTACTATCAATAAAATGAAATATAATGTCTACAAGAAGAGCATTTATTGAGAAGACTACCAAGGCAGTGGCTTCCCTCTATGCCTCATCATGGGTATTGAGTGCCGATGCCGCCAGTTATAAAAGAATCATTGGCGCCAATGATCGGGTAAGGGTTGGTGTAGTGGGTTTTTCAGATAGGTTCAGGCAGTCTCTGTTCCCTTGTTTTAACCATCATCAAAAGGAACTGAATTTTGATATCGTAGCAGTTTCTGATTTGTGGAAGAAACGCCGTGAAGAAGGAGAAGCATTCTTGAGTAAACAAACCGGACATGCCATCAGCGCTTGCAGAAATAATGAGGAGTTGTATCAATCGGGAGATATTGATGCGGTTATTATCAGTACGGCCGATTTTCAGCATGCACTCCATGCCATTGAAGCAGTAAAGGCAGGATGTGATGCTTATGTAGAGAAGCCTTTTGCAGAAACCATGGCCGATAATCGTGCCGCTTTAAAAGCCATCAAAGCGAGTGATAGGATTGTTCAGATCGGCTCACAAAGGCGAAGTGGTGCTAACTATCAAACCGCCGACGCATTGATTCATTCTGGTCAGCTGGGGAATATTACCATGGTAGAGCTTAGCTGGAATGTGAACCAGCCTGGTCGTTGGCGCAGGCCAGAGTTGGTGGCGCAATTGAAGCAGGAAGATATTGACTGGAAGCGCTATCTCATGAATCGTCCCATGGTAGCCTGGGATCCCCGGAAATATCTCGAGTACCGTTTATTTTGGCCTTATTCATCTGGCATGCCCGGTCAGTGGATGTCGCACCAGATTGATACCGTACATTGGTTCACCGATTTAAAACACCCACGCAGCGTGGTAGCCAATGGGGGAATATATATGTGGAAAGATGGACGTACGAATTGGGATACGACTACCGCTGTGTTCGATTATGGAGATGCAGAGGGCAAACAGGGCTTTCAGGTAGTATTCACTTCAAGAATGCATAATGGCGATGAGAACCCTACAGAGATCTACTACGTTAATGGAGGGGAGCTCAACCTGAATACCAATAAAGTGTCGGCCAAAGGCGGATTAACAAAGGGACATGCCGCTGCCATGAATATGCAGCCTAATCTATTCGCCAACATGGACCTGACAACCAATGCCCCCAAGGTTGTGGCATCGGCCAATACCGGAGGTGATTTGCTCACCTCGGCACATATGCGTAACTGGATGGAATGCATCAGAAGCCGGAAACAACCCAATGCACCGGTAGAAGCAGGCTATTATCACTCAATTGCCAATATTATGACCACGGCAGCCAGCAAAACAGGTATGAAGGCAGTTTTTGATGAAAAGACCCAGGAAGTGATGGTGGGGGGTAAGGTATTCAGTATGTGAGTATCAGGCTGTAGGAGCAAGCTCATCCTATAAAGGTACAACTTTTATTTTATATTCAAAAAAAGGTCAATAAACCAGAATTATTGGCCTTTTTTCATGAATTCAACCCCTCATATCTGGCAGTGAGCAGCGGTATTGATAACTCATATTTTTTCATTATGCTAATCAATTTAACAGCTTTGGCTCCGCTGCTTTTTACATGGTATCGTTACCGGGAACGTTTGCGTAGAAAAATATATACTACAACCTTCCCCTTTTCTGCACTTAAACGTAGAATTGACAATGCAAATACACTGGGGAATACCCATTTTGTCGGTGTAGCTGCATTCAAACTACGATTACGATAGAAACTGCTTGCCATGACATTGAACAGCCGATCCGAACTTGTTCGTACCACTGCATGTGGTTCTGCTATCTCAGCAACCCAATCCTCATCAACTATCCAAAATGAACAACCCCATCAGGGTTGTAACAAACGTTTGCTTATGCCAAGGAAAACGAAACAATTTTTGTTGTACCTGCTTGTAATTTGTACAGGCTTTATCTCCTCAGCCATGGCCCAGAGCCGCTTTGAGGTGAAGGGACGAGTAATGGCCGATAACCAGCCGCTGGAAGGCGTAAGTGTTCGTGCCAAAGGTGCCCAGTCGGGTACAGTCACCGATAAGGATGGTAACTACCGTATTCTTGTTGAGAATGGTAAGGTTACCCTGGTATTTAGCTCTGTTGGTTTTGCCACCAAAGAGGAGGTGCTGAATAACCGTAATAGTCTGAACATTACCCTATCGCCCCAGGTCAAAGATGAACTGGAGGATGTGGTAGTGATCGGTTACCAGACCGTTCGCCGTAAGAATTTGCTGGCTTCTGTTTCAAGTGTGAGTGCCCGTGATCTGAAAGATATTCCTGTAAACTCTGCCGCTGAAGCACTCAATGGTCGTTTAGCAGGTGTAACGGCCACCACAGCGGAAGGCTCTCCTGATGCTGATATTCGTATCAGGGTTCGTGGTGGGATGTCTATTACTGGCGATAATTCACCGCTTTACATCGTGGATGGTGTTCAGGTAGAAAATGGCCTTTCTGCACTCTCCCCTCAAAATATTGAGTCGATCGATGTGTTGAAAGATGCGGCTGCAACGGCTATCTATGGTGCAAGAGGTGCCAATGGTGTAATCGTCATTACAACAAAAGGCGGCCGCCCGGGTCGTATGGTGGTTAGCTATAACGGTTTTGTGGGTGTTAAAAGCCTGGCTCGCAAGCTGGATGTGCTAAGCCCCTACGATTTTGTTGTTTATCAATCTGAGCGTTCAAGGGGTAGCTTAACCGACAGTACTACTTTCGCCAATAATTTTGGTACTACCTGGGATACATTGGCTAATTATAAAAATGTGGCTTCTGTTGATTGGCAGGATGAAGTAATGGGGCGTACTGGTGTTATGCAAACACATAATGTCACTGCTATGGGTGGTAGTAAGAAGATCACTTATAACTTTGGATACACGTATAACGACGATAAAGCTATTGTGCTTAATTCTAATTTTCGTCGTCACCTGCTCAATCTTAAAACCGAATACAAAATCCTTAGCAACCTGAAACTGGCTGTTACCGGCCGTTATACCAATACCAACGTGTATGGCGCAGGGGTTTCGTCTGAACAAGGTTCCTCTTACAACAGGCTGCGTAATGCTGTAAAATATCGCCCTTTCCTGAGTGCTAACCAGGATCTGGAAGAAGCAGATCCCCTGGCTGATCCTAACGTGGGTAATGGTCTTAACCTGGTTAATCCGATCTCTTTGGCTGATGCTGAATACAGGAGAAAAACCAATGATGTATACAACTTTACTGCTGCTGTAACCTACAATATCACTAAGAACCTCAGCTTCAGATCTACTTTTGGTTATGATGTTGCTAATAATATCGACAGACAATTCAGTGATTCTATCACGCCTTTTTCTGTTATTCAAGGTGGAAGAAAACCCATAGTATTGTTGGATACCACCAATCGTAAAACGATTACCAATACCAACGTGCTCACTTATTCAGTAACAGGCTATAAAAATAAGCATGACCTTACTTTCCTGGTAGGTCAGGAAACCTATGATCTCCGTACTGACAGGTTTACCAGTCAGTTGCGCGATTTTCCTCTGAATACATCACCTAATGATGCTTTTGAAAAAGCAAATAGCATTGCCAACTATTTTACTGGTTTCCCCAGAGTTAACAAAACAAGGTATACCAGTCTTTCATTCTTTAGCTCCTTAAGCTATAGCTATGACAGTAAATACTATTTCTCTTTCAATGTTCGTGCTGATGGTGCTTCTAAATTTGCACCCGGTAAACAATGGGGTTACTTCCCTTCCGGTTCATTTGCATGGCGTGTGAAGAATGAGAAGTTTATGGAGAATGTTAAGTTCATAAGCGATCTTAAATTCCGTGTTGGTTTTGGTACGGTGGGTAATAACAGGATCAACGATTATCTCTTCCTGACTACCTTCCGTAATGATGGCGGATTATTCTACGGAATCAATAATGATCCTATTACTGCCTATTATTCTGGTGGATTGGTGAATGAGAACCTTCGTTGGGAATCTACAGTTAGCAGAAATATAGGTGTAGACCTTAGCCTGTTCAACAACAAATTAAACCTGACTGTAGATGTTTATAATAACAGCTCTAAAGATCTGTTATTAAATGTGCCTATCGCACCAACCTATGGTTATACCACCCAGTTACAAAATATTGGAAAAACGAATAACAGAGGGGTAGAGTTACAACTTAGTTCAACCCTGATTCGTAATAAAAACTTCAGCTGGACTGCCTCTTATAACATGTCTTTCAACAGGAATAAGGTGGAAGCCCTGGGTCTTAACCAACAGTTCTTCTATCCTGCAGCAAGCTGGGGTGTATCAGGTCAACCTACCGATTATATCGTACGCATTGGCAATCCAACCAGCTCTATCTGGGGTTTGGTAACCGATGGTTTCTATCGTGTGGATGATTTCGATTACAATACAGCAACAGGTGTGTACACCTTGAAAACAGGTGTAGTGAATAATTCCGGTATCATTGGTGTAGTACAGCCCGGTTCTATCAAGTTTAAGGATCTGGATGGTGATGGTGTAATCAATCTGGATAAAGACAGAACTGTGATTGGTAATCCGATACCCAAATTCACCGGTGGTTTCAATCAACAATTCACTTATAAGAATTGGGATATGAGCTTATTCATGAACTTCTCTTATGGCAACGATGTGTACAATGCCAATAAGATTGAATTCACGAATGGATATACCAATAACTCAAATATGCTCGCCGTTATGCAAGGGCGTTGGAGAGTGGTAACCGAAACAGGACAAACAGCGCAGTATGTAAACTCTTCTAACCAGGTGGTAGGTATTGCACCAGCGCAGCTGGCGGCTTTGAATGCCAACGCTTCTATCTGGCAGCCTCTTAAGGGTGCAGGGGCTTTCTACCCACACTCATGGGCTATTGAAGACGGTTCATTCCTCCGTATCAATAACCTGACCATTGGTTATAGTCTGCCTATTAAACAATTGGCTGGCTTGAAAATGAGTAAGCTGCGCTTCTATTTCACCGCTAATAACCTGGCTACCTTAACCAGCTATTCAGGATATGATCCTGAAGTGAGTGTGAGAAATAGTCCGCTTACACAAGGTCTGGATTACTCAGCCTATCCTAAGAGCAGAACATTCATTTTTGGAGTGAACGCATCATTTTAATAAGTATTAAACATTGCCATATGAAAAAGAGATATTTCAATCAACTTACGGTGGTGGCCGCTGGTAGCATGCTGCTATTGCTGGCAAGCTGTAAGAAATTCCTGAATCAACAACCGATTACAGAAGTGAGTGCCGAAATGGTATTCAAAGATGTAGCCAGTACTAAAAAAGCATTGGCAGGTGCATATAGCCGCCTGGTAGGCGACGCTGGTTTTGGTATCCGTTTGAGTTTGTATTATACAGTAGATACCGATGAGATGCAGGGGCCAACAGGTAATGCCGATAATGATCGTCGTGATATTGCACGCTATCAGGCTACTTCTGGTAATGCCCAGATCAATGCACCGTTTAATCAGTTATTTACTGGTATTGAATACGCGAATATTTGTATTGCCAATATCCCTAAAATGGCCATGTACAGCAGTGGCTCTGAACAGGAGAAAAAACAACTGCAACGCATGTATGGTGAAGCCCTGGCATTACGCGCACAGTTCTATTTTCAGGCGATTGTAAACTGGGGTGATGTGCCTGCTAATTTTTTACCAGCTGCCGCTGTTGCCTCTTCAAATCCCTTCCCTGCGCGTACCGATAGGGATACGATCTATAACAGGTTACTCGCCGATCTGAAAACTGCAGCAGACCTCGTTCCCTGGAGAAATGATGTACAAAGCATTGGAGATGCACTTGATGAGCGTCTTACAAAAGGAAGTATCAAGGCACTCCGCGCACGTATCGCCCTTTATCGTGGTGGTTATGCATTGCGTAGCGATGGTACCATGAAGCGCTCTGCAGATTATCTCACCTATTATCAAATCGCTAAAGATGAGTGTAATGAAATCATGACTTCTGGTCAGCATGCACTTAATCCAAGCTTCCGGGCACTTTGGAAAGATCAGGTAAATGCAAGAGCCGTGGCCGATCCCCAGGGAGAACTCATGTTCCAGGCAAGTGGTATTGGTGGTAATGCCGTTGCTGATACCAAACTCGCTTATTACAATGGCCCAACGGTGAATAACCTGGGTAATAAGAGTATCAACGTTTTACCTACTTATTTCTATGCTTTCGATCCCAATGACCTGCGTAGAGACGTAACCTGTGCACCTTATAATGTGGCAGCTAACGGTACTACAAAAATTGGTCAGGCCATCACTGCACTATGTGATGGTAAATACCGCCGCGACTGGATTACCAATCCTGTGGTTGCACCAACCAATGCCATCCAATACTTTGGACTGAAATGGCAAATCATTCGCTACTCAGATGTATTACTGATGTTGGCAGAAGCAGAGAATGAAATCAACGGGCCTACCGCCATAGCTTATAATGCCGTGAACATGGTACGCAGAAGAGGCTTCGGCAAACCAATCGGAACGGTTGACCTTACTGTAGATTTACCTGTAGGTCTTTCTAAAACAGCTTTCTTTAATGCTATTGTAAAAGAACGCTCACTGGAATTAGGTGGTGAAGGTGTTCGTAAGTTTGACCTGATTCGCTGGAATCTGCTGGCGTCTAAGATAGCAGAAACCAAAGCTGCTCTGGTTGAAATGACCAATAGAACAGGTGCCTATGCTACCCTGCCTACATTTATGTATTATAAGAATAACGCAGCCGATGATGATGCGAATCTCTGGGCTAACTCATTCTATGCACCAGCACCTGCTACTGCCCCTGCCAACACAACAAGGGTTAACTGGGTTGGAAACGCAGCCATCAATACTACAACACTGGCAAGATATGCTACTGGTTTTACAACAGGTAAATCTGAATTGCTACCGCTGCCACAACCAGCCAGAGATGCAAATCCTAACCTGACACAAAACCCTGGCTATTAATTAATGGAATGAAAAACCCATCTTGATATTTTATACGGTATAGCCAATAAGGTCGATCTTGTATCGGCCTTATTCTTTTATCATCCTTCAATATGCATTATGTTCAGATCTATTTTGATGATATTCTTGCTGCTCAGCTTTTTATCAAGCTCCATTTCTGCACAGCCATCAGCACAAAAATGGATTGTTGCAGCCGATGGTAGCGGACAATACAAAACAGTTCAGGCCGCCCTCGATGCTGTTCCCGTTAATAATCAACAGCCCATTACCATTTTTATCAAGAAAGGCATCTACAAAGAAAGACTTACACTGGATACCCGGAAAGACCATGTAAGATTGATAGGGGAAGATAAAATGCAAACCATCCTCACTTATGATAATCACGCTGGGAAAAAAATGCCCAATGGCGATACCATCAATACCTGGAGCTCTGCCAGTTTCTTTATTTATGCCAATGACCTCTACGCAGAGAACCTGAGTTTTGAAAATAATGCTGGTTTTACTGCCGGACAAGCCGTGGCCGTGTATGCATATGGCGACCGGCTCTTTTTTAAGAACTGTAGGTTCACCGGTTTTCAGGATGTATTATTCTGCAGCGGACCAGGAAGCCGACAGTACTACCTCAACTGTTATATTGAAGGTTCTACTGATTTTATCTTTGGTCCTGCTACAGCCGTATTTCAAAGCTGTCATATTCATAGCCGCAAGAACTCTCATGTAACCGCTGCATCAACCCCGCGTGAAGTGCCATTTGGCTTCGTATTCTTTGATTGTAAACTAACGGCCGATACAGCCTTTAAAAAAGTATCCCTGGGTCGTCCATGGCAACCCTACGCCAGTGTAACTTATATCAGGTGTGAGCTTGGGGACCATATTATTCCTGAAGGATGGAATAACTGGCGTAATCCTGCAAATGAAGCAACAGTGCGTTATGCCGAATATAAAAACACAGGCCCGGGCGCACAACCACAAGCAAGACCCAAGTGGATCAAACAATTGAGTGATGAAGAAGTGAAACAGTTTAGTTTGAGGAATATTTTTGGGGAATGGGGGGGTGTTAATTTGAAAATTTGAAAATTTGGAAATTTGGAAATGGGGAATGGGGAATGGGGGAGTTTGAAAATGGGAATGAAATATAATTAAATGAAAATGTATGAAGGATATGAGGATTGGATTGTTGGTTTTAGTGATGGGGTGTTTTTGGGGTGAGGTGATGGGGCAGGGGGATTTGAGAGGGAATGTGAGCAGGAATGTGAGTGGGAATGTGCGGGGTGTGGTGGGGGAGAAGGCTTGGGTGTCGGGGGTGTGGCGTGGGGATATGGGGGATGGGAGGTATCGGAATCCGGTATTACATGCCGATTATTCTGATCCGGATGTGGTGAGAGTGGGCAATGATTATTATATGACTGCATCCTCTTTTAATGCATCGCCTGGTTTACCTATCCTGCATTCACGTGACCTGGTGAATTGGTCATTGGTTAATTATGCGCTGCCACGTCAGATTCCCGTAGATCATTTTTCCTCTGTACAACATGGTAACGGGGTTTGGGCGCCTGCTATCCGTTTTCATAAAGGACGATTTTATATTTATTATCCCGATCCGGATTTCGGGATTTATATGATCAGTGCTACAGACCCTAAAGGCAAATGGACGGATCCTGTTTTAGTAGAAGCAGGTAAGGGATTGATTGATCCTTGTCCGCTATGGGATGATAATGGGAAAGTATACCTGGTTCATGCTTTTGCCGGCAGCAGAGCGGGTATCAAAAGTGTACTGGTGATCAAACAAATGAATAACACCGGAACAGCAGTTGCCAACGCCGGTGTGATGGTATATGATGGTCATGAAATAGACCCCACTATTGAAGGCCCCAAATTGTACAAGCGAAACGGATACTACTATATTTTCGCTCCCGCAGGGGGTGTTGCTAAAGGTTGGCAGGTAGTACTCAGGTCTAAAAATATTTATGGACCTTATGAAAGAAAAGTGGTGATGGATCAGGGAAATTCACCTATCAATGGTCCACATCAGGGCGCCTGGGTTAATACCAGTGCGGGTGAAGATTGGTTCTTTCATTTTCAGGATAAAGAAGCGTATGGAAGGGTTGTTCATTTGCAACCCATGCAGTGGAAAAATGATTGGCCGGTGATTGGTGCCGATCCGGATGGTGATGGTAAAGGAGAGCCAGTACTTACACATGTAAAACCGCGCATCGCCACATCAATACCCATGCAAACCCCTCCCGATTCAGATGAGTTCAATGGGGCTGGCATGGGCTTACAGTGGCAATGGCAGGCCAATCCATCTGCTGCCTGGTCTTTTCTGGATCCATCCAAGGGAATACTTCGATTATTTTCTGCCAAAGCAGGTTCCGATAACTTATGGCAGGTACCCAACTTACTTCTCCAAAAATTACCTGCACCTACTTTCACGGTTACCACAAAGCTGCGATTTACACCACAGCCCCGTATCGAGCAGGAACGCGCAGGTATTGTCATGATGGGACTTGATTATGCAGCACTTTCACTCGAAAGAACAAATGAACAAATCCAACTCAGTTATGCAGAAGCTATCAATGCAGAAAAAGGCGGGGCAGAAAAAAAGATCTTCCTGGTATCATTTTCTCAGCAATGGGTGTATTTACGCATGCAAATGAAAGCATCCGGCATCTGCCAGTTTAGCTATAGCCTGGATGGTAGTACTTTCAAGGAAGCAGGAAAGGGCTTTACCCCTAAGCCGGGTAAATGGGTTGGTGCAAGGATGGGCTTATTCTGTACCCGAACCACACTGATCAATGATGCGGGTTTTCTGGATATAGATTGGTGGCGGGTAGAATGAGTCATGTCAAAACTACTGGAATAGCTTCTTACCCAATTTCTCATCATGTTTGTAAATGTCTTTCCGGAAATTGAGCTTGCCCTCCTGGTCTACCCATGCAGTAAAGTATACAATAAATACAGGAACAGGCTTTGCCAGCGTTACCCATTTTTCTTTTGCCAAATGCATGGCGCTATCAATTCGTGTACTCGTCCAGCTACTATCGTTTCTTAATAAATAGGCTGCCAGTTTTTTCGGCTCTCCTACGCGGATACAACCATGGCTAAAACTCCTGTTGGTTTGGCTGAATAAATTTCGGTTGGGTGTATCATGAAAGTAGATATTGTAGTTGTTGGGGAACAAAAATTTGACCAGCCCCAGGGAATTGTGGGCGCCCGGCAATTGCCGGATAACTGGAATCTTACCCGCTTGCACGATCTCCATATGCTGCCTATTCAAATAATTAGGGTTACGTGCCATTGCCGGCAGAATTTCCTTTTGAACAATGCTGGATGGTACATTCCAGTAAGGACTGAATACCACGTACTGCAGGCGATTGTTAAAGATCACGGTATTGTTGGCACTGGTGCCTACAATCACATTCATGTTAAATTGTAAGCGGCCGCTATCATACACATACATCATGAAGGCAGGGATATTCACTAAAATATAATTGGTATCCTTTTCTGCCGGCATCCATCGCAGTCTTTCCAGGTTAATGAGCATTTGTTTAATGCGCGTTTGAATAGGTACATTCAGCTCTGCAATAAGCTGTTTGCCAACTATGCCATCGGGTGTTAAACCCATTCTTTGCTGAAACCCTTTTACTGCTTTTTCAAGGATGGAATCGAATACAAGGCTATTGTTGTTTTCACTAAGGTCATGGAGCGTAAAAAGATGTTGTCTGATCAGGCCAATCATGAGCGAAGAATCACCCTTGCGCAAGGACTTTTTTACAGATGGAACAGAATCCAGATTTCCCTTTTTTTCGATAGATCGGTATTGGTTCAGATAGTTTACCAGTTTATTGTATTGGCTATTGGGTGCAGCATATATTTTATCACTGGCACCACGAATAGCAGAGTCCAGGAGCTGGTGGAGATCGGCTTTTTTTCTGGGAATAAACCAACCTAATGCTGCAGCATCAATATCACTGCCATTATAGGCTTTTGAAGCATAGTGGAAGAATTGTCCGGTAAGTAAAAGCTCAGCTTCCAGTATTGTTGCAGGTTGAATATTTTGTTGAACCTGTTTGGATTGTGAAAGGAAATGGAATAAGGAATCAAGTAAAGGATTGGCTAATGTGCTATCACTGAAATTGGTAATGTAATCGCTTTGCAGGTTCATGAGATTGGAGGCCTGTTCCGTGAGCCCACTTGAGTCGAACCAGGCATAACCATAGTTGCGGTCTTTATAGAAATCATTGAACTGATCCTTGAAAATTGTTAGTGTTTCATGTTGTGATATGAACTGCTCCAGTTGCGCACTATCCATGAATAAATCATTGAATGAGTTGGATCGTGTAATGGTAGTGTCTCTGGTGATAAGCTTTTTTTTCTTTCCCTGTTGGCAGGCCAGCAGGAAAAGGCATAAAACAAAAACTATCGGGCGGATCATATGCAATGGATTCGAATAAAAAAATACGAATTAGGAATCAATCTGATCAGCAGATTTAAATATTGGCAAGAAAAGCAGCGGCCAGTATACCCGCCGTTTCAGTGCGAAGACGAGTTTGCCCTAATGATACAGGCAGGAAACCTTTTTGGATGGCAAGTTTGATTTCTTCGGGCGAAAAATCGCCTTCCGGACCAATCATAATACTGGTTGATGACGCGCGATGGGTGTGTAATAATGGTTGTTTATCTCCCTCCTCACAATGTGCAATGAGTTTAATGGGGGCATCTTCCTGATCAATATAATCATTGATGCGCTGTGGCTCGGTGAGTGTAGGCAACCAGGCCTGCTTGCTTTGTAGCATGGCAGAAATGACTATTTGCTGCATACGGTCGAACCTGAAGCGCTGGTGTTCTGTTCTTGCACTAATAAGTGGAATTATACTGTTGATGCCCATCTCGGTTGCTTTTTCCAGAAACCACTCGAACCGGCTATTGTTCTTTAATAAGGAAATGGCGATGCTGGTTTTTCTTACCGGAGCGGGCTGGTGCTGCTCATGTACGATCTGTACAAGAGCAGATTTTTTATGCGCACTTGTTATCGTCGCTGTAAACAGAGAGCCATGACCATTGGTTAATAGTAGCTGTTCACCCTCCTGCATACGAAGCACCTGAACACAATGCTTACTGGTGTCTTCACTCAGTTCAAAGGGGACAGTTTGTGGCTGTACAAGGGGTTCATAAAAATAAGGTAGGGCCATTGCTTACCGGTTAAAAGGGCGCATTGCTATCATCAAAACCTTCATCAAAATCACCTCCATTCATTTTGCTTCCTTTTTGAATGAAGAGTTTGCCGCCATCTCCGGCAGCAGCAGGGCCACCGGCGGGTGGTATGGTTCCGGGGGCAACTGGTTTCCAGCTACCACCGCCACCAAAATCACTGCCACTTTCCCATTCTTCAAATTTCTGGATCTCCAGTTTGGCACGGAGTTTCACGGTTTCCAGCGAACCATTACGGTGCTTGGCTATACGAATATGGGTTTCACCCTGTGTGCTTTCACCCATTTCATTGTTCATCACTTCATAGTATTCCGGACGATAAATGAACATTACCATATCGGCATCCTGTTCAATAGCACCCGATTCACGAAGGTCACTCAACTGAGGCATCTTACTTTCCTTACGTGTTTCAACGGCACGGCTTAACTGACTCAGTGCAATAATGGGAATACTCAATTCCTTGGCCAGTGCTTTCAGGTTACGGGAAATAGTACTAATCTCCTGTTCACGGTTACTATTCTTATCGGCACTGCCACTCATGAGCTGCAGGTAGTCAATGATGATAATGCCCACCCCATGTTTATTCACCAGTCTCCTGGCTTTTGCGCGAAATTCGAAGATGTTCAGTGC
>VFQP010001706.1_pt1 | contig 27714 bp, 29 predicted proteins | sample 3512351 | NCBI WGS metagenome assembly VFQP01 (sample SAMN10412372, study PRJNA504923) | tailings metagenome | isolation source: Relicate 1 Philex TSF1 revegetated site | place: Philippines: Tuba, Benguet | collected 2017-08-29
TTCCTGGTATAAGATCAAGGGTACTCCGCAAAAATTCCAGGCAGAAGTATTTCAATTGAGATAGAGTTAAGATCATACAAAAGATGATTTAAAAATAGCCTTGAAAAAGGTGGAAGTTTTGGAATCAATACGATATTACCTAATAGATTCATTCTTAAATGAATCCATTCCGGCTTATAATTCTTTCGAAAATATCGAAGATCTCGGTTTTGTTCAGGAGGGAGACTGGAATCTTACAAAATCCTACCTTACTCAAAATCCCCGATTCACTTTAGGATTGAGGCGTATCCTGCAAAATGATGAAAAAGTACGGTTTGATGTTAATCAGCTGGAAAATGCGTTCTCCGTGTTCGTTAAACCAAGTGGAATATATACAGGCAGGAAAGATATTCTTATCGCGGGTAAGATTGCTACCATTTCTGATACACAGATCTCTACAGCATTGTATACTGTTTTCCAAAAGCAGATCAGAAAAGAGTTCGAAAAGGTCGGTGCCTTTTGGGTCGGCCCCACCGCCTTTCAATATCTGAAAGATGGATGGCGTTTTACAACGTCTACAGAGGCTCCGCGCGAGTATGATCTGGCTTTGTAAGCTGAGTTCGTCAGTGTAATCCGGCTTCATATGCAGTTCTCACAGACCTTCATCTGCCCACAGAAATCCAACCAGCTTATAAAAGAACTTCTGAAAAAAACATCCCGCACATGTCCAATTCCGAACCGCTCACCGGATATGGTTATGTAATCAATATTCAATAACTTGTTTGAACGGCCTTAAAACTGTGTTCAAACAAAAACTTCAGTAGTATGGATGAATTCATGTTGATCTTCCGTCATGAAGACGGAAGCAAAATAGCCTCACCTGAGCAAATGCAAGCCTGGATGAAGCAGACCATGGAATGGATTGGCGGTATAACCAGCCAGCATAAATTTGTAAGCGGTACCGGTTTGCCATTCGACAATGCAAAAGTCGTTTGGCACAACAATGTGGTCACCAACGGGCCTTTCGGAGATATAAAAGAGACTATTGGCGGATACATTGTTGTAAGGGCGGAATCGGTAGAGGAGGCAGTGGAATTCGCGAAAGGTTGTCCTGTATTGCAGGGCGATGGCAATAGCGTTGAAGTAAGGCGGATCGCCAAAAATGATGGAGTGCATTAAGAATGAATCGATGGCCGATGATCCAACATCCAACATCGAACATCGACCATCGATCATCGATCATCGAACATCGAACATCGGCCATCGATCATCCAACATCGATTCATGCAAGAGCAAGAACTTATACCGCATTTATTCCGTACAGAGTTCAGCAAGATCACTGCCGTTCTTTGTAAGACTTTCGGCATAAAACATATTGAAGCTGCCGAAGACATTGCAAGCGAAACATTCTTAGCGGCAGTCGAAAGCTGGACGTATAAAGGTATCCCGCCAAACCCGGTCGCATGGCTTTATGCGGTGGCGAAAAACAAGGCAGCAACTTTTGTGAAACGCCACCAGGTCTTTGAACAAAAGATCGCGAAGACGTTGTTGCATATGAATACCGAAGAAGACGAAATACCAATCGATCTTTCCGAATCAAATATAACAGACAGCCAGTTGCAGATGTTGTTTGCGATCTGCAATCCTGTGATCCCCCCGGCTTCTCAGATCGGACTGGCTCTTCGCATCCTTTGCGGATTTGGAATTGATGAGATTGCAACGGCATTCTTAACCGGAAAGGAAACGATCAATAAACGCCTTTTCCGGGCCAAAGAAAAATTACGCGAAGCGAATGTTGCAATTGAAATGCCCGGAAGCGCAGTCATTGATGAACGGCTGGAAAATGTTCTAACCATCTTGTATCTTCTTTTTAACGAAGGCTATTATTCCGAAAGCAAAAATGAAGTGATCCGCGAAGAGCTCTGTCTGGAAGCGATCCGTTTGAATCATTTACTGTTGCAAAATCCTGCGACCTCCACGCCTCCTGCCAAAGCATTGCTTGCATTGATGTGTTTTCATACGTCGCGCCTTGCGGCAAGGAAGGGACTTCATGGAGAAATGATCCTGTATGAATACCAGGATACCTCTTTATGGAACACGGCGTTGGTTTCTAAAGGTGTGCAGTATCTGCACGAAGCATCCATTGGGAATACCCTATCGCCTTATCATCTTGAAGCCGCCATCGGATATTGGCATACTATCAGAGAAGACAAAGCAGAAAAATGGCAGGCTGTGCTGCAGTTATATGATCAGTTGCTGTCAATAAAATATTCACCAATCGCAGCAATGAACCGGATCTATGCATTGGCCAAAGTAAAAGGAAAGTTAGTGGCTATCAAAGAAGCGCTGCCGCTTGAGATGCATGCCAGTCCGTTCTGGCTAGCATTTATGGGGGAGTTGTATATCGATATTGATAAGAAGAAAGCGATCATTTATTTGGAAAAGGCGATCGCTTTAGCGGATGCAGAGACAGCTAAAAATCTTTTAAGGAATAAACTCGCTTTACTCCAACAATAAAGATGTCCGGGATTCTCCCGGTAGAAATTCAAACTGATTCGATCAATTTTTCACAGCATGTAAAATTTAACCCGATAGGGTAAGATTGATTCGCCCCATTCATCTAATGGATCAGCCAAAAGCAAGACTGATTTCTCTCACACAACAGACCCGTCGTTCAGCCCCGTTATCCCGTTGCTCACACAATCCCGGCAAATTCCTGCGTCCCGGCCGGCTAACTTGGTGTGCCATTAATGGCTTAAAAATTTTAGCGTATGAAACACACTCATCTATTGCTGCCGGCGCTGGTATTCGCCCTTGCCTTCTCATCAGGTTGTAGCAAAAACAAAAGTACCAATGGGCCTGGCACCCCGGGATCAGGAGCCGCGAAATATCCCGCAACCATAACCCTGACCGATGCAGCCGGCGGCCGGCGAATCACCACGTATGAATACAACGACAAAAAGCAACTCACCAGCTATAGAACGGACGCCGGGGTGAGGCGGGATTTCGGCACAGCCATCATCGTGGAGACAGTTCCTGCGTTAACCTTTACGGCGACCAATACATGGGTTTTTGAGAATATGAGCAGTCAGAATATCTACGAAGGCGGCTCGGTTGGTAAAATGTTATGGGAATCAAAATACGTATTGACAAATGGCAATACACGAACGGATAAACGCGGGGTTCCTCTTTTCTCAAGTACAGCGGATGGCCGGATAGAACGCTCTACCACCATGTTGTATGTGCCTGACCCAACCTACACCCTTGATTATACCTACGATGACAAGAAGAATCTCAAACAAATAGAATTCTTTCAATCTACTGAGCCCTCCCGGCCGTTCAACCGGTTAAAAGTGACAGGCGTAGACGATAAACCATCCACTTTCAGTGCCGTACGCGGATACCAATGGTTATCCTACCCCCAGTCGTATGCAGTGGATTATTCATTTGCATTCTGCGTTAACAATCCTACACAGATCGTGATTGAATCGTACGATCGGGCCAGCAATTCCTACAAGGTGGTGGAACAGGATGATTTTACTTATACGTATGATGCAGATGGATATCCCACCACGATCAATGTCAGCACTACTTATTATGGCACTACACCGACAAGAAGCACCGCGTCGTATGCGGTTGTATACAAGTAAATCCGGGGCAAGAACTTAAATGAATCCGATGTTCGCGGGGGAGATCCACTCATGGTTTATTTCATGAGTGGACTTTTTATGTCTGTCAATGACCGCTTTAAACCGAAAGCCTGGATGCGGCTGCACAAAAGATTACTAAATGGTAAACAGAAAGGTTCCCTGGTTATTTGATCTCTGACATCAGTTCTGCAAACAACCGGATGGATTTTATCCGGTCTCCGATATCGTAGGCGGTTGACGCTACAATAAGTTCGTTCACACCTGTTTCATTGACAAAAGCCTGTAATTTCGGTTTAACGCTTTCCTTGCTTCCGACAAACGAATATTTAAGCATCTGGTAAACCGAAGGATGGTGAAGTATTTCTCTCAGATCGCCGGTCATTTCGGTCGGAGGTTGTAAAGCTTGCGACTTACCGGTTAAAACTCCGACAAACATTCTGATCAATGTAGTGAATAATCTTTCCGCTTCTTCATCAGTATCAGCGATACAAATATTGACGCCTGCTATCGTATACGGCCGACTGGAGAATTCAGATGGCTGAAATTCTTTTTTATAAATAGCCAACGCCTCCAAAAGATGTGTAGATGCAAAGTGACTGGCAAACGCATACGGCAATCCTTTCTGAGCTGCCAAATGAGCGCTATCTGTGCTGGACCCCAGTATATAAACCGGGACATCGGTGCCTTCCGCGATAGCTGCTCTTACTTTTGCATTTTTATTGGATTCAGAAAAGTATTGCTGGATTTTTTCGACTTCACTGGGGAAAGCATGCGCAGCGCGCATAAAGTCAGGGCTGATCGCCGCAGCTGTTTCCCGGTCGGTGCCCGGAGCACGTCCCAGACCAAGATCGATCCGGCCAGGATACAGGTGAGCAAGCGTACCAAATTGTTCCGCAATGACTAAAGGCGAATGATTGGGAAGCATCACACCTCCGGATCCGACTCTTAAAGTTTGCGTGTTTTCCGCTACGTACCCGATCAGCAACGAAGGAGCATTACTGCCTATGTATGGAGAATTGTGATGCTCGGCAAACCAATACCGTTTGTAACCAAGAGCCTCCGCTTCTTTGGCTAAGGCAAGTGAATTATTCAGTGTCTGTCTGATAGAGTTGCCTTCCGAAACGATTGCCAGCTCTAATATAGAATACGCGATATTTTCTTTTTTCATGTTAACTACGCTGTTGTGCTATAAATCAAGATTGCCATTTGGCCTTCACGAATAGTTAACAGAAAAGAGCACAATAAGTTTATTAATCTGCCATTAAAATAAGCAAATAAAGATATTTGCCTAATCGCTTATGCCCTGGCAGCGGTCAGATATTCCTGCAGGGTAATCTTGCCGTTAATTAACTGTGCGTATAAGAAATTGATATCAGTGTTTGATTTTTTGATTTCGTTCACCAATTCTTTATCAAAAAACAGGGTAGTAATAAGAGAAGACATATTAGTGTATTTAAAAGTTTGTTCGAATGCAATAAGCCTGACTAAAGCTTCTTACAGGCAAAACTGTTGTGTAGTTAGAAACCTGAGTATTGCTCCTTTGACAGTACAAAGATACTCCTGCCATACAGCTATTCTAAACCAATTACAGCCGATTTGATCATCTCAAAAGATCTGCTTTTCAGCTAAAAGCCTTACTGGTAGTGCATTCTGTAGGCCAAAATCATGATGTCCACCGGGTATTGCCAGGGTATATCTTTTGTTTTTTAATACATTATCAGACAAACAAAGTGGATGCAAAACTTTGAATAATGACTTCATTGTTCTGCCTGCTATATGGCCCTCTCCAGATCTTCCCTCAAAAGAAACTTAGCACCCCTTAATCGGCAACTGCCCATGCCTTAGGGGCGTTAATATCCGATACCACTTGATCTTTTCCAAACGACCCAGATAGGCACTTATGCGGCTCGATCTTAGAACTATGTTGAAATGATTGTCAAAAGATTCTATCAGTGAACGCAAAAAAGAGAAAACCTGTACTGTTATTGGATCAACAACTGACTGCATAACTCAATTGATCCTGCTATCTTAACGTTTCATCACTAAGATGCATGTTTATTACCGGCACATGATTCAAATTTGTTTATTGTAAAATCAGCTCCATTTTTTAACAACAACAAATCATGAAACCAGCCCAGTTACTTGCAGTATTGTTAACCGTGTTGTTATTCACCGCGTGCAGGAAAGACGATCCGCCAACCACTCCGCCGCCCGTGGAGAAAAAAAATGGCATAGCCATAAAACTGAACGCTCAATACTTTTCCGCAGATAAGATCGATTCAGCAATACTGTTGTGGCAGATCAATGGCAAGACACAGACCGAGAAACTGCGCCTGTCTCATGATACGCTGCTTACTGATGGTGCGGCACTTGACAAAGGTGCCGGCACGCTGACAGTGCAGATCTTCTCTGGCGTAGTGTTACGGCAGCGGAAACTACAATGGGAGAGAAGAGTTGATCTGCGTTTAAAACAAGACGAGCAGATCAACTGGAATGCACCCGCTGACTATGATGATACTGATTGGTTTCCAAGAGTGATCATGATCGATGAGCCATCGCAGTTCACGGCTATCATTGCGCTGAGACCGGCTGATACTTACTTTTTGCTGAAGAATATTCCATCAGGATTTAAAATAGAACTGGAGCGTAACTACACCGTTATTCCCGGCGGCGCACAGATCGTTGGTGGCGGATTGTGGAAGTGCAATGCAGACTGCAGAGATGAGTTTGGGAAGATCGAGAACAGGACCTACTTCCGCCCTCTGGCAGAACATATGCAAGGGAAGAAATTTGGTATGGTGGAAGTGGGAGTGGGGTTATTTGGAGATAATTATAGCGCGGGGCCTGGTTTTTATTTTAATCATTATTGATGGTTGCTGGAAAATGTTGTGCATGAAGTGTCGTGCACGATTTCAACACAATGCCGTTTAGTTATAAATGATGTGTGATCGGCATATTCTTTTCTCGGAAGGATTCAATGGATTTAGGATACCAATGCTTTTATCATTCTTGCCGGGATCTGTTTAATGCAGGCCCCGGAAAGAATGATCAGTGTCAGATCAGAATTCATTGATGTTTCTGACCCTGACGTTTGGAATCTTTTCAAAAATCTCCTGCATGAATTTCCGGTGATTCGCGCCTGCAATAACGACAACTCTTTTTACGCCCGCTTTCTTCGCGCGGTTCACCACATTATCGCACATTCCTTTATTTCTCATCAACCACCAATGGATCTTGGAGACCATTTCCTCTTTGGGAAAGTTGTTCATGGTATACATCTCCGGTAAATAAAAATCACCTGATGCAGCAATCGCTGAAGATTCATCCGTATTCAACCATTCGGTAACGTTAGTGGAGTGTTTTTCAATCGAATCAAACCTGGCAAAACCTCTGTTGATCTTGCTGAGATAAGACCTCAACTCCGTTTTGAATGACGCACTTGTATCTTTTCTGAACAGATCAAATTGGGCGTCGAATGCGGCCCAGGATGCATTCCAGTTCAGATCATAATCCTGGCAATCCATCGCCATCAGGCTGGATATGCCCAGCTGCTGCATCATGGGAAACGCGATCAGCGCATATTCAGAGGTTTTGAGGCGTCTCATGCTTCTTCCCGTAGTATCCAGGTGAGGACGAAGAATTCTATCTGTGTAAGCTGCGAGCTGCTGGTTTGGTTCGCGTTGCAAATGATCAAACACTTTCCAGAACTGGTAATGCCCGTTGGCGACATCCTGGTTCAGGTAATAAGCGTGGGCTAGGTCGACCTTTATCTGATAATTGCTGGGATCAGCAATGGAGAGTTTTTTTAGACTGTCGATCTTCCCTGTTAGTTGGTCGACCGGGATACTTCGGCTGCTTCGAAGATTCTTCAGTCTCTTGATATTATCCTGCTTGCACCAATAATCCATTACCAGCTTTTCGTCTTCGCTGCTCAGAAATTCCCCAAAGAAGGCTTCTGGTTGGAACTTTTTAATCTTGTTGTGAATACCGGATAGATCCTGAACAGGATACTGGCTGTAGTTGTGTGAAACGCCTATCAGCATGATATCCAATTTTTGTGCAATGATGTTATTCGGGATAAAAAGAAAGAGTAAGAAAAGACGCCTCATTTTTCGGATTTTATGTTAAAACGGTTGGTGGTTAAAATTGTTACAGCATTTGACCGGCTGCTGTTTTTTTACTGGTAGACTTCTGCTACGATCATTGAAATATTGCATTTGTCCTAAAGAAGCTAAGATAGTTCATTTAGACATTTGGTTTGGTGATTTTCGCAGTGTAATCGACGCCTCTACATTTAAAATTTCAACTATCCCTTTATCTATAAAGCTGAAATAAGCTTCTTCTGAAATGATCAGGGGGGAGTAAAATTCGGATATCAAAATTCATTTGATCTATTAAAAGAAATTTATTGTATGAAGAGAAACAAGATTAGCAACCAAAGTGTGAGACTAAAGGCGGGAATAATTCAGGCAATGTCGTGAGTTATGAAAAGCATCCTTTTTTGTAAAAACCACAAAACAAATTTCGTATTCTACATGCATAGTAGATCAATTTACAATTTTCCGATTATTGAAAATCGATCTACCGCGAGCATCTACTCCATTTGCCCCATTTGATCCTCTTTCGATTTTCCGGGACAGCATCTGATATTTGTGGACTTTCTGAAATCTGAAGCGGACTTTCATCAGGTACCAGCCGGACAATAATCGACATTAACGGAGTCATCTGAATCTATTCTCCCTGCTATCTGGTGGATCTTCCCTACAGCAGCCCGGATTATTACATGCTAAGGTCCCAAAAATCAAACCACTGAGCGCAGGGGCAGGAGGGAGTATATAAAATGCGATAATGAAACATATTTGAAAGCAGGTGATCCGGAAAGCCGCAGGATGAAGGCTACCGGTTCTTCCATTCTCGGAAAGCGCTTATAAAACTTTCCTGGTTGCGATTTACATTATGCAGGATCAATCGCTGTACGCCCAGTTCCTTGAACTGCCGGAACAGACCTGTTAAGTCTCCAATTCCTGTAATGACATTGACCTGCTTTTTTATGTCTTCTATTGAAATGTCTTCCGCCGCTTTGTCAAATTCCTGCGTTGTGCTGAGGTCGGCGAGCTTGTTCACAGGAACCAGGTTTGTTCTCCATTGATCATGAGCACCCCTGATCGCGTCGTCTTTTATTACATCATAAGAAAAACAGTATTGCAAATAAACGGGTCGTTCACCACGGCCATTTTTACGGAAAGCTTCAATTTTTTCTTTTACCTCAGCAGGCTCACCGGCAGTCGTTAGTAGTCCATCGGCCCATGCTCCTGCCCATCCGGCGGTTTCCGTTGAAATAGCAGCACAGAATAATGGTGGGGATATTGAAGGTTGTGTGTAGAGCTTCGCATCTTTTACCCTGATAGTTCCTTCAAAATTGACTTCGTCGCCCCGGAGCAAACGCCGGATCACGGCAGCCGATTCTTCCAGGCGTTGATTCCGCTTTTCTTTTTCCGGCCACGGATCACCTGTGATACACTCATTAATGGCCTCGCCACTACCCAGTTCAACGCTATATCGTCCCGGGAACATCTCTGCAAGTGTAGCAATAGCCTGCGCTACAATAGCTGGATGATATCGTTGCCCTGGTGCGCAAACCATACTAAAAGGCAATCTCGTGCATTGCATTGCCGCTCCCATCCATGCAAAAGTATAACCGCTTTGTCCCTGTCGCTTACTCCATGGATGAAAGTGATCCGAACTGTGTATTGCATCAAACCCTGCCTGCTCTGCTAACTGTACATATCGTAATAACTGAGAGGGGCTGAATTGCTCATGTGAAGCGTGGTAAGCGATCTGCATATAATATGAAAATAAATATTGAACAGTAGGCGCATAAACAATGCCACGCAGGAGTGTTCACAATTGTTCAGGGAAAACCCCGAGTGGTCAAAGGAGTATTCACACTATAGCATTACGAGCGATTAAGATCGGTTACATAACGGCCCTGATTGGTAACACAAATCCTAGGAATCTTCCGGTTAATGAGAAATTACTTACTCACTCCTTACAAAAATTAATGTACAGATGATCGCTGAAGCAAGTTGCGTGCTTTATACTCTGTGGGCACATCTTTTGATATTCATTCCTAAAATAAATCTATGCGATTGATCTTTTTAGCTGCAAGTATATTAGCAGGCAGTCTGTTTCTGCAATCCTGCAATAATGAAAGCGACAACGAAACAGAGCTAGCAGATTCTGCTGGCATGGCAGGATCTGGTGCTGTTGAAACAAACAGTCTGCATCCTAAAGATCCAAAGCCGGAATGGGCGCCGGATATAGATGATGAAATGTGGGCCGTCATCTTAAAACTTCAGTCATTCAACACACCACCGCTGGAAACATTGTCACCAGCGGAAGCGCGAAAACAACCTACCCCTGCAGATGCGGTGAAAGCACTTATGCAGGAAAGCAATATTCCAATGCCACCGTCTAAAGTAGACACTTCGGGGAAGGATATTCCTGTTAAAGGCGGAACGATCCACGCACGCATTTATACTCCACAAACAACAGATAGCCTCCTGCCAGTGATCGTATATTATCATGGAGGAGGATGGGTGATCGCGGATCTCGATGTGTATGACGCATCACCACGCGCACTGGCTGAGCAAACAGGTGCTGTGGTCGTATCTGTTCATTATCGTCAGGCCCCGGAACAGAAGTTTCCAACAGCCCATGAGGACGCTTTTTCGGCTTATCAATGGGTGTTAAAGAACGCAGCAGCTATCAGGGGGAATCCGCAAAAAGTCGCAGTGGCAGGTGAAAGCGCAGGTGGAAACATGGCCTGCAATGTCAGTATCATGGCACGCGACAGGAAAATAATGCTGCCGGTGGGACAACTGCTCGTATATCCGGTTGCCAACAATGACATGAATGCAGAATCCTTTCAAAAATATGCCAACTCAAAACCTTTGAGTAAGCCATTGTTAGAATGGATGGTTAAACAATATCTGACTGATCCGGCAAAAGCAGCTGATCCAAGAATTGCACTGGTTAAGGCTGATTTGAAAGGCTTACCGCCCACAACTATCATCGCTGCAGAAATAGATCTGCTTGCTACCGAAGGTAAACTGCTGGCAGATAAATTAAAAGATGCCGGAGTGGACGTGAATTATAAGATGTATAATGGCGTTACGCATGAATTTTTTGGAATGGCCACCGTTGTACCTGATGCAAAGGATGCACAAACTCTTGCAGCCGCTGATCTTAAAAAAGTATTGAAATAAATATTCCTGCCAGCGCTTGATACGTAGTATTCACTTTGATCATTTATCGAATAACATTTTTATGCTCTTACAAAAATTTCTTCTCTTAGGTGCTACGGCATTTTCCATGAATTCCATCGCTCAGAAAGGCAGCCCGCCTCCGGAAGTTGTCAATATCAATCATACCACTAATTACCCGCAGCATGTTGATTTTTCCCCTGATATGGTGAAGCAGCTAAAGGTTCCGGCAGGTTGGAAAGTGAGCGTCGCTGCTTCGGGTCTTGGTAAACCCAGGATGCTGGCGCTGGGTAATCAGGGTGAATTATATATTACCCGCCGAGATGCGGGTGATGTGCTGTTGCTGAAAGACGTTGACGGTGATCACAAATTCGATGAATTGCAAACAATCGTAAGTGACTTCAAAGGTGTGCACGGTATTGCTTTGCACAATGGCTGGCTGTACTTGTGTAATAACCGCGATCTGAAACGGTTTCGGTTAAATGCTGACGGCACTGTTGGTGCGGAAGAATGGTTACTCAATGATCTGCCGGATGGTGGGCAGCATGGTAACCGGACCATGGATTTCGGACCTGATGGCAAACTCTATCTCTCTGTCGGCAGCACCTGCAACGACTGTGCAGAGACCAATAAGGAAAGTGCGACCATGCTACAGATAGATACGAGTACATGGAAAAGGATCATTTGGGCAAGAGGTCTACGCAATACCATTGGTTTTGACTGGAGCCCTGCTACACAAACGATGTTTGGCGTGGATAACGGTGGTGATGCCAAAGGTGACGACTGGCCACCGGAAGAATTAAACGAACTAAAACAGGATAAAGATTATGGCTGGCCACTCGCTTACGGAAAACAGGAACCGGATGATACAAGGGAGAATCCTCCCGGAATGACCAAGGAAGCCTTTGCAAAAACTACAGAACCTTCAATCCTGGAATTCCCGGCACACAGTGCGCCGATCGCTTTTCGTTTTTTTGGCCAGGCGACAATGGTACCTGATAGTTTGAAAGATGATGCACTTGTTTGCTGGCATGGCTCCTGGAATAAGAAGAATCCCGATGGGTTTAAAGTACAGCGTATCGTATTTGAAAAAGGAAAAGCTGTACGGGCAGTGGATTTTCTTTCCGGATTTTACGACCGCGCCAGGCGTACGCGATTCGGACGTCCGGCAGGGCTGATGGTGGCTGCAGATGGAGCTGTTTATATTGCTGATGATGCCAATGGCATTGTCTATTGCGTTGAACAAAAAAAATAATCCAAATTAGTTTTATGCCTTTACGATTTATATTATTAACGGCCGGCGTGATCCTTTTGTCATCCGGTGCCCGGTCGCAGACAAAAAGGATTGAGTTTATTGCAGCAGAAAGTTACCCGGAAGGTGTGGCGTTTGACGCAAAACGAAATGTATTCTATGTTTCTTCTGCCCGGAAAGCAACGATCGGACAAGTGGATGCGGGAGGGAATTATTCAGCAATTCTGATAGACAGTTCACTCAAATCCACTTTTGGAATGAAAGTGAAAGGCGATCAGCTATGGGTGTGTGCAGGTGACCCTAATCATAGCAAATACAGGGATTCTGCAACGTATAAAAAGATGATCCGGTTGATCGGGATCGACCTGCTAACCGGTAAGAAGTCAGCCGACATCGATCTCAGCGCGCTCTATACCGGAAATCATTTCGCCAATGACCTTACTTTTGATGATAAGGGAAACATCTATATTACGGATAGTTATTCTCCTGTCGTGTACAAAGTGGATCACGCAGGGAAAGCCACTGTATTTGCGGAAAGCACCTGGTTCTCCTCTGCCGGTGTTGGCTTGAATGGAATCGTATGGCATCCGGGAGGATACCTGCTGGTAACGAATAACGGTAATGGAAACCTGCTGAAAATTGATATCAGTGAGCCCGCAAGGATCAGCAAAGTAAGGATCAATCAGTTTTTTCCCGGGTCAGACGGTTTACTGCTGGATGATGAAAAGAATCTGATCCTCGTGCAAAACAAAGGCGTTAATAAAATATTCAAACTTGGAAGTATGGACAACTGGCAAACGGCAAAAGTGCTTTCTGCCACGCAGTCGAAAGATATGTTCAGCTATCCTTCTACAGCTACTATCCGTAATAAAGAAACATGGATCATGAATGCGAAGCTACACGAGCTGTCTGACTCTACTACGGTGCCATCCAAAAAGTTTTCATTACAACTCGCGGAATTTATACCGGTGAAATAAATATATACACAGCTTCCGGGCCTGGCATAGCCTTCCGGTTAAAGAAAGTTCAGTGACAACTTATGCAGCTGTCTTTTATACAATCATAGTTATTTGCCGTTAACAACTTACTTTTTTTAAGTTAAGCATCTCGGTTGAGACATTTTTGTTTTAGCTACATCGGGAAAAGTGCAAACACAAATACGAGGATTTTCAATTCGCAACAAATCACCGGGGAAGTCCATCGACCCACTAAAATCATTGTTAAGAAAGCTAAAAGTACCGTGTTCTTATCTAGCTAAACGATTGCCTAAAATCCGATGGGGAAACGCTTGTTTTATTTTTAAATAATTTATTGAATGATTGAGGGTATTCAAATCCCAATTGATAAGCAATCTCGCTTACCGATAGGTTGCTGGTGGTTAAAAGCTCTTTAGCCTTTTCGATCAGTTTTGCATGTATATGTTGCTGGGTAGTCTGTCCGGTAAAACTCCGGAGCATGTCACTCAGATAATTGGGTGAAACGTTCAGTTGGCTGGCCACATATTGTACGGTTGGAATACCCTGTTCCATTTTTTCTTCGCTATTGATATAATCCTGCAATAAGTCTTCCAGCCGTTGCAGGATCGCGGTGTTAGCGGGTTTTCGTGTAATAAATTGCCGGTTATAGAATCTGTTGCAATATTGAAGCAAAAGCTCGATCTGTGCTATGATCACGTCCTGGCTGAACTGATCGATATTGGCCTGGTATTCCACTTCGATCTTTTGCAAAATATCTTCAATGGTCTGTTGTTCCTGATCCGACAGGTGTAAAGCCTCGCTTAGCTCATAGGAAAAGAAATTATAGTTTCTGATAGATTTTGCGAGAGGGTAGCCGAGCAAAAAATCTGGATGAAACACAAGACAAATTCCTTCTTTCGCTGCATCTTCTCCTCTTGGATGCGACATGGATTGACGGGGCGCCAAAAAAGTCATTGCGCCGGAAGAGAAATCATAATAGTGCTGACCATAAATACATTTTCCCTTAAAATTCTTTTTGATCGAGATGCAATAGAAGTCAAACATGAAGATCTCCGGCAAGCTATCTTTTATCATCGTATTTTCAAAACGATATACGCTGACCAGTGGATGTCTTGGTTTCGGAAGACTCCAAAAATCATGTTCCTCTTCAATTGTTTTGATGAGATAAGGCGGTTTATATTCTTTCATGATACAATAAATTTAGGTTTTTTCAACGTTTTGGGAAATACGTGACTATGTTGCTATCAACTATGCTCTTTCTGTATTTCTTCTTTGTAATTGCCGTCTGGGGCAGGCCGCCCGCTAATCCATTCATGAAGCCGTTGAAACACGATAAACAGGATTGGTGCTATGAATATTCCTATGCTTACACCGGCGATCATGCCGCCCAGGGCGCTGATGCTGATCGAGTGATTACCCCGTGCGGATGGGCCGCTGGCAAATAGCATAGGCAATATGCCGGCGATAAACGCGAGTGAGGTCATGATGATGGGTCTTAGCCTCAGCTTTGCTGCGGTGTGCGCGGCTGTGATCAATGAGTCTCCTGCAACTCGCCGTTTGCGTGCAAACTCGATGATCAGGATCGCATTCTTTGCCAAAAGACCTATCAACATGATCAGTGCGACCTGTACATAGATATTGTTTTCAATTCCTGTTATCCCAAGCGCTGCAAAAACGCCGAAGATGCCTGCAGGCAAGGTGAGCAGAACGGCTATCGGGAGAAAATAACTTTCATACTGAGCAGCGAGCAGGAGATAAACGAAGAGGAGTGAAAGGATGAAGATAATTGCTGACTGGCCGGAAGCGGAAATCTCTTCCCGGGTCTGCCCGGCAAAATCGAAAGAGAAGCCGACGGGCAGTTGCACTTCAGCTGTTTCCCTCACTGCCCTGATCGCGTCTCCGGTGCTGAAGCCCGGTGCGGGCACAACATTTATGCTGATTGCATTGAAGAGGTTGAAGCGGGATACTGTTTCTGATCCATAAACGCGCTTCAGCTTGATCAATCCCGTTACCGCCACCATTTCGCCTTTGTTATTTCTTACAAAGATGCCGTCAAGTGTTGACGGTTCGGCTCTGTCTTTCACGTCAGCCTGCAGTATAACCCTGTAATACTTGCCGAACCGGTTGAAGTCAGACGCCTGTATACTGCCCAGGTATCCCTGCAGGGTTTGCAGTATATCATCTGGCTGAATTCCGAATAATGCAGCACGCGACTCATCGATCTCTAACTGTAATTGGGGATAGTCGGTTTTGAATTGAGTAAAAGCGAGACCGATCTCTTTTCTTTTCTGAAGGGCTTCTATAAAATCCGTTGCAACTGCCCCGAACCTGATCATTTGTCCTCCGGTTTTGTCCTGCAACATTAGTTCGAGAGATTCAACATTACTAAACCCGGGAACGGTAGGAAATGTGAATACAAAGAAATTACCCCCTGAAATTGCTGCAAGTTTTTGCCGCATTTGTTCCTGGATGCCATCGATATCTTCTACAGATCCCCGTTTACCTATTTCTTTTAACAGCACAAAAGCCACAGCAGAGGATGGACTGTTTGAGCTGGTCAGAAGATTAAATCCGCTGACCAGATTAATGAACCTTGTTGCGGGCATCGAGCGAATAGCCTGCTCAGCTTGCCGGACGGTTTTTTGGGTTTGAGCAAGAGAACTGCCGGGAGGCGTGGTGATAGACACTACGACAAATCCTTTGTCTTCCGTGGGAATAAATCCCGTTTTGATCTGCCTGATCAGAAACAATGTGGAGATGGTGAGCAATAAGAAGCCTGCCGCGGCGATCCATTTATGACTGATCAGCCAGCGGATACCTCCGGTATAATGCCGTGTGAAACGGTCGAAGCTTTTGTTGAACCCTGCCGCAAATCTTTGCCCGAAAGTTGTTGACTGTAAGGGTTGTCTGTGCGTGGGTTTAAGCAACAGTGCTGTCAGTACAGGGCTTAATGTTAATGCATTCAGGGCGGAGATCAGGATGGCAATAGCGATAGTGAAGGCAAACTGCCTGTAAAAAATGCCTGTCGATCCCGTCATAAATCCCACGGGCAGAAACACTGCCGCCATTACAAGCGTAATGGAGATCACCGCACCCGATATCTCGTCCATGGCAGCCTTTGTGGCATCTTTTGCCGAGAGTCGCTCTCTTTCCATTTTGCCATGCACAGCCTCTACCACCACGATCGCATCATCTACCACAATGCCAATTGCCAGAACTATTGCAAACAGCGTGAGCAGGTTGACAGACAGGCCAAACAAGTGCATAAAGAAAAAGGTGCCGATGATTGCTACCGGAACAGCGATTACTGGTATAATGGTTGAGCGCAGGTCCTGTAAAAAAAGCCACACTACCAGGAACACGAGGATAAACGCTTCAATAAGGGTGCGGCGCACCTGCGCTATCGACTGGTCGAGGGAGGTTTTAGTGCGGTAAAAATTGCTGTAGGAAATACCTGCCGGAAATTTCTTCGATAGGGCACTCATCAGTTCATCGAGTGCGATCTGTAGTTCGTTAGCATTAGATCCGGGTAGTTGGACAACGCCTATGGATACACCCGGCTGACCATTCTGCCGGGTAGCGCTGTTGTAAGAATAGGAGCCGAGTTCGACCCTTGCAACATCTTTCAGTCTCAAAACAGATGCGTCTACTCCGGATCGGATGATGATATTCTCATATTCTTCCGGCCGGTACAATTTTCCTTTGTATTTTATCACATATTCAAAGACGGCATCACTTCCTTCCCCGAATTTACCCGGCGCGGATTCAAGGTTATAGTTGCGGATGGACTGCATAACCTCTGCTGGGGTCAGTTTAGCAGCGGCCATCCTCGCAGGGTCAAGCCAGATGCGCATAGCGTAATCTTTCGAACCGCCCAGTATGGTCGCAGAGCTGATCCCGGCAATTCGTTTTATTTCGGGAATGATGTTGATCTGCGCATAATTGACAAGGAATTTTTGATCAAATTTTGATGTGTCGGTTGAGAATAATCCGACGCCGGCGATCAACCCGTTTTGTTGTTTGACAGTATTGATACCTTGTTGAAGCACTTCGGCAGGCAGTTGGCTCATAGCCGTGGAAACCCGATTCTGCACGTTGACCTGGGCCTGATCAGCATTTATCCCCTGTCTGAAATATACAGAAATCGCCAGAGTGCCATCATTGCTTGCGGTAGAACTGATATAAGTCATGCCTTCAACGCCATTGATCGCTTCTTCCAGTGAAGGGGCAACGGCTCTTAGCACAGTCTCCGCATTAGCTCCGGGATAAGTCGCGGTAACCAATACCGCAGGGGGCGCGATATCCGGAAATTGCTGCAACGGAAGCCTCTGAAGGCCGAGTAGTCCCAACAGCACCAGCAAAATAGAAATTACCGTTGCTTGTACCGGTTTTTCAATAATCTTATTTAGCATAATCCATCATTCTTTCTAGTCAATTAAAGAGGGGGAGCCCTGCACTCTAAAGTGCATAAAGGGGGATCCCTGAAGTGCAGGAATTGTTTGCGGCAGAAGCGCCTGGAAGATGTGCTTATCAGGTTAGAAAAATAGCAATCTTTAAGACCCAATGCCGTTTAGTTCGTGGATTGATCCTTTAAAGTCGGATGACAGATGACCAATTGCTATTTGGCCGAAAGCAAACTTGAGCCCAAAGTCAATACCGCTGTTAATAGGGATGTCTCAAATTATAGGTATCGTATTTTCGGAGATGCGCCATCGGTGATGGGCCGTAGAACGACAGGGCTCGACTTAATCAGATGACATAGCTGTAAGATCGGTGGATTCACTGACCTCTTTCCATTTCTCAATTCCAGCCTGTAGTCTTTGCAGTTGAGATGTAACGATGCGGACCGCATCACTGCCCATGAGAATATGAACCGGTGGGTTAGGGTCTTCAAAGAGTCGTATGAACACATCAGGAGCCTTTTCCGGATCGCCCAGCTGTTTCCCGTTAAGATTCCTGTCGATCGCTTCTCTGATGGCATGAATGTGAGCGTAATCATCAATGTCCGGCGTAGCCGTCACGGCTGAACCTTCAGTAAGAAAAGCAGTCCGGAATGGGCCTGGTGCAATAGCGGTGATCCTGATACCGAGCGGAGCCAATTCTCCAGCCAGTGCATCTGTTAAACCTTCAATCGCATACTTTGAGCTATTATAGGCTGAAACACCGGTATCGCCCTTCCAACCCGCGATAGAGGTGACATTGAAAATATGTCCGCTGCGCTGCTTTCGCATTGGGGGCAATACCTGTCGGATCACATTCATAGTGGCGAATACATTTACATTGAACTCGTCTTTTAACTGCGTTAATGTAAGCTCTTCAATTGCACCGAATAACCCGTAACCGGCATTGTTTACAACTGCGTCCAGCCCGTTGAAGCGGCTGATAATTTTCGTGACAGCCTGCTTTACAGCACTCTCATCTGTCAGGTCAACTTCCAGGGCCAGAAAATTGTCGTGTTCGCCTACTGCTTTTACAAGCCCCGCAGCGCTCCGGGAAGTGGCCGCCACACAATATCCTTCGAGTAAGAGACGTCTTACCAGGGAAAGACCGAGTCCTTTGGACGCGCCCGTTACAAACCATACTTTATGATTATTCATACCTGTGTTTTTGTTGATACAAAGCTCGGACAGGAGGAGGTAAACATTATTATCCAAATCCCGGAAGAACGTATCCAAAAAAGAACTGGCCAATTGCCCAGGTACATTATCACATCAAAATGTAATTGCCTCGCTAAAGCGTTTGCGTTAGTCATATCAAATTGCGGGGATGGGTCTTCGATAGGAAACTGTCTTTCCAACATTTCCAGGAAGACATTAGTAATCCTCGTGTTCGCGTTTGAATGACCATAGAGTTTATCGGATGGCTGCAATTTCAATGCGGTATAAACGATCTCCATTATATAATTCCTTATAAGGTCAAACCTGAAAGAAAAGTCTGAATTATTCTCGGTGATCATTTTTCAAACAGTTCAGTTACTATCCCGGTATTTATCTTATCAAGTACGAATGCCGGACTGGAGCCGATTCCAAACTGACCAACTTCATATTACGGGATGAAGCACCAATGTATTTTGGCGAAATGATAAAACAACTTTCTGTCATCTGCCTGCCCTTGCTGATATTTTTTACCGGTTGCGCCACATCAGACATCACAAGCTCCTGGACACGCCCCGGACTGGTCAGCAAACCCTATAATAAAATATTGATCCTGGGCCTGATCAATGAACCGAACCGGACCGTACTATCCGTGAGAAGATCGAAACCCATCTTGCGGAAGATCTCCGGAAGCTGGGGTATGTTGCGCTATGCGCCTGTGAAGAATTTCAGCCCAATACGTTCTATGGACTCTCCGAAGCGCAGATGCTCGCTCAAATGGAAGAGAATTCATTTGATGCGGTGCTCACCATTGTTCTGCTCAGCAAGGAAAAACAAAAATATCTGCCGGGAGGTATCGGTCCGAATCCCGGCAATAACCACCAATTCTGGAATTATTACCAGCGAACTTATGATCGCGTATACCAGCCAGAAAAATACGTTGAATCAACCAGCTATTTCTGGGAAACCAATCTATATGATCTTAGTGATCATGGTCAGGTGTATTCCGCACAGACCCGGTCATTTGATCCGGCTTCGGTGAGTTCAATGGCGCATCAATTCAGCTTACTGATCGTAAAAGATATGATGCGCAAAAACGTGCTGATGGATCAGCCGGAAAAAATGAAGGCTTTTTAATGGATAAATATCCCCTGGCATGGTCTGATCCGTTAACGCTGTCTCGACCAAAAGCAGACCCTGACTGACCTTAATCAGTCCGCTGACTGTCCATCCTCATAGGTATCCGAATCTTACTGATCTATTTTCATGAAAAATACAACCATGAAAAAGATACTGCTGGCTTTCGATGGAACTCATTTCTCCGAAGGAGCGCTGGATTTTGCGCGGAAAATGAATGAACAGGAACCCGTTGTGCTGACGGGTGCGTTTCTACCGCAAATAGACTTTGCCAATCTGTGGAGTATGGCACCGGTTGATGTTTCCGCCACCGCTGTTATTCCCATGGTGGAACCTGCCACGTCTAAAGAAGTACTTCATAATATTCACCGGTTTGAATCTTTCTGCCGCCAAAACCAGATCCATCACAAAACACACAAAGATTACCTGAATTTCGCCATCCCTGAATTAAAGATGGAGTCAAGGTTTGCTGACCTGCTTATTGTAAGCAGTGAGGAATTCTATAAACAGGCTGGCACAGATACTTCCAATCTGTATCTCAAGGAACTCTTGCATGACCTCGAATGCGCGCTGATCGTAATTCCCGAAAAAAAAGTTTTCCCCTCCTCAAATATATTACTGTACGATGGCTCGGCCTCTTCGATGTATGCGATCCGTCAGTTTGCATACCTGTTCCCCGAATGGGCCAAACATCCGACAACTGTAGTGCATACGGCATCCGGAACAGAAGCCGAATGGCCGCACAAAGAGCAACTACAGGAACTGATCAAATCTCATTTTCCGCAGGCAAAATGGGAGCTATTGTTCCTGGCTTCGAAAGATCTCCTCACCGCCTGGCTAACAGAGCACAAGCAGGCAATTGTTGTGAGCGGATCATTCGGACGAAGTGACTTCTCCATGTTCTTTAAAAAAAGCTTTATCGCAGATGCGATCAATCAACATGAGTTGCCCGTCTTTATTGCACACAAATAAATTCACCATAAAAACGAATAACCATGCAAAAGATATTGCTGGCGATTAACGCCACAAACCCGGATTACCAGGCGATCGATTTCGCCTGCTATATCGGCAGGCTGACCAAATCTATTGTGACCGGCCTATTCCTCGAAAACCTTGTTGCTGATGAAGCACCGGTGTTGAAGTCCACGCAAGGAGTGCCTTATCTCGATTGGGATATCGACGAGCGTTCACCCGCTTACCTGCAGAAAAAAGCATTGATCGAAAAGAATATCGAAATGTTCAGGGATTGCTGTGAACGGAAGTCCGTAAGAAGTTCCTTTCATCTCGCTGAAGGAAATCCTTCAAGTGAAGTGGTTGCAGAAAGCAGGTATGCAGACCTGATCATTATCGATGCGGCCACGTCATTTGGTAAGGTATACGAGGGTAGGCCAACAGATTTTACCAAAGAAGTGTTGAAGGATGCAGAATGCCCTGTCATGATCGCCCCGGCTTCTTTTGAAGGGGTAGAAGAGATCGTGTTTACTTTCGACGGCTCCCGCTCCGCAGCTTTTGCAATCCGTCAGTTCACTCATCTGTTCCCTGAACTGAGTGAAACCAAAGCAGTGGTATTGCATGTAAGTAAAGATGGCGAATGGAATGAGCGCGAAAAACATAAGTTCCTTGAATGGATGAAGATGCATTATTCGGCTATCGGTTTTCATATCATGCAGGGTGAAACAGACGATCGCCTGTTCGACTATTTATTCAAGCGGAAAAACAGCTTTATTGTGATGGGCGCTTACGGTCGCGGCGGCTTATCACGCTTTTTTCATCACAGTCAGGCCGACCTCCTGATCAATGTAATGACCCAGCCCATTTTTATTTCACATCTTTAATTGAGTATATGAATAAGATCATTGCTGCTATCGACGGGTTAAAGCCTTCAACCAGCACCATTGCTTATGCTATCGGGCTGGCGAAGGAAAATGATGCTCACCTGGTGGGCGTGTTCCTGGATGATTTCACGTATACCAGTTACAAGATCTATGATCTGGTGAAAAAGGATGGGGGAGTGATAGGGTCTGCCAAACGAAAACTGGATCATAAAGATCAGAAGACGAGGGCACAGGCCGCGGCTAACTTTGAAACGGCCTGCCAGGAAGCCGGTGTCCATTACCAGGTGCATCACGATAAAGGATATGCATTGCAGGACCTGGTCCGGGAAACGGTTTTTGCAGACCTCCTGGTGATTGATGCCAGGGAAACGCTGCGACACCATCCGGAAAAATCACCGACTGATTTTATCAGGGATCTGCTTGGTAAATCACATTGCCCGGTATTGGTTGTTCCGCATTTGCATAAACCGGTTGAACAGCTGGTGTTCCTGTATGATGGACAACCTTCTTCAGTATATGCCCTGAAATTATTTCATTACGTGTTACCAGGCCTGGCAGCTTACAAAATGAAAACAGTATTTGTCAACTGGACCGGCAATGGCAATCATATCCCGGATGATCATTTGATGAAGGAGTGGATGAGGAAGCATCACGACACTGTTGAATATATCGTTCTGCCGGGAGACCCGGAAGCGGAAATACTGGATTACCTGCAGCAGCAAAAAGAGATCTCTCTGGTGATAATTGGCGCTTATCATCGCAGCGTCGTATCGCGCTGGTTCAAGCCAAGTATGGCTGATACATTGATGAAAGAGCTGAGACTTCCGCTGTTTGTTGCGCCTTAGGATGACTGATTCGCAATCTGTTTGTATATGCGGGCGTAGGTTCCCGCAGATTTCGCAGATTTATCTGTCTGGGAATTGAAGTGATCAAATGGACACAATAGTAGTTTATTAGGGTCCGCAGATCTCGCGGATAAGATTCTGATTGCTTGAGGATATCCGCGTAATCTGCGGATACGAAGTGAAGCCAGTTTTATTAGTGGAAAACGGTTCAATGATCGAATGGACAAATCTGCGGCATCTGCGGGAACCTACGCCGTGCAATGAAATGATATTGGCAACAGGTTATTTCCCCGGTTTCCTGAACTTGCCAATTATCCACTCTATACCTTCCTTTAAAGCTGAATTGACAAGATCACCCGTATCACGTCCCGGCACAGACTTCAGTAAATTCGAAACAAATTTTCCCCTGAATGAATTCCAGCAGAGCCGTGCCGAATTCCTTCTAAACAGCGCCCATTGTTGCGTCATCGCCGCTTCATTTGCGGATGCGCGCCGACGCAGCCTGGCTAATTCTTTTTCAAGATCCCGGAGATTATCAATAGGCATTGTCTTCTTCATTTTCTTCTGAGTTTAACTGATCAGTTTCTGCATGCAGTTTTTTCACCAGGCGATGAATGATCGGATTGACAAAGAGGATCCTTCTTGTCAGATGTATCAGTATCGAGATCGCCAACAGTATAAGCGTCATCAATCCAAACCCAATAGCATAGCTTCCCATTCGTTCACTTAAAAAGAATGCGCCTGTTATGGCAGCGAACAGCAGTACAGCGGAAAGTAATACAAAACGTATCACTGCATCTATAGTGCCACCCCCTGCCTTTGCAAGGTAGCGGATAAGAGTAAGCCGGGCAATGCGCTTTTGCAGCGTAAAATAATCTTTCGCAAGCTGTTTCATATTGTCGGCAAACTGATCAAGGTTCTCTGGTTCATTTATCTTTTCCATGACGATCCTGTTTAAAGGCTTTTTGCTTTATGTCTGAAAATAAGTTCATACAGCTTTATCAGCAGGTTCCTCATGAAGGAAGCTCCGCATTTTGCTATCAATGCGAAAAAGCCAAAGATGGAGAGTAGAAAAGCACTGATCGTTACTAAATTATCTTTGGTTGGCATAAAAAGTTTTTTAATGATCCAACAGATCTCACAGAATTTGCGTTTCTCCAGCCTACCTGCAAGATAGATCCGTATTACTCTTTTTATTTTGACCCTGGTCATCGCGCATACTGATCTCCCTCACATATTTCAATTCTCCCGCGGATGTGATCTTAATCATACGTGCATGCGATGACTGTCATTGCGAGCTGATCAGCCGGCAGCTACATTCGATAAAAAATAACCGGCATGAAAGCACTTGTTTACCACGGCCCCGGCCAGAAGTTATGGGAAGACAAACCCAAACCAACACTGATCCATCCCACAGATGCGATCGTGAAGATCACCAAAACAACTATATGTGGTACAGACCTCCATATTCTTAAAGGAGATGTTGCTACGGTAGAACCTGGCCGTATACTTGGTCACGAAGGGGTGGGAGTGATCGAGGAAACAGGGCTTTCCGTCAGCAGTTTCCGTAAGGGTGATCATGTGCTCATCTCGTGTATCACATCTTGTGGCCGTTGCAGCTATTGCCGCAAAGGCATGTACTCCCATTGCGAGAACGGCGGATGGATCCTGGGGAATACCATCGATGGCACCCAGGCTGAATACGTCCGCATACCATATGCAGATACCAGTTTATATCCAATACCGTCCGGAATGGATGAAGAAGCTCTGGTGATGCTGAGTGATATATTCCCAACAGGTTTTGAATGCGGTGTGCTGAACGGAGAGGTGCATCCCGGCGATACTGTAGCAATCGTTGGTGCTGGTCCGATCGGACTTGCTTCGTTGCTTACTGCGCAATTCTTTTCACCGGCGAAGATCATCATGATCGACCCTGATGCCAACAGACTCGAGATTGCCAAAGAGTTCGGAGCAACGGATGTGATCAATAACCGTACTGTTGATGTAATGCAAAGAATACAATTGCTCACGGAGGAAAAAGGTGTTGATGTGGCCATTGAAGCCGTGGGTATACCCGCCACGTTCGGGATCTGCCAGGATATTATTGCTCCCGGCGGCAGGATAGCGAATGTAGGTGTACATGGCAAAAGCGCAGAACTCCATCTCGAATCCCTATGGTCGAAGAACATAACGATCAGAACAAGACTCGTAGATACCGTTACAACGTCCATGCTGTTAAAGACCGTGCAGGCAGAAAAACTACAACCTTCACAACTGATCACGCACCGGTTTGCATTGTCTGACATCATTAGCGCATACGATACTTTTTCCAGAGCCGCTGAAACAAGATCGCTAAAAGTATTGCTGACCAATAGCTGACCGCAATGCACATGTCGAAATACATCCTGTTGAGCATTCTATTGCTGGCATGTAGTGCAGTGGCAGGACAGGTCATCAATTATCATCTGTGCGGCAAGACTGTATCCATCTACCTGACCTTCGATGATGGCCCTATGGAAACGAGCCATTATCTTGATTCGCTGATGATCAGGGATAGCATACCGCTGAATCTATTTGTAGTAGGGTATCGTTCGGCAACTAATAAAGCCATGCGCGATCGCGTAGAGATGTACCGGCAGAATACACTGATCGAAATGGGAAATCATAGCTATTCGCATGCATCCGGTCATTACAGGTTATTCTATGGTGACCATGCAAAAGTGGTAAGTGACATTTTAAGAAATGCAGACAGCCTGCGCCTGACCAATCACCTGGTAAGGCTTCCCGGAAGAAACACCTGGCGCATCAATGGCCGCAAACGGACAGATCTGGCAGATGCTAATGCGGCAGCAGATTCGCTTCAATCGCTCGGTTACAACCTGGTGGGATGGGACCTGGAATGGAAGATAGATACGTGCGAAAAACGGTACTCATCCGCGAATGAGATGATCAGCCTCGTCAGGTATGCGCTGCAGTCGAAACGGTTGTTTGAAAAAGATCATGTTGTGATCCTTTGTCATGACTGGGCATTGTCGGACCAATACTTCAGGGATGAGTTGGCATTATTCATCAGCAGGATCAAGGCAGCGGGTTGTATAAAATTTGCTCATCTTAGTTCATATCCGGGAATCAACTTTTCCAATGAAATATTTACCAACCGATAAAAAGACAGCTATGCGTACAAATTATTCTTACAGGAAAATCAGCAACCTGTACCGTCGGTTCCAGTTTCATGCTTCAGCATTTGTGCTTGGCACGGTGGGGATATGGATCTTTTGGAAAGTGTCCAGGCAGCCGTTTATGCCGGATTGGCTGCTTTATCTTGTTGTGGTTTGGGCACTCGCATTGGTCATAGAGTTGTTCCGGTTCATGTATGTATTCAAACGCAGGTCTAAAAATAAAAATACGTCAAGATGAATAGCCTGATTATTTATCAAGGTAAATATGGAGCCACTGCCCAGTATGCAACGTGGTTATCAGAGGCATTGCACCTGCCGGTGCTCAATGCAGAAGACTGTTCTTTGGAGGATCTCAACGAAGGGAGTGTTCTGCTATTAGGCAGCAGTGTTTATATCGGTAAATTACAATTGTCGCGCTGGCTATATCAGCACCAGCAGCGTCTGGCAAAAAATCAGCTCGTTTTATTTGTCGTTAGCGGTACTCCTTTGAACGAGACGGCAAAGTTGTTCAAATATGTGAAAGATTCCGTTCCTCCTTCTTTGTTCAAGCAATTCCGCCTGTTCTTTTTACCGGGCAGACTGATCTATGAAGAACTTTCGTGGAAAGACAGGTTCATGCTTCGCATAGGAGCGTTGCTGGCGGGTAAAAAAGAAGGTGCCAGGATGATGAAGGGATATGATGATGTAAAGAAGGAACATCTGCAGGAACTGATCTCTTATGTTAATGCTATCCTGAGTTTGTGTAGTGAAGATCATAATGAGCCGGCTTCCTGATCTCATCGCAATTAAATTCATTAATTACGTATTCACTTCAGCCTGAATTTTGAAACAAGTGCAGAACTAACCTAAGCAACCTCTCAGTATTTACTGGCGCAAGATTCCCCTTCGCTTTGCAACTTAATGTGGCAACCTCTCCCGCAGTCTCCCATATACCCAGGTACCTGCCACTGCACTCAGCAATACAACGATCACAACCGACGCACCCGAACCGATCTGGGCAAACAAAGGTCCGGGGCACGCACCCGTTAAAGCCCAGCCTGCGCCAAAGAGCAGTCCGCCGTATACCTGCCCTTTATTGAATTTCTTTGGATGAAAAATAATCGGTTCGCCGTAGATTGTTTTAACGCGGAAACGTTTGATCAACCATACCGATAATAATCCCGTTGCAACAGCAGAACCGATCACACCATACATGTGAAAACTCTGCAACCGGAACATTTCCTGGATCCTGTACCATGAAATGATCTCCGCTTTTATGAATACGATTCCCAGTAAAATTCCGGCGGCAAGATATTTCAGGTTATGCCACCAGGGATGTTGCTGCATTGATTCGTTTATACAGACAGTGTCCTGCGAACGAACTTCGAAATCATACTGATCGCTGATCTTTGTTTGTATCAGGGTGTTGTTATCTGTGGATTGCTGCATGATTATAATTTCAAAATGAAGGGAAGGATCAGGTTAGCCGTAAGAAATCCGCCGATCATGAACATGATCGTTGCTACCAGCGATGGCCATTGAAGTGTGCTTAATCCCATGATCGAATGGCCCGAGGTGCAGCCACCAGCATAGCGTGTACCAAAGCCCACCAGGAATCCGCCAATGACCATGATCATGAATCCTCTCCAGGTCAATAAACTGCTCCAGGAAAACAGGTCCGTTGGTAACAAAGTGCCGGCCTGGTCAATATGATAACTGCTCATTTCCTGCCTTAACGCGGGCGCTATGACAACCGGATCCGGATTGCGGAGCAGGTTAGCCGCAATGACTGCGCCAATGAATAAACCCGCTACGAAAAACAGGTTCCATATTTCTTTCCGCCAGTTATATTGAAAGAACGGGATCTTCGCAGGAATGCAGGCCGCACAGATATGACGCAGATTCGCGGAGATACCAAAATGCTTATTGCCAAGCAGGAGCAATGCCGGCACCATCAGACCTATCAGTGGCCCGGCCACATACCAGGGCCAGGGATGTTTCAGGAAATTCATCATATAGAAA
>VFQP010001707.1_pt1 | contig 27696 bp, 25 predicted proteins | sample 3512351 | NCBI WGS metagenome assembly VFQP01 (sample SAMN10412372, study PRJNA504923) | tailings metagenome | isolation source: Relicate 1 Philex TSF1 revegetated site | place: Philippines: Tuba, Benguet | collected 2017-08-29
TCTGGCATTGATTGATCCTGCTACACGACCGGAAGACCTGGGCCGTCCTGGTCATATTTTCCCCTTAAGGGCCAAGAATGGAGGCGTTCTCAGGCGTACCGGGCATACCGAAGCAACGGTTGACCTGGCCAGACTTGCAGGTTTGGAGCCGGCGGGTGTGTTGGTAGAAGTGATGAATGAAGATGGTTCCATGGCCAGATTGCCACAACTAATACAAATCGCTGCCAAATTCAACCTCAAAATTATCTCCATCAAAGACCTGATCGATTATCGTTTACAAACCGATTCATTAATAGAAGAACTGGTGCGGGTAGATATGCCTACCAGGCATGGTCATTTTCAACTGGTGGCTTTCCGCGAAAAGAATACCCAGGCCGAGCACCTGGCACTCATTAAAGGTACCTGGAATAAAGATGAAGCCGTACTCACCCGTGTGCACAGCAGTTGCTTTACCGGCGATATACTCGGTAGCTTTCGCTGCGATTGCGGCGAACAACTGCAAACAGCCATGAAAATGGTAGAACAGGAAGGCAAGGGCGTTATTCTTTACATGAACCAGGAAGGAAGAGGCATTGGCCTCATCAATAAACTCAAAGCCTACAAATTACAGGAAGAAGGCATGGACACGGTTGAAGCCAACCTCCACCTTGGCTTTGGCATGGACGAACGCGATTACGGCGTAGGTGCCCAAATACTCCGTTATCTTGGCATCACCAAGCTCAAACTCATGAGCAACAACCCCCGCAAACGCGCCGGCCTCAAAGGTTACGGCCTCGAAATCGAAGATGTCCTCCCCATCAAAATCGCCCCCAACCCCCACAACCAACGGTATTTGGATACGAAGAGGGATAAGTTGGGGCATGTTTTGTAATTTGGAAATTTGGAAATGGGAGAAGAAGAATTTGAAAATTTGGAAATTTGAAAATTTGAAAATGGAAGAATGTTGGATAATTGAAGAGGCCGAGTGTTTAGCTCGGCCTCTTCAATTACAATCAATGAAATTAATTTAAATCTAAGTCACCCCACACAATTAACCTCCCTTCTTCCATTTTCAAATTCTTCTTCTTCTTCTTCTTCTTCCATTTTCAAATTTTCAAATTCTCAAATTTTCAAATTCTCATCCTTCCTTCTCATACGCCTTAATAATCGCTTTTACCAGGCGGTGGCGGACTACGTCTTCTTCGTTGAGTTCGATGTGGGCGATGCCGTCGATGTGGCGGAGGATGCGGGTGGCTTTGTCGAGGCCACTGCGCTGGTTACGAGGAAGGTCAATTTGGGTGGGGTCGCCGGTAATGATGGCTTTGGCATTGGCGCCAATACGCGTAAGGAACATCTTTAACTGGAGGTCATTGGTGTTCTGGGCTTCATCTAGGATGATGAAGGCATTGTCGAGCGTACGGCCACGCATATAGGCCAATGGGGCAATTTCAATGGTACGGGTACTCATATAATAGCCCAGCTTATCGGCAGGGATCATATCATCCAGGGCATCGTACAAGGGACGCAGGTATGGATCAATTTTTTCCTTAAGATCGCCGGGGAGGAAGCCAAGACTTTCACCAGCTTCTACAGCAGGACGGGTAAGGATGATTTTTTTTACCAGCTTATTTTTTAATGCCCTCACAGCCAGCGCAACAGCCGTATAGGTTTTACCAGTACCTGCTGGTCCGATGGCGAAAACAATATCATTTCTATCGGCCGCCTGTACCATCTTCTTCTGGTTCTGTGTTCTGGCTCTTACGGTTTTACCATTGGGGCCAAATACCAGGATATCATTGGGATTGCGGTCTACAAAATTGTCAACTGTTTCGGCATCATCGCCGCCCAGTATCTGTTCGAAATAATTCTCACTCAGGTGTCCGTTTCTTTCAAGGTACTGAATGATGAGGTCAATTTTTTCTTTTGCTGATTCGATCTGTTCCGGAGCCCCGCTCAGTTTTATCTGCGTCCCACGGGAGAGGATCTTTAATAATGGGAATTTCTTCTTCAGCAAATCCAATTTTCCGTTATTCACGCCAAAGAACTCAATGGGGTTAACGGTTTCGAGGTTAATGATTGTGTCTGTCAAATCAAAACAGTTTAATGTTCCCGGATCGTGATCTGCCACTTTCCTTCTATCTCAAATATAATTTTTACCTAACCACAGTACCAATACTTATTATGCACAGGTGTGGATAGGTTCAGGACATAAATCTCCTCTTTTATCTTACATGGTAATGTGAAGAAAATGTAAAGCCTGCTTATAAAGCTTTCAGGGCTGCAATGGTAGCCATCGGGTCTTCTGAACGGAAGACTGTATTCCCTGCCACCAGTACATCGGCCCCTGCTTCCATGATGGCTTTGGCATTATTCAATGTTACGCCGCCATCGATTTCAATGAGTGTATGCAGGTTACGTTCGGTGATCATCTTTTTTAATTGCCTGATCTTCTCAAAGGTTTGAGGAATGAATTGCTGTCCGCCAAAACCCGGATTCACACTCATCAAACAAACCAGGTCAATATCCTGTAAAATATCTGCTAATAAATTTACTGGTGTATGCGGATTAAGGGCTACGCCTGTTCGCATGCCCAATAATCTGATTTGCTGCAGATTTCTGTGTAAATGGGTACAGGCTTCATAATGTACAGTGAGCACATCTGCCCCAGCTTTCTTGAATGCTTCGGCATAGTTACCCGGATCAACAATCATGAGGTGTACATCACAGATTTTGGTTGTGGCTTTGCGAACATGCTCAATCACGGGCAGTCCAAAGCTGATATTCGGAACGAATACCCCATCCATTACATCGAGGTGAAACCAGTCGGCAACACTCTCATTCAACATTTTACAATCCTGTTCCAGATTCAGGAAATTGGCACTCAGTAATGAAGGGGCTATAATTGGCATATTGATCGTATTGGATGGCGAAGTTGCTATTTTTTTTGGTGATGCTGCATCATTCTTTTCCACCTATGCAGCACCTAATCTTTTGAGGGCATCTTTTGCTTCGGAGATATCCGGGTCAAGTACCAGCGCCCGTTGGTATTGCGTAATGGCTTTTTCTTTTAAACCCTGTTGTTCGAAACATTTAGCCAGCCAGTAACTGGCATCTGCATAGGTTGGTCTTACTTCAATTGCTTTTTCGAATATTTGTGTAGCCATGGTCATATCCTTCCTGTCGAAATAGATGAATCCTTTCTCCATATAAGCCTCCATGTACTGATAATCATTGCCGATACACTGATCGAGTAAGGCCAATGCCTTATTGCTATCCTGTATACGAGCAAAATACACTGCTTTGATAAAGCTGGTATGGGCCAGGTATTCCCTGCCCAATCGCATAGACTCCACTTCATCACATACAGACAACGCCCGCTTATCTTTTCTTTCTGCAAGCAGGTTGGCAATACTCAGCAATGCATCTGGCGCAGGATAAATCCTGGCGGCCTGGTCATAGGTTCTGAGCGCTTGCAGGGTATCACCCGCTTTTTCGTATAACTGTGCCTGGTGAAACCAAATACCATAGTTCCCGCTATCACGCCTGATCAGGGAATCCATTTGAACAAGGGCCGCCTTCAATGCTCCTGCACTGTCCAGTGCATTCACTAACTGAATACGCAATCCAGTACTGTCGGGGTACTGATCTACCAGGCGCATCAATTCCTTTGCCTCTGCTGTGATCTCTTCTTTTTCTTTTTCCTTCTTAGCCGATTGGTCGGGTGAGGAACAGGCAATGACCAGTAGTACAGTGCTTACAATAACGGGGATGCGTTTCATTGCACAAAAATAACCGAACCATATGGTTTCCCGATGATTAGCAGGGGCATCCTGCGTTAAATGCATGTAAATACCCGCAAAAGCGGAGCGGCTCATGACAATTCTCTGACAATTAACCGTTGTTTCCTGTTTAATTTTGCGGCTCATTTTACCATATGATGAAACGAATAGTTAGTTTTTTAGCCATGTATACCCTTGGTTTCACAGCCATGGGCCAGTCAGTACCTCAGGATTCTGTTCTTTTTGAGGGGGAAAAACATTTTAAGAATGTTCGTCAGTTAACATTTGGTGGCGATAATGCCGAGGCTTACTGGAGTTATGATGGCAAATACATCATCTTTCAAAAAACCTACCAGAAAGAAGGAATTGCCTGCGATCAGATTTTCATTGGTAAAGTACCTACCAGTCCCGACGAACCCTTCAGGCCCAAACTGGTGAGTACTGGTAAGGGAAGAACCACCTGCGCCTATTTCCTGCCCGATGGTAAACACATCATCTATGCATCCACCCATTTAGGTAGTCCTGATTGTCCGCCTACACCCGACAGGGCAAAATATGGCAACAAGTATATTTGGCCATTATACAGCAGCTACGATATTTTCATGGCCGATACCAGTGGTAAAATCATCAAGCAACTTACGACAGCCAAGGGCTATGATGCCGAAGCAACGCTTTCGCCCGATGGTAAGAAGATGATCTATTGTAGTGATAAGGATGGTGATCTGGAATTGTATGTGATGGACCTGGCATCAGGTAAGGAAAAGAGAATCACCAATGCCCTGGGTTATGATGGTGGTGCATGGTTTAGTCCTGATGGCAAGAAGATCGTATGGCGTGCCAGCCGTCCTAAAACTGAGGCAGATATTAAAGAATACAAAGAATTATTGGCAGAAGGCATGGTAGCCCCTACGAATATGGAAGTATGGGTAGCCAATGCAGATGGTTCAGATGCCAAACAAATCACCAGTTTAGGACAGGCCAACTGGGCACCTAATTTTACACCGGATAGCAAGAATATCATTTTCTGCAGCAACCATGAATATAAAAGGGGCTTTCCTTTCAATATGTACCTGACCGATATTAATGGTAAAGGTTTAGAGAAGATCAGCCGCGATAAAGGCTTTGATGCTTTCCCCATGTTTAGCCCCAATGGCAAGAAAATTATATTTGCATCGAACCGCAATAATGGCGGAACAAGAGATACGAACTTGTTTATTGCCGATTGGGTAGAACAAAAATAACCTGCTTATCATCTTAGTTGTGTTTACAAAGGTATTGACCCCAGGTTGGTACCTTTGTTTTTTGGGGCTTATCATATGATGGGTGGATGTGATGGATTTATGGCCAGGTTTTATGCGCATTCTTGGTCGCATTTTTTTTCCCTCACGACTAGTTCAACCGATGATTTTGTACTGCCAACCTTCACCATGAATCGATAGAATTAAATGCACAACAGCTTCTGATAGTTCATAAATTTGTTCTGATCAATCAAACGATCTACCCCATGCTGTATAAGATTATAACATCTGTTGCGCTGATTTCTCTTGTTGCCTGTGTCGGTACTAAAGCCGGAAAAAACAGGAATGGTTTTGCCAATAACCCTGTAGTAGCACATCGTGGTGCTTTTAAAACAGGATCCTTGCCCGAAAACTCCATTGCCGGATTAAAAAAAGCCATTGCTTTACAATGTACCGGATCCGAATTTGATGTGTGGATGACGGCCGATGATTCGCTGGTGATTAACCATGATCCCAACTATCAAAAGCTTACCATCGAAAAAGTTACCTATAAAGAACTGCTTGCCTTTCCCCTTTCAAATGGAGAAAAAATTCCCACGCTACGCGAATACCTGCAGGCAGGGTTGGTTGGGAATACGGCAACCCGACTGGTATTGGAGATCAAGCCATCCAATATTAGTAAGGAAAGAGGGAAGCTGGTAGCCCGTAAATGTTATGAAATGGTCAATACACTCAGGGCAGCACCCATGGTTACCTATATCAGTTTTGACTTTGGCATACTGGAACAGTTGGTGGCATTGAATAAGAAAATCCCTACGCAGTACCTCAACGGAGATAAGACGCCGGAAGAATTGAAAGCGGCAGGTATTAGTGGTGCAGACTATCATTTTTCAGTGTTCAGGAAAAATCCAGACTGGATCGACAGATCGAAGAAGAACGGAATTGTGCTCAATGCCTGGACAGCCAATAGCCGCGAAGACCTGAACTGGTTGCTAGACCAGGGCTTCCCGCTAATCACCACCAATGAGCCTGAACTGTTATTTGAACTTGTGAAGGAAAGAGCCAATAAACAATAGGGAAGGGGTTGGTTGATAACCTGTATCTTGCAAACATAAAATCAAATCATATGAGTACTGGACTACTGCATTTACACAATTTACTGCGTTGGGTGATTCTGATATTATTGCTGGTTTCCCTGTTCAAAGCATTTACAGGTTGGCAGCAAAAGAAAACATTCTCTGCAGGTGATAAGAAAACATGGTTGTTCACGATGATCGCCGGACATATTACCCTGTTGATTGGTTTGTACCAATGGCTGGCTGGTCGCTATGGCTTACTAACGACTACCTTACCAGAAGGTACCAGTATCATGAAGGATTCCTTCTATCGTTTTTATATGGTAGAACATCCTGTAGCCATGATCCTCACCATTGTATTCCTCACACTGGCACATGGTATGGCGAAGAAGGCTGTAGCAGATGAAGTAAAGTATAGAAAGGCATTCTTCTATTTCCTGATCGCATTACTGCTCATTATTGCTGTTGTTCCCTGGCCTTTCAGGGGTGAAGCTATTGCCCGTCCATTATTTCCGGGTGCCATGTAATGTATTCATTATCAGCCAGTCATGGCGATGGTAAAGGAATAATAGAAAATTTCGTATCTTTATATGATAAAGGGTTGCCCAAAAGCAACCCTTTATTTTTTTGTTTGTATCAGTAGATTAGCTATCCCTACGCGTATACCTGTTCGCTTGCTACAACAGTACCCGAAGGTTGAATGATCGCTTCTGAAAAACGCTCCATTTCTTCGAGTTGCGGACTGCATTGCAGCAGGAAAAAGTCTACGCCCGCCTCTTCAAAAGCACCAATCCTGTCCTGCACCTGAGCTGGGGTTCCTGTTAATCCGGTTCTCAATCCGCGGTTACTCACAGAATAGTCTTCGAGTGAAACCCTTTGTTCTAACTGGGTACCATTCAGCCATTGCTGGTAATTGGCATAACCCGCACTGCCTTCCTTAACAGAAGTGATACGCTCCAGTTCTTTTTTCACAGCAGCTTCGGTATTACGAATAATGCTGTAAGCGGCTACACCAAATTTCATGGGTGGTAAACCCTTTCTTTCCCTGCGCTCCTTCAGGTCGGCAATACGTTTGGCAATTACAGCGGGCTCATCGCCATGCATAACATATCCATCGCAGGTAGAAGAGATCAGGTCCTTTGCCTTTTCACTTTCACCGCCGGCATAAATAAATGGACGGGGTCTTGAAATGGGTTTGGGTTGAAGAACGTTGTCGTTCACCTGATAATATTTTCCTTGAAAGCTGAAATGATCCTGTTTCCAAATACCATCAACAACAGAAAGCCATTCCTCTGTTCGGGCATACCGATCATCGTGCTGTTCAAAATGAACGCCGAATTTTTCCGCTTCATCCTTCCACCAGCTACTTACCACATTTAAGGATACACGGCCATTACTGATATGATCAATATTGGCAGCCATCTTGGCAAGCAGGGCGGGGTTATGGAAAGTAGGTCGAACTGCTACCATCAGTTCTATTTGTTCTGTTACCGCTGCTAAAGCCGCAGCTGTACTCCAGGCATCGGCACTGGGGGCATGGATCCCTTTGATATCGTTCAGATTTAATTCAGCTATAAGCGCAACGGAATACCCTAATTCCTCACTTCTGATGGCGAGTTTTTTGAGGTAGTTCCAGTCGTTACTCATGCCCTCGTCTTCAACATTGCGGAGCCAGCCTCCGAATACAGGTAACCAATAACCATATTTCATGTGATATGATTTAAAAAGTGTGTGCAATGGGTTGTTTGGCATGGTTGTGCGCCCTTTCTTCGATTAGGTCTACCAGCTTTTCATGGGGATTAAAACCAATCACATTTACTGCGTCGGCCACGAAATTGGAGAGTGCATTCACGTCATAATATAATAGACTACCATCCCGATCGTCGATGATGTATTCAATACCGCCTACATCAATACCTGCAGCCTGTACAATGCTTTCTACAGCATCAATTACTTCTTGTGGTGGCTGATAAGCTTCCACCTTAAGACCATTTTTTGGTGCGTCGAGAGCACAGGCATTGCGAACGAGTTCCTTACCGGTTGTGGTTTGACAAATATCAGCCGGACATAAGTTGAAGGATTCGCCAGTTGTATACACTTTGATGGCATACAGGAATTTACCACCCAGGGTTTCCACCCTGGTAATATAACCACCGCGTGCAGGAATATATTCCTGTACCAGTGCTGTATGATCAATACCAAAGCTGATATTGTTTTGCAGAATATCTTCTGTTAGTGCTTCCAGTGTATCGTATTTGGTAATGCCTGCACCACTCCCACCAATATTTTCTTTTACAACAATGGGAAAGCGTAAGCCACTGGCAGCTCGGGTAAGCTGGCTAATATGGTTCACTACTCTGGTGCGCGGATATTTATAGCCTAACTTATGAATGAGGGATAGTTGTCGTGCCTTCGATACTTCATAAGAGAAAGCCTTGTAACCGTTAATGGTTCTTGTTCCACCCAATTCCAGGTATTTCAGGTAGTCGAGTGCGAAGAAAATGCCTTGTACGCCATCCCTTAAATAGGCTGAAGGGCTCATTCGGTTGAACAATACCGAGTACCTGTTTTCTGGTTGCTCAATATCGAATTGGTGGTTTACAGCATTGATTTGCTCATAGGATAATCCCCTTTTTTCCAGTTCAGCAAACAGGGGTTTGAACCAGTCGGGGTGTTCGTAATAAATGGCAATGGTTGACATAAAATTGTTTTCAGTTGGAAGCAAAATTATAATATCCTACTTAAATAGTAGACTATTTTTAAAAATAATTGTCTACTAATTTGGTAGAGTGAGAAAACTGCTTTTATATTTGTCGACTAATTTGGTAGACTAATGAAACTAATGTTGCGTGGAGACAATGAAAATCGAAGGTTCCACGGCCTTCTAACTGCTTTTCAGGTGTTTTTATACCCCAACTCAGCCATCACCCACACAGGGGAGATGCGTACTTCTTCTTTGGGTGTCATGTATTTTTCTGCCCGATGTTGTTGTTGATCGATCGCTTTTTGATCAGTAGGGACAGTCATTTTCCCTTCTTTGTTTACATCAACTGAATGCGTCATGTGCTATAGCCTGTCGCATCGCTATTACTCATTTATTTAATCGTGTATCATATGTATTCATCTATACGTATCAGGGTATTTTTTTCTCTTACCCTGCTGCTCTTCATCACCAGTGGCTATGCCCAAACAATAACAGGTAAGGTGATCAATGATCAATCCGAAGCCTTAGAAGGGGCTGTTATTACCATTAGAACAACACAGCAACGGATTCTTACTGCTAAGGATGGTAGTTTCAGCATTCCTGCAGCCAGCTTTCCTGTTAAGATCACTATTGATTATACGGGATATGAACAAAAGACCCTTACGCTTTCCAATGCCAATGCCATCACCATTGAGTTACAACGTGATCAGAAGCAATTGGATGATGTGATTGTTACGGGTTACAGTGTTCAGAGTAAACGACTGATTGCTGGTTCCATTACTACCATCAAAGCCAGTGATATCAAGGATATTCCGGTGCCTGGTGTGAACCAGTTGTTACAAGGAAAAGCTGCAGGTGTAACTGTTACTGCCAATTCCGGAGCAGCGGGTGGGGGTGTTACTTTTCGCATCAGGGGTAATAATTCCATCAATGCTTCTGTAGATCCTTTATATATTGTTGATGGCGTATTTATTAGTAGCAGTAACCTCATTAATACAGGATTGGGTAATCAGCAACAGTCTAATCCACTGGCCGATATCAATCCGGCAGATATTGAAACCATTCAGGTATTGAAGGATGCCAATGCCACGGCTATTTATGGTTCTCTGGGTGCCAATGGTGTAGTATTGATCACTACCAAGAGAGGTAAACTCAATAGCAAAGCAAGGATACAATTAAATACCTATCATGGCTGGTCTGTTGCTACCAATAAATATGTACTGGCCACTGGTCCGGAAACAGCCTTGCTTACCAATGAGTCTCGCATCAATACGGCCCTTGATAATGGATTGCCGGCATCATCAGCCACATTGATCGCCAATCCGGAATCTCAACCCACTTTTTATCGTACCGATGATCTTTTCCGTACGGCCAAAACTTCCAGTTACGATATCTCGGCTCAGGGCGGTACTGATAAGAGTACCTACTTTCTGGCATTCGGATATTTCAAGCAGGAATCGATTGTTCGTCCGTCGAATTTCGATCGCTTTAATTTGCGCTTCAACTATGATAACTATATCAGTAAGAAATTGAAGTTTGGCAACAGCTTTACCATTAGCCGAACCTTCCGTAATGTGAGCAGTAATGATAATAACCCGCAAGGTGTGATCAACTCGGCACTCTTTCCACGTTCTTACTTACCCATTTATAATACCGATGGTACCTATGCGCGGTATGGTAGTTTCGACAACCATATCGCGCTCATTGAACACCTGAACAACAAAGCGGTTGGCTGGCGTACTATTGGCAACGTATTCCTGGAATACAGTATTTTACCTGAACTGAAATTCAAGAGTAGCTGGAGCTTAGATAATACGAGTATTTACGAGAATAACTATGCCAATACCTTCCTGGCTGCTGGACTGGCGAATAATGGTTCTGCCAGTTCGCAGGAGTCTAAGTCATTGGTGTTAACCAATGAGCAGATTCTTACCTACATCAAATCATTTGGGAATGACAAGCAGCATAATATCAATGCACTGGTAGGTAATACCATTAATTCTGTATTGAATGAAAATACTAGTGCTTCTGGTACTGGTTTTGCATCGAATGATCTGCAATCTGTATCAGTGGCTTCGATCCGTTCCGGATCAGCAAGCCGGGCTGTATCCAAGCTGGTTTCCTTCTTTGGAAAAGCCAGTTATACCTATCTCAATAAATATACCTTTGATGCAAGTGTACGGGCCGATGCTTCTTCGCGCTTTGGTGAAAACAAGCGCTGGGGCTATTTCCCATCAGGTGGTTTCACCTGGCGTGCCGGTCAGGAGTCTTTTATCCGTGACCTGAATATATTCGATGAACTGAAATTCAGGGCTAGTGTTGGTTTATCTGGTAACCAAAATGGTATCGGTTCTTATGCTGCCCTTGGTTTATGGAATTCAGGTAGTAACTACCTCGATCAGCCTGGTGTAGCACCCACACAACTGGCTAATCCCGATCTTACCTGGGAAACTACCCGTCAAACAGATATAGGTGTGGAGTTCAGTGTATTGAAAAACAGGCTTACTGCTATCATCGATTACTACCATAAGTATACCTATGACCTGTTATTGAATGTACCGGTACCTTATCGCTCAGGTTTTGCTTCTTATCTGCAAAATTTTGGTGCCGTTAGCAATAAGGGTGTTGAACTTACTTTGAAGTTTGTGAATGTAGACAAGAAAGAGTTTAGCTGGAGTTCTGATTTCAATATTTCGTATAACCGCAACAGAATTGAAAAACTTGCATCAGATATTGCTCTAGGTGCATCGGGCCGTAATATCTCGATCCTGCGTCAGGGCTTTCCCATCAACTCCTTCCAATTATATCGTCAGTTATATGTTGATTCTGAAACGGGTAATGCGGTGTATGATGATGTAAACGGAGATGGACTGATTACTGCAGCCGACAGACAAATTGTTGGTAATGCACTACCCAGGTTTACCGGGGGCTTTACCAATAACTTTCAATACAAGGGTTTTGACCTGAGCATTTTCTTTTATTTTCAGGAAGGCAATAAGATCATGAACATGAATGATTTCTTTCTGGTACATGGTAATACACAGGCCAATATTGGTTTCCTGCCCCGACAGTTACAACGCTGGCAGCAAAAGGGTGATATCACTGATATTCCCAGGCTAACTACTTTTAGTGGTAATCCGGCTGCGAATAATAGTTCTGCCAACAACTATGGCGGTAACGTGGCCAACCTGAGCACCAGATACCTGGAAGATGGCTCCTTCATTCGTTTAAGAACCGTTACGCTGGGTTACAATTTTCCCGCTGCCTGGTTGCGTAAGCTTCAGTTGAGTAATGTTAGGGCCTATATACAGGGTACCAATCTCTTCACCCTTACCCGTTATAATGGCCTTGATCCGGAAGTGAATTCGCAGAGTAGTAACCAGAATACCACCGGATACGATTGGGCTACCATTCCACAGCCCCGTACCATTCAGGTAGGTTTAAATGTTTCATTTTAAATGTACACGACCATGTTAAGATCTATCATACCCATACAACGACTATCGATCCTGTTATTATTCATCGCTATCACTTCCAGTTCCTGCAGAAAGTATTTGTCTGAAGTACCCGACAACTCTTTACCTGCCAACAATGCTATTAATGACCTCGGCACAGCAAGGGCGGCTATTATTGGTGCCTATGATGCTGTACAGGGATATTATGCGGGCAATTATCCAACGCTTGGTACCATTACGGCCGATAATGTGGTGTTCAATGGTACATTAAGTCAGTACCTGCAATTAGACCAGAACGCTATTCCAGCAGATAATGTAACGACCGTGGCTACCTATCAGGGTATTTACCGGGCCATTAATGCCGCGAATGGTGTGATTGCTGCCTTACCCAATGTGAAAGACAATCGCTTAACCGATGCCGAACGTAACCGGATCATTGGTGAAGCCCACTTTATCAGGGCACTGGGATATTTTGATCTTGCCCGTGGATGGGGCGGTGTTCAGTTGCAACTAGAGCCCACTTCTTCGCTTGCTGTATTAAAGGGCATCAGGAGAAGTACACTGGCTCAAACCTATGATCAGGTATTGGCTGATCTGGTAAGGGCAGAGACTTTGTTAACCGATGATGCTTCTACGCGTAACCGGGCACAACGGAGCACCGCTCGTGCACTCAGGGCCAGGTTACATTTGTACAGAGGTGAATGGGCCAATGCGGAAACTTATGCAACGCAGGTAATTGCCAATACAAAGTATACGTTGGTAACACCTTACCGTTCCTTCTTTACCGCACCATTTCTTACAACTGAGTCGGTGTTTGAACTGAGTTTCTCAGCTAATGATCGTAATACATTCTGGAATTTATGGTATCCGAGTTCATTTGGCGGACAATATACTTTAAAGCCCTCCAATAGCTTTGTAACACAGGTAACAGATCCTGCTATTGGCGGAACAAGGACCTCATTAATAGCGGGCTCCGGTGCTAATGTGTATGGCGTATTGTATAATACAACCACTACCGGTGTAGACCCATCTTATGTAATCAGAATTGCAGAACTTTATTTGATCAGGGCAGAAGCCAGGGCTCAGCAAAATAATCTGACTGGTGCATTGGCCGATTTGAATGTGATCAGGGCAAGGGCAGGACTGCCTGTTTCAACAGCAGTTACCCAGGCACAAATATTATTGGCTATTGAACAGGAGCGATCTATTGAGTTTGCCTTTGAGCCGCATCGCTGGTTCGATCTTGTCAGAACGCAAAGAGCAGGACAGGTACTGGGTTTAACAGACCGTAATCGTTGGTTATTCCCCATACCATTATCTGATGTACTCTCTGATCCGGATGTAGAGCAGAACCCGGGTTATTAATAACATATCATTCACTCATCATTACCACGCATATGCAATCATTGATCAAAAAAATCGCCCTGTCTCTAGTATTGACTGGGGCAGTATTGGGAGTAGCGGTAGCACAACAGCCCTACTTCTTCCCTAAAACCACGAATTTCGATCCGGCAGTACCAACGCCTGAAGCTTTTCTGGGTTATCCTATCGGCTCCCATTATACCCGTCACGACCGGATTGTGGCATATTTCCGCGAGTTGGAAAGAACCAGTAATCGGGTACATGTTCGTTCAATAGGTAAAACTTATGAAGAAAGGGAACAAGTGATTGTCACTTTTACTTCGCCCGATAACTACGGTAAACTGGAACAGATTCGTCAGGAGCATTTATCCCTGATTGATCCTGCAAAGCCTGCCATCAGTGCATCGGCCCCGGTGGTTGTATTGCTGGGGTATAGTGTGCATGGTAATGAATCATCCAGTGGTGAGGTGAGCTTACTCACTGGTTATTATCTGGCGGCCAATAAGGATGCAGAAACCCTTAACTGGTTAAAGGAGTCGGTGATTTTTATTGACCCCTCCTTGAACCCGGATGGTCGTGATCGTGCTGCCAACTGGTATAATAGTTATAAGTCATTTCCTTCTATCGCAGATGGTAATGATAAGGAGCACCAGGAGCAATGGCCCGGAGGTAGAACCAACCATTATTTTGCCGACCTGAACCGCGATTGGCTCAACCTGGTGCATGTTGAGTCGAGGAATAGGGTGGCGTTCTTCCACCAGTGGTATCCCAATGTGCAGATCGATTTTCATGAGCAGGGTGCCAATGCTACCTATTATTTTGAACCAACACCCAAGCGACATGAAAGTCCGGTGATCCCTCAGTTCTTATATGATCAGAATGCAAAGATCGCTGCTTATCATGCCAAGGCACTCGATGAAATAGGCTCACTGTATTTTACTAAGGAGAACTATGATAACCTGTCGCCCATTTATGGTAGTACCTATCCAAAGTTTTTTGGTAGTCTTGCCGCTACTTTTGAGCAAGCCAGTTCAGGAGGGCTCGTGCGTGAAACGACGAATGGTCTCTTAACCTTTCCGTTTACGATCCGTAATCACCTGGCCACCAGTTTCTCCACCATTCGGGCTGCTATTGCAGAGAAACCCAATTTGTTTAAAGTACAAAAGGATCTTTTCCGTTATGCGATTGATCAGGCCAAAGCATCAGCTACCAAGGGGTATGTATTTGGTGATGCTGCCGATCAAAATCTGACACAGAAGTTTCTGGAACTTTTGCTCACACATCGGGTTGTGGTGCATGAGTTACCGGCTAATCAAACCATCGACGGAAAGAATTTTGAGAAAGGGAAAGCCTATGTGGTGCCTTCAGAGCAACCTAATTACCTCATTGTACATTCTTTGTTTGAAGAAAATATCCTGGCCGATAGTCTTTTCTATGATAATACCGGTTGGAGTATTATTCATGCCTACGGATTGCAATACGCAAAACTAGGGGCTGCCAATCTTTCTAAAGGAGCGGTGGTGTCAACAGCTACGTTGCCAGAAGGTGGGATCAGATCAGGACGTTCATCCTACGCCTATATTGCAGCTTATAATGATTTCAATGCGAGTAAACTGCTTTATCAGGCATTGGATGCTGGCTTGTTGGTAAAAGCAGCTTATAAGCCTTTTACTGCGCAGGTGGGTAATGAGAAGAAAGCATTTAGTTATGGCTCTTTGATTATACCGGTAGAAGGGCAATCACTGCCTGCTGATAGTGTATTCAATATACTTGATCGTTTATCGAAAGCAGCAAGGGTTACCGTGTATCCGGTGAGTACAGGTTTCAGTGCAGCGGGTATTGATCTGGGAAGCAGTAATATTAAGTCGGTGAAGAAACCAGAAGTAGCACTGGCTTTTGGTCAGGGGGTTACCACGAGTGAAGCCGGACAAATCTGGTTCCTGCTCAGTCATCAGTTGGGTATTCCGGTGGTGAAGATTGATCCAGCCAATTTTTCAAGGGTTTCATTGAAACGGTATACCACTTTGATTTTACCAGGTGGCACTTATGCTGCCTGGGATAAACCAGTTGTAGATAAGATCAAGGCCTGGGTAGCAGAAGGTGGTACATTGATCACATTTCAGGCAGCCAGTGCCTGGGCTATTCAGCAGGAATTGGTGAGAGGAGAAAAATTACTCAACAGTAATATTGATGCAGCCAGAAGTATCAATGCCGCCAACCTGAATACCGTACAACGTGCACAAGAGTCGGGTGCAGAGCGTGGCGCTGCTGCAGAAGCTAAGAAACCTGAACGTTATGATTTTGTAAGTCAGCAGGATAGGGAAGGTGCCAGAAGAATTAATGGGGCCATTTTTGAAGCAGATATTGATATTACACATCCTATTGCCTTTGGATTGAGCAGCAGAAAACTCTTCATCAACAAGAACGGATCCACACTGATTGCACCCAGTAGTACTAGTCCATTTGGTACGGTGGCACAATATGTTGAAAAGCCATTTGTGAACGGGTATGCGGCCAAAAGAAATATTGCACAGGTGAGTAACTCTGCTGCGATCATACACTCATCAAGTGGCAGCGGACAGGTAGTGCTATTTGCCGATGATCCAACCTATCGCAGTTATTGGTTGGGTACGGCGCGACTATTCCTGAACAGCGTACTCCTACTCACCACTTCCAACGTAGGCGCACGCTAACCCCCCCCTTTGTGCTATCCTTTGTGTCCTTCGTGTCCTTTGTGGTTTCAATTTTCTTTGACGTTCTGCAAGCCTGCAGATAATGCGAGCAGAATTGAAACCACAAAGGACACGAAGGACACAAAGGGAACACAAAGGTTATTTGCTGAAGGGGAGTTTGATTTTGTAGCGGAAGCGCGAACCGAACTGTTGTTCCAGCTTTAATACTTCTCTTGTTTTTTTACTGATCCAGAATACTTCTTTATTATTAGGCGATTGGTGTTCTAATAACCAGCAGTCTATTTTTTCTGCTTCTGTTCCCTCCAGCAAGGCACTACCTGTAACAGTATAGGGTACCCATTGCGGCTTTTGGGATCCAGGGTCATAGAACCGGATCATGAAGGTTGTTTTGTCTTCATAGGGCAGTATGGGAAATACTTCAAGGTCGAGGTGCCAGTTTAACTGGTATTGCAGTAATGCCGAGTCGAAAGCTGCCCGCATATTTTTAAATGCTTTACTGGTATCACCCCAAAGAATATTTTTTTCATTCACCTGCATGCTGCCGGTTAGAAAATCAAAGGTTGATCTCCCTCTCTGTTTCCACCATGAATCATGGTAAAGGGTACTGAAATTGTGTGCGTCACAGACCGAAGTGGTGGTATGCATAATGCTATCCTTATCTTCCCATACCTGTGCTACCTCTATCGCTTTACGCCCCTGATAAGTAACTGGCTTAATGGTCCTGGTCCAGATGTTGAACATAGTTCTTGGACTGTCAATCCCCATTTTAAAGTATACCAGCCAACGGTGTGTGCCGGGTATCAGTAACCTGGTATTGATGTCTGTTTGACTGATATAAATGGTATCCTTGGCTTGGATCTGAGCAGTGCAGGTCAGTAGCATGCCCATGAGCAGAAGTAATTGGCGCTTCATGTTTTTTTGGTAAAACTGAATGGAATGTCCTGTAATGTGAATGCCGATTCAATGGATCGGTATTTTTATTTAACGCCTGGCCAATGAGCAGTAGTGCTGGAATTGGTTGAAAGAAAGGCCTCATTGGTTGAAAAAACTTTGTTCCCGGTTTACTCGCAATAGTTTTGTAGGTTCATTTTATGAAAAAGGAACTATCCATAGGCAGGTTGCAGTGGTTATTCTGGCTGCTATTATTTGGGGTGAACCTACTCACCCTGCTGCGGTTCGATTCCCTGTTTCAGGCAGCAGGTTATAGTTTTTTGATGGTTAGTTCTTTTATGATTATTGTATATACCAATGCAAATTGGTTATTACCAGGGTTATACACCAGGGGTAAATATTTTTGGTATGTGCTCGCGGTATTGCTGCTTCTGTTTGTTTCGGCAACCTACCGGTCGCTTATTTCCTGGTGGTTTTATGATACCTTCTTTGCTACAGAAAAAACGCCCTTTACTTTTATTAGTATTCTCGGGTCGATGGCAACGGCCATACTGGTATATATTGCCAGTATATTATTGTATGTAGGCAGAAGATACCTGCATTTGCGTGAGCAGCAGGAGGTTTTGCTGAGAAAACATACGGAAGCCGAGCTTAAGTTACTGAAAGCGCAGGTGCAACCTCATTTTCTGTTTAATGTACTGAATAATATTTATGCGCAGGCACAAAGAGAATCGCCGGAAACCGCTGTGCAAGTGGAAGAATTATCTTTTATCATGCGCTATTTTGTGGAAGAAGCGCCTAAGGACCGGATTCCACTTATAACAGAACTCACATTTGTCCGGAATTATATTTCGCTGGAAAAGAAAAGAATGCGTTACCCCCTGAAGGACCGGATTGAACTGACGGGCGATATGAACTGCGTTCTGGTACCACCCATGTTATTGATACCGCTGGTGGAAAATGTTGTTAAGCATGGCATAGATAAACGCAGAGAAGATAATTTCATGGAGCTATTCATTGCTATTCACTCGTCTGCAGTGCAAATTAGTGTAAGAAACAGGGTAGTGCAATCGGATAAGTCGCAATCTGGTACCGGATTACAAAACCTGGAAGGCAGGTTGCAATTGTTATTTCAGAAAGGGTATGAGTTGAAGGCTGGTGCAAACCAGGAAGGACTATTTGAAGTATGCTTAACCTTACCATATGAGTAAAAGGATTTCCTGCTTAGTGATTGAGGATGAGCCGCTGGCTATGCAATTACTGGAAGATCATATTGCCAAGCTGCCCATGCTGGAATTAAAGGCAAAAATGTATGATGCTTTGGAAACCATGCAGTTCCTGCAGCGAAATACGGTAGATGTGATTTTTCTGGATATAAATCTGCCCTCGCTCTCGGGATTGGAAATGGCCTCATTGCTGAAGCCGGAGCAGAAAATCATTTTTACCACAGCGTATGCTGCCCATGCATTGGAAAGTTTTGCATTTCATGTGGTTGATTATTTATTGAAACCTATCACATTCAAACGTTTTCTTCAGGCGGTACAAAAATTACAACAATACACTTTGTCTGAGCCAACATTGGTTAGAGACGATATCCTTCAGGACACATTATTCGTGAAAACAGGCAGGGTAATGGTGCAGGTGCGTTATGCCGATATCTTGTTCATCGAAGGACAAAAAGAATATCTCTCTGTGCAAACCGCAAACAGGAAATACCTGGTGTATAAACGGATGAAGGAAATGGCAGCAGGGTTACCATCTTCCTTCATCAGGATTCATCATTCTTATATCGTAAACCTGCAGCATGTAACGGAAACAAGAACAAATACCGTAATACTTGCAGGACGAGAGTTTCCGGTAAGTCTGGGCTATCGGGAACAATACAAAGAGCGAATCAGTGGATTCCTGCTTTGATCTGTAATAGCTATCATACCTTAAAGTCTTTCATTGTATTGATGAATGTCTTCATTTCATCCATTGTACCCACACTAACCCTGCTCCATTTACCATCGGGATATACACCTGTACGCAGGAAAATATTCTTTGCCAGCATATCGGCTCCAAAATCTCCTTTATATTGATCGATGCGGAAGATGAGGAAGTTGGTATAAGATTTCACTACATCTATATGCATAGCTTGTAATGCCTTGTAGGTGTACTCGCGTGCTGCTGCGTTTTTGTCTTTGCTGATCTTTTGCCATGCAGGATCCTTAAGGCTGGCCAGTGCGGCACTCATAGAAAGCGCCGACATGCCAAACTGTGTTCGGGTAAAATAGTTGTCTTCCAGCGCTTTGATCACATCGGGCGCAGCGATTACCCAACCTACCCGTAAGCCAGCCATGGCATGAATTTTTGAGAAAGTGCCTACCACAATAATGTTGGGATGTTTTTCAATAAGCGGAATCATGGATTCATTATCGGGTGCATCCAGGTATTCGAGATAAGCTTCATCAACCACTACATAGGCTTTCTTTGACGCCTCTATACAAAAGTTTTTGAGGGCATTGGGAGAGAGGAAGGTGCTGCTGGGATTGGCAGGGTTACAGATATATACCAGCTTTGTTTCCTGATCAATCGCTTTGAGCATAGCATCCAGGTCATGGTGCTGGGTGGCAGTAACAGGCACTTCTACTACTTTATGACCCAATGATTTTGCCGTGCTGGGTAAAATGCCAAATGTAGGATTGGCCGTAACCAGCTTACCACTGAAATGCCTGGGTAAAAGTCCGAGGGCCTCACCAGATCCTGCACTTACCAGTATATGTTTTTCCGATACACCGTAATGCGCGCCTATATCTTTCCTGAAGTTTTTTAGCGAAGTATGGTTGTACTGATAGCGATTGGCTTCTCCCAAACTCGCTAAAATGGCTTCCCTGGCTTTGGGTGAAATACCATAGGGGTTTTCATTGGAGCTCAGGTTAATCAGTCCCTGCTCAGCACCAAAGTTTCGGGTGATGCCTTCTTCATTACCCAATCCCATACTTTCCGGTAAACGAAGCCCCAGTGAGAGGGCAGTGAGGGAACTGAATTTAAGCCAGTTTCTACGATCAATAGATGCGCTCATAGCGAGTTGTTTAGACACCTAAAGTACAATTTACCCGCCAAAGAACATAGCCTATAGTTAGCGATTACCCAATTCGATCACCTGACAATTTCGCATTTGCTGACCATCGATATCCAGTTTAACCAGGGTTCTCACTTTATGCCAGCCCTGTTTGCCAGCTGCTCCCGGATTGATATGCAGGCATTGCTGCTGATCATCGAACATGATTTTGAGGATATGGGAGTGCCCGCAAATGAATAAGCCCGGTTTCAACTGTTTGATTAGCTCCCTTGATCTGGGATTATACTTCGGCGGATATCCGCCAATATGGATCATCAGCACAGGTACCAGCTCACAATTGAAATGCAGGTATTCGGGATATTGGGATCGGATATCTTGTCCGTCGATGTTGCCGTACACTGCCCGTAGCGGTTTAAATGCCGCCAGTGATTCGGCAACCGTAATGGTACCAATATCACCTGCATGCCATATCTCATCACAATCGGCAAAGTGTTTGAATACTGCTTCATCTAACCAGTGATGGGTATCTGATATTAATCCGATCCGTTTCATAGAAGTCCGTCCTTTTTAAGTTGTTCGAATAAGTGCAGAACCCCCGGTACCTGTACGGCTTCTGCGGCATAACTTTCTGGACTAAAAAATTTCAGTTCTTCGATCTCTGCCATGGCAACGGGTTCGATGGGTGCATCCAATATATAGCAATCCTGTTCCATGACACATCCTGTTGGTTCACCATAGGCAGGAGCTGTAATATGGCAATAATACCGGAGGTTATTTTCTGATATGCTGATGCCTAATTCCTCCTTTACTTCTCTTACTAATGCCTCTACAGGACTTTCGCCAACGTCGAGTTTGCCTCCGGGTAAATAGAAAGCCTTTTTGCGACTGCTGAAGGCCAGTAGTAGCATTTTATTCCGTAGCAGAACAAGTCCGGCAGTAGCCAGGCGCTGGGAGGGGATATTCATAAAAATGCGTATCTTTATAAGATAGATTGCAAAGTATGCCATTACACAGGAACTTTACTTACTGGATCGATAAAAGGGCATGGAAATATTATTTCCTGATGCTTTCTCTTGCACTGGTGGATCAATAATACAAGCACATTGGGTGCCATACTTTCATCCTATTATTGAACCTTATATTTTTCCATTATGCCACATTATCATTCTTTGGGAACAATCCCGCATAAACGTCATACCCAATTCAGAAAGCCTGATGGCGGACTTTATTCCGAACAGCTATTTTCTACGGAAGGATTCAGCAATGATTATTCATTACTCTATCATCACTATCCGCCTACACAAATCATTGCAACAGATGAACCGGTGAATGTACAGCCCAGAGTAGCGGAAGAGAAAATGCTCAAGCATCGCAGTTTCGAGGGCTTTAACATCAAGCCGGAGCGCGACTATTTAAAAAGTCGTAAAGCTGTATTGGTGAACAATGATTGTCATATTGTGCTGGCAGCACCGCAGGAAAGTATGAAAGACTATTTCTACAAGAATGCCGATGCCGATGAAATGATTTTCATACATGAGGGAACGGGTGTACTCATCACGCAGTATGGTCAACTCAGTTTTGGTTATGGCGATTACCTGGTGATTCCCAGGGGAACTATTTATCAGATTCATTTCAATGATGCCAATAACCGGCTGTTCATTGTTGAGAGTTTTAGTCCTATTCGTTATCCGAAACGCTATCTCAGCAAGTTTGGACAGTTGTTGGAGCATTCCCCATACTGTGAGCGGGATATTCGTGCGCCGAAGGACCTGCTTACATTCGATGAAGCAGGAGATTTTCTGATTCAAACCAAGAAGAAGGGCATACAGTATGGCTTACACTATGCCCATCATCCATTTGATGTAGTGGGTTGGGATGGTTGCTGTTATCCTTTTGCTTTCAGTATTCATGATTTTGAGCCCATAACCGGTCGTGTGCATCAGCCACCACCCGTGCACCAAACATTCGAGGCGCACAATTTTGTGGTGTGTAGTTTTTGTCCGCGCCTGTATGATTATCATCCCCAGGCTATACCAGCGCCTTATAACCACAGTAATATTGATAGCGATGAAGTGTTGTATTATGTAGATGGAGATTTTATGAGTCGCAAGAATGTTACCAGGGGTATGATTACATTACATCCGGCGGGAATACCACATGGGCCACATCCTGGGGCGGTTGAAAAGAGCATAGGAAAGAAGGAAACGCAGGAATTGGCGGTAATGGTAGATACATTCCACCCGCTTCAGTTAACCGAAGAGGCATTGAATATTGAGAACCCGGGATATACCATGAGTTGGGCAGAATAGTTCCCAACCTGATTGAACACTAATGGCCATGATGCAAAAATACCCCAACATTGATGCCTATATCAATGATCAAACGGCAGATAAGCAGCGTATGCTGAAGCAGTTGCGCAAAACGATTGCCAGGGTGGTACCTCATGCTACGGAAAAGATCAGTTATGGGATGCCCTGTTTCCACCAGTATGCGAACCTGGTTTATTTTGCGGCGATGAAGCAGCATATAGGTTTCTATCCTTCATCCTCTGGTGTTTCGGCTTTTAAGGATCGGTTAACGGCGTATAAAACTTCAAAAGGGGCTATTCAGTTTCCATTGAACCAGCCGCTGCCATTATCGCTCATTGCCGAAATGACGAAGTTTCGTTTGAAAGAAGAGGAGCAAAAAGCCATGGCCAAACAAAAGCCAACTATTTGCAGAAAAGGGCATTCCTTTTACAAGCGCAGTGGTTGTTTGGTTTGTCCGGTTTGTGAGCAGGAAAACAAGCCTGCCGATGGCTGGATGAAAGGCATAGCTGCTCCGGCCAGAAGGGCACTGGAGCGTGCAGGTATTAAAACTGAGCGGGAACTGTCCAGGCATAGTTTGGAGGAAGTAATGGCTTTGCATGGAATGGGAAAGGCTTCTATTCCCTTATTGGAAAAGGCATTAGCAGCCAAAGGGCTTTCATTCCGAAAGCGTAAACCTGGTGGAAAGGCTTGAGCCCTAGCTGAAAAAAATCCTTTTTGGTCTAAAAAAAGTGTAACTTATAGACCTAAAACGAATTGCCATATGATTAAATTCAGCGACATCAAAATCGGAGACTACGTTTTGGCTGAGTATGAAGGAAAAATGTGGGAAGGCGAAGTGACCCGGTTGAACAAAGATGAAAAACAGGTTTGTGTACAAACCGATGTACAGGATTTCTGGTTTACGCCAGATCATTTACATCCTATTCCACTTGATGAGGATGCTTTAATGAAATTGAGTTTTTCCCGACAGTCGAATACCGATGGTTCGGTCAAGTACATGAAGGGCTCATTCAGGTTGGTAACGCCGGTGGCGGGTGATTTTTCAAAGATGGAAATGTGGTATCGGGAAGATCGCAGGCATAATCCCGATGTGCATTTCGTACATCAGTTACAGAATCAGTATCATGATATGACCAAGATACATTTAACGGCTGAGCCGATGTAATAAAACGAGAAGGGAACCGAAAGGTTCCCTTCTCGTTTTATCGAAGTATATCGTGGATATTACGTCCGATATTCTCCCCAATTTTTTGCATGGGCAAATCATTATCGTCTTTTCCAAAAGGATCTTCTATTTCTTCAGCAATTAATTCAAGGCTTGCCAGTACGTAGAAAATAAAGACGACCACGGGTATTGTAAAGTAGCCGAGTGAAAGGGCAAAGCCCAGTGGTAGGGTAATCACGTATAGGAAAATGAATTTTTTAATGAATGCGCTGTAAGAGTAGGGTATGGGTGTATTCTTAATGCGTTCACAGGCACCGCAGATATCCAGGAAGGATTGTAGTTCCTGATTGATGAATAATAATTGCATATCGGAGATAATGCCATCGCGCCTCAAAAGATGCACCTTATTCATCATGAGCATCACCAGTTGATTGGGAATATGTTTGCTGCTATCGAATCCCGCGATTTCGGGATGGGGGTCGGTATCGAGCGCGAGGCGTGTTTTTTCATTCTGAAGATGTAACCTCAATTCTTGTGCAAAAAGGGGAATGATTTTTCTGAAAAAGCTTCTGTTTTTTTCATCGTCATTTGGTAGCAGGCTGTTTAACTTAACTGCCAGGTTACGACTATTATTTACCAGAGAGCCCCAAAGCTTACGTCCTTCCCACCAGCGGTCATAGGCGGTATTGGTACGAAATACCAGCAGCATGGAAATGGCAAAGCCCAAGAGGCTGTGCATGACTGTGGTATTCTTTGCATAATTGCTGGTGGACAGGGTCAGGAAATTTTGGTCCAGGGATAAAATGCCCCATGAATAGGCGCCAATCAAGAGCATTAAAGGAAATAACTGGCGAATGGTATCGGCCTTATGGAACCGGAATACAAACCTTATCCAATCTTTCGGGTTATAACTTATCATGGATTAAAAATAGGCCAGAAATCCTTCCCAACACCCCTTTGTGTTACCCTTTGTGTACTTCGTGTCCTTTGTGGTTTCAATTCTCTTCGTTGTTTTGCGGGCTTGCAGATAATGCGAGCATATTTGAAACCACAAAGGACACGAAGTACACAAAGGATAACACAAAGGGGGGAGGAATGGGTGTCGGTGGAAAAATGCTTAAAAAACCCTGAATTTACCAAAAAAAGGCTATTTTGCCCCCCAATTTGACCAAAAACCACTCAATTTTACCCAAAAATTGCCATTATGGACTTAAAGCAGATTCACGAGTTGATCAAGATCATCAATAAGAGCAATATTGGTGAGATCAGTATAGAAGACAAGGACGGAAAAGTTACCATCAAGCAAAAAGAAGAGCCGGTTGTTACTGTAGCAGCCCCTGCTCCGCAAGTATTGCACACTGCTCCTGCAGCCCCGTCCGCCGCAGCGCCTGCACCAGCTCCCGCTGCTGCACCAGCCCCTGCAGCCCCTGCAGCGAAAACAGATAATCTGATTACCATCAAGAGCCCAATGATCGGCACTTTCTACCGTAGGCCTTCACCCGATAAGCCAGTACTGGCCGAAGTGGGAGCAGAAGTAGCACCTGGTAAAGTGGTATGTATCATCGAAGCCATGAAATTATTCAACGAGATCGAAAGCGAAGTAAGCGGAACGATTGTGAAAGTACTGGTAGATGATGCCAGTCCTGTTGAGTATGACCAACCACTGTTCCTGGTAGAACCGAAGTAATTTGGAAATTTGGAAGTTTGGAAATGTGAAAATGTGAGTTGTTGCATTTTCGTGATGCCTGAGTGTTTTGTATGACCCATGGTATTTCATTTTCTGATTTCTCAATTTTCAAATTTTCAAATTCTCAAATTTTCAAATTGAATCAAATGTTCAAGAAAATATTGATAGCCAACAGAGGCGAGATCGCTTTGAGGGTGATCCGTACCTGTAGAGAGATGGGGATTAAAACCGTTGCTGTATATTCAACAGCCGATAAAGACAGTTTGCATGTGAAGTTTGCAGATGAGGCGGTTTGTATCGGTAAGCCCCAGAGTGTTGATTCTTACCTGAATATTCCACATATCATGGCAGCGGCTGAAATCACCAATGCTGATGCCATTCACCCCGGATATGGATTCCTGGCCGAGAATGCCCGATTCTCACAGATCTGTGCCGATCATGGTATTAAATTTATTGGCCCCACCCCTGAAATGATTAATAAGATGGGGGATAAGATCACGGCTAAGGATACCATGATCAAAGCAGGTGTTCCTGTAGTTCCTGGTGGCGAAGGTTTATTAGATAGTGTAGAACAGGCCAAGGCGCTTGCCCGTGAGATCGGTTACCCTGTAATCCTGAAAGCAACTGCCGGTGGCGGTGGTAAAGGTATGCGTGTGGTAAACGAAGAAAGTGAACTGGAAAGAGCGTATACCACTGCCCGTACAGAAGCCGGAGCCGCATTCAAGAATGATGGTGTTTACATGGAGAAATTCGTAGAAGAACCCCGTCACATCGAGATCCAGGTTGCCGGTGATCAGTATGGTACGGTTTGTCATATGAGTGAACGCGATTGCTCCATTCAGCGCCGCCACCAGAAGCTGGTAGAAGAATCACCTTCTCCATTCATGACACCAGAACTGCGTAAGAAAATGGGTGAAGCTGCCTGTAAAGCTGCTTCAGCGATTAATTATGAGAGTGTGGGTACCATTGAATTCCTGGTAGACAAACACCGCAACTTCTATTTCATGGAAATGAATACCCGTATACAGGTAGAACACTGTGTTACGGAAGAAGTAATCAATTTCGACCTCATCAAAGAGCAAATCAAGATTGCGATGGGCGAGAAAATCAGTGGCAGAAACTATGAGCCCCAGATGCATGCCATCGAATGCCGTATCAATGCCGAAGATCCATACAATGATTTCCGTCCCTCACCAGGGCGTATTACTACGCTTCACACACCCGGCGGACATGGTGTTCGGGTAGATAGCCATGTGTATGCTGGTTATGTAATTCCTCCGTATTATGATTCGATGATCGGAAAGCTCATCACCATCGCACAAACCCGCGAAGAAGCCATTGATACCATGTACAGGGCACTGAGCGAATATGTGATTGAAGGAGTGAAAACAACGATTCCATTCCATTTACAACTTATGCAGAATGAGGATTTCAGGAAAGGTAATTTTACGACCAAGTTCCTGGAAACTTTCAAAATGGTATAATTTACTATTTGTATCACAGCATAGAAAAAGCCCTGTTCAAAATTGAACGGGGCTTTTTCTATTACGATGTTTCATTGGATGGTTGAGTAGAAAAGGGTGTGTTCTCAAATGGACCATCCACCAACTTACATACACTCAACGACTCCCTTAGTGCTATCCTTTGTGTCCTTCGTGTCCTTTGTGGTTTCAAATCTGCTTGCACTATTTGCAGGCTTGCACAACGTCAAAGAGATTTGAAACCACAAAGGACACGAAGGACACAAAGGGAACACAAAGGAAAAAGGTCAGCTCTGGGTAAGAGCTGACCTTTTTTATAGGGGGAGTGAATGATTATTTTCCACCACCACGACCACCACCTGGACGGTTTCTTCTCATTTCTTCGTAGTAAGCATCAACCGCTTTGATTTGCTCATCAGTAAGAGGAATAGCTTTCAGTTTCTTTTCACGCTCAGCAGCTACTTCTTTTTGTTTGGTAGCGCGCTCGTCTTCGCTCAGATCGCGGAAACCACGTTGTTGCTGCTGTGCCCACATTTGTACTTCCAGTACTTTGTCGGCCTGAGCATCGGTCAGTTTGGTCTTTTCGATCAGACCTGGTTTAACACGCTGCTTCATCATTTCCAGCATTTGGGCAGGGTCCATTTGTCCGCCGCCACCGCCTTGTGCCATAGTTGTTGTAGCTGTACAACAAAAGGCTACTGCTAAGATTGCAAGGATTTTTTTCATTATTTTCAGTTTAGTTTGTTAGGCAGTAAGTTAAATCTTTCGTTTATTCTTGAACAAAAATTTCGGTAAACGGGAAGTTTTTTCCGG
>VFQP010001709.1_pt1 | contig 27678 bp, 19 predicted proteins | sample 3512351 | NCBI WGS metagenome assembly VFQP01 (sample SAMN10412372, study PRJNA504923) | tailings metagenome | isolation source: Relicate 1 Philex TSF1 revegetated site | place: Philippines: Tuba, Benguet | collected 2017-08-29
CTCCAGAGTTGATAACTCCTGTTTCGATACGTCCTGTTGCTACTGTACCACGACCTGTAATCGTAAATACGTCTTCAACCGGCATCAAGAATGGCTTATCAACGTCACGTGGAGGCAATTCAATGTAAGAATCAACTGCATCCATCAACTCTTCAACTTTAGCAACCCACTCAGGCTCTCCGTTCAATGCACCAAGTGCAGATCCCTGGATAACTGGAGCATTGTCACCATCGTAATCGTAGAAAGACAACAATTCACGAACTTCCATTTCAACTAGCTCTAACAACTCAGCGTCGTCAACCATATCCACTTTATTCATGAAAACAACCAAACGAGGAACACCTACCTGGCGCCCCAAAAGGATGTGCTCACGAGTTTGAGGCATCGGACCATCAGTTGCAGCAACAACCAAAATAGCACCGTCCATCTGAGCAGCTCCTGTAACCATGTTCTTTACGTAATCCGCGTGACCTGGACAGTCAACGTGTGCGTAGTGACGGTTAGCAGTTTCGTACTCAATATGCGAAGTGTTAATAGTAATACCACGCTCTTTTTCTTCCGGAGCATTGTCAATAGACGAGAAATCACGTACCGCAGCCAAACCTTTAGCAGCAAGTACACTTGAGATAGCAGCAGTCAACGTAGTCTTACCGTGGTCAACGTGACCGATAGTACCGATGTTAACGTGCGGTTTGGAACGATTAAAATTTTCCTTAGCCATTTGTTTTTATTTGTTACGTAGTTAATAAACCTTTTTCTTACAATACAAAATTCCACCCATAACCTAATGAGTGAATCCCTGCAGAGCCAATGACGAGATTTGAACTCGTGGCCTCTTCCTTACCAAGGAAGTGCTCTACCCCTGAGCTACACCGGCCTATTCTTGTAAATCGTAATTTTGAGCGGGAGACGAGATTCGAACTCGCGACCCTCAGCTTGGAAGGCTGACGCTCTACCAACTGAGCTACTCCCGCTTATAATTATCTTTTTTGTCGTGGGAGTGGCTGGACTCGAACCAGCGATACCGTGAGGTGACAGATTTACAGTCTGCTGCAATAGCCACTATGCGACACTCCCATCCTTTAATGTGAGCCGGTGGAGGGATTCGAACCCCCGACCTGCTGATTACAAATCAGCTGCTCTAGCCAACTGAGCTACACCGGCATTAAAGTTTGGTTTTTATTACGATTTTAAAGAACGATTCTTAAAGTGTTTTCCCGTTTGGGTTTGCAAATGTAGTAAAGAAATAAACAACTGCAAGGGTTTTGACGAAAAAAAATTAAAAAAAATTAGGCGGCCTTTCGGACCGCCTATCTAAATGTTTCATTTCCAATCACTAATTAGCTAACTTACCTTTATATTTTTTTACCTGTGTTCGCAAGGCATCGACGCACAAATCTGCCGCTTCTTCGAAAGACTTGCATTGTTTTTTAGCAAACAACTCCTTTCCGGGCATTAATATTTTCACTTCGGCTATCTTATTTTCTTTGTCAGAATTCTTATCCAATCTCAAAAAAACCTCCCCTACAATAATGTGATCAAAAAAAACCTGAAGCTTTTCAACCTTCTCATTAATGAAATTGATCAATTTTTGATCTGCTTTAAAATGGATAGAATGCACTTTAACGTCCATGACTTTTACTTTTTGCGCCCACGTGGATGGGCATGTGAATAAATCGAGTTTATTTGCGCAAACGAATTATGCGTGTAAACCTGGGTTGCCGATAAGTTGGCATGCCCCAAAAGTTCTTTCAAAGTTTCCAGTCCTGCACCGTTATTTAACATGTGAGTTGCAAACGTATGTCGCATGACGTGTGGGCTTTTCTTCTGCGAATTCGTTACACTTCCAAGATATGTATTAATTTTTCGATAAACAAACTTTGTATATAATTTTCTACCATCTTTATTTACAAATAACATTAATTGGCTATCTGGCCCTTCCGGCTTTATTTGCTGGTATGAACGAATAATTTCAAAGAGTGATTTTCCGATCGGGATGATCCGCTCCTTGTTTCTCTTCCCTAAAACCTTGATACTGTCTGCGCTTACATCTTTATTTTTCAAACCGATCAATTCACTCAAACGAATCCCCGTCTGGTAAAAGAGCTCAAACATCAACCGATCCCTGATTCCTTCGAAATTCGCTGAAAACAACTGCTCAATCCTTGCACCATCTATTTCGGATTCTTTCACAAACTGCGGCAAACGTTTTTCCACTTTCGGACCACGAATCCGCAGCATCGGATTCTGCTCGATCTTCCCTTCCGCTATCAGCCACTTGAAGAAGGAGCGCAAACAGGAAATCTTTCTCGAAACCGTGCGGTTACTTTGACCGTTTTCCAATAAATCAACCATCCAGGCTCTTACCAGCTGAAAATTCACTTCAGAAAGTTGTTTATCCGTCTTCAGCTCAGCAAACTCAAGGAATTGCAACAAATCCTTTTCATACGCCAGCAAGGTGTGCTGAGAATACCGCTTCTCGGTTTCTAAATAAATCTGAAATTGTTCTGCGGCATGCATAAAAGTTACTTTATTTCATTTCTTGTACAAGAATCCTAATACGTTCAAAAGTTGAAAATGTTCAATTCGTACTTTTGAACTCTTTAACCTATTTCGATATCATTTATTCTTCCAAGACAGCAAATAAAATTCACCATCTCTATTTTGCACATTGCTTATATCTATTCAACGGGGAACACTCCAAAATGTTGCAGAATTTTCCCCAACAAAAAAAAGCGCATTACACATGCGCCTTTTCGTTTTATTCAGTCAATACCCAATTATTCCTTGATCTGATCTTTCAGCCATGACTCCAATTTACCATCAGCCTCCAGCTTCACCAATTCATCCATTTTCTTGTCCTTTTTCAGCTTTCCGGTCTTATACACTTTAATCATACTTTGCACCCCGGCAAGATTGCACTGAAGCGCATCGGTCGTATATTCATTTTGCAAAGCATATCTTGTCCAGCCTCCCATGAAAATGATCAGCAATTCGCTGTTCTTTTTAGCGTATTCCGTTACATAGCCTTGCAGCGATATGGTCACCGTAGGAGAACCGCTAATCCATTGAATCAGTAAACCGTACTGCAATTTGTGTAATTCTTCATTTTCATCGATCGGGGTGTTTTCAATCCAATCTACTGTAGCAATGACATTTGGTTCGTTCGTTTTATAATCTTCTTTTGTTTCCGATGGTTTGCTCAAAAGCTTGCTTTGTTGGGCTGATACTGAAATAGCAAGGCTTGCAAAAAGGCTGATTAATGTGATTTTTAACAGGTGCATGTTTTTTTTGTTTTAGTTGGTTTCAGTTACAATAATACAAAAGAAATTCAATGCACAAAAAAAAGGAGCCCTAAGACTCCTTTTATAATATCGTGCGAATTACTCCTGATTAAATCTCCTGAGATTTCATTTTTTGAGCATAAGCAGCGCGAATGTTCGCCTGACGATCAACCACAGATGGCTTCACGAATTCTTTACGGCGACGCAATTCTTTCATGACATTTGTTTTGTCATATTTTTTCTTATACTTCTTAAGCGCTCTTTCGATGTTCTCGCCTTCTTTAACTGGAATGATTAACATATTCTATTTAAATTCTATTGTTAGCTTTTTAATACCTATCCGCTGATAAGGAGCGCAAAGATATAAATCTTTTCTTTAAAACAGTACTCTTTTAAAAAATATTTGTTGAAAACTTTCAATTTATACCTCAACAGTACTTTTCACACTCAAAAGGTTCAAAGAAGTTCAAACGTTTAAAGGGTTCTATTTTGAATTATTTAAGGATTTCTCTTGAAATAACCAATTTCTGAATCTCGGAAGTTCCCTCACCGATAGTCATTAATTTCGCATCACGCAGGAATTTCTCAGCAGGATATTCCTTTGTAAAACCGTAACCACCCATAATCTGAACTGCTTCGTTTCCACATCTTACAGCTACTTCAGAAGCATAATATTTCGCAAATGCTCCCTGAGTTGTCATTTTCTTTCCACGGTTTTTGTAATCCGCTGCCTGGAAAGTCAACAATTCAGCTGCTTCAACTTCTGTTGCCATATCAGCCAGTTTGAATCCGATTGCCTGGAACTTTCCGATCGGCTGACCGAACTGCTCACGCTCTTTCGCATATTTCACTGACGCTTCGTAAGCTCCGCGTGCAATTCCACAGGAAAGTGCAGCGATCGAAATACGACCTCCGTCCAAAATGTGCATTGCCTGCTTAAATCCTTGTCCTACTTCCCCAATCACCTGGGATTCGTGAACACGAACGTTATCAAAAATCAATTCTGCTGTTTCAGAAGCACGAACTCCCAACTTATCCTTGATTTGAACCGCAGAGAATCCCGGGGTTCCTTTTTCGATAATAAATGCTGTAATTCCATTGGAATCCAACAATTCTCCCGTACGAACCAAAACAACTGCCACGTCTCCGGACAAACCGTGCGTAATCCAGTTTTTAGCACCATTGATTACCCAATAGTCTCCGTCTTTAACAGCAGTACATTTCATACGCATCGCGTCAGAACCGGTATTTGGTTCAGTCAGACCCCATGCTCCGATAAATTCTCCTGAAGCTAATTTCGGAAGGTATTTTTTCTTTTGTTCTTCGTTTCCGTGGTAATAAATGTGACCTGTACAAAGTGAGTTGTGTGCTGCAACGCTTAATCCAACTCCCCCGCATACTTTTCCAAGTTCCATCAATGCTGTTGCATATTCGTGGTAAGAAAAGCCACTTCCTCCGTATTCTTCCGGAATGTAGATTCCAAGTAATCCTAGCTCTCCCATTTGTTTCATGACATCAACAGGAAAATACTCGTCAGCATCCCATTTATTCATGTTCGGACGGATTTCTCTCTCCGCAAAATCACGCACCATTTGCGTGATCATTTTTTGATTTTCGTTTTGTTCAAAGTTCATGATTAACAGTTTATTTGGGGGTGTCCGTTAATTATTTTTTCGATTAATAATTTCTAATAGGCCACTAAGTTAGTAATATTATTAGAGTAGTTTTTCAATTTTTCATTACCATTCAGAAAATTTAACCCCACCAAAAAGTTAAAACCGGCTACTTCTCCACCGCATTTCTGAATCAGTTCTGCAGCAGCGGAAGCAGAGCCCCCGGTAGCCAGTAAATCATCGTGAATCAATACTCTTTCTCCTTTTTGAACGGCATCTACGTGCATTTCGATAGTTGCGGAGCCATATTCCAGATCATAGGAATGGCTGATTTTATGATAAGGAAGCTTTCCCGTTTTGCGAATTAATACGAAAGGAATTCCCAATTCCATTGCCAGGGGATAACCGAATAAAAAACCACGGCTTTCAATTCCGGCAATTTTATCCAGTTTCTGATCTTTATACATGGTTGCCAGATACTGAACAATCTCTTTTGACAGAGTTGGATCCAACATGATCGGAGTAATGTCCTTAAAAACAATTCCCGGTTTTGGAAAATCAATTACATCTCTGATTACTCCTTTTATTTTCTCTTCTATCATTCTTCAACTTTCAAGTAAAATTTCAGCTTCTCAAACAACTCATCTGTTACAAGCACCGATTTTTTAATGTCACGGAGCTCTTTGTAGAATCCATTTTGAGAGCGCAATTTTACGAGAGAATTTGCCAAATTCCAAGAAATATATGGATGATATGATAATTCCTTTGTACTTGCGGTGTTGATATTGAGTTTCCGGATATTCTCCGGGTCAATGCGGATGTACTTTTGCCAGACTGCGATCTTTTCCGGAGTTGCCTGCCAAACCTCACTTAATTGTTCGATAGAATAGAAGCCTCCCAACTCGTCGCGGAGACGGATAATCTGTTTTGCATCAAAAAAACTGATTTCTTCGGCTTGCAACACCTCATCGAGGTCTGCGCGATTGATATCAATGTGAACCAGTTTCTGCTCCAGCTTGAACTCCGTTTGCTTGTCAAAATTCTTTGGTCTTTCCGGGTAAACTGCGGAATCTTTAATGAGTGCGTACAATTCATCTGGGATCACAAAAATGCGTTTCAGTTCTTCATTGGAATAAACTTTCCGGCTGGTAAACTTCAGAACGATCGCACTTTGTTTTTCCGAAAGTCCCAAAGCCATCCATTGTTCCAGGGTGTAATCATTGGGATTGAATTTCGACGAAGGCCGGGAATATGTTTTCTTTTTCCAGTTATTCTGGTAATTGAATCCGGACTGACGATTCAGATGCTTTGTCACTTCCTTTTCATCGTTGGACCATTGTTCCAGTTTCACTTCGGGTTTCGGGCGGAAATATTGAATCAGATCCGGAAGAATAAAAATGAGGACGAGCAGAATCGTGAAAATGACAATGCCCCGTTTAGTAGATTTTGAATAGTGATAGTGCGTCATGTTTGTTTCTGTTAGCGGTAGTAGGCCAGATCTTCTATCAGAAGCGGGATCGTTTCCCGGATATCTTTCGGTCGGTAATCCAGCATTTTTTCCGCTTTCGAGAGGTCAAATCCTGTTTTTGGCGGTCGTTTCGCAGCCTGGTTCAAGGTTTGCGAAGAAATTGTTTCGATAATAGAGGCAGTGTCAATATTCAGAGCCTTTCCTACTTCAACAACAATTTCATCCACTGAACGAATCACAGGTCCGGAAAGATGAAAAATTCCTTTCTGCTTTCTTAGAACGATTTCCACACAGCCATAAGCCAGGTCATCTGCCCAGGTCGGCGCACGGAACTGATCGTTTACCAGTTTCATTTTTTCCCCTTTCGGCAAGGCTTCCAAAGCCCACAGAATCATATTGGAGCGGGACAGGCCGAAACCGGTTCCGTAAACAATAATGGTTCTGGTAATCGACCAATTATCATAGTTTTTATCTTCAAGCAGTAAGTTTTCTGCCTCTACTTTTGACTCCGCATAAACACTCAACGGATTCACAGCATCTTCTTCGGAATAGGTTCCTTTTTCGCCGTCGAAAACAAAATCCGTAGACAACAATTCGAAATGTGCACCGATTAGTTTTGCAGCTTCATAAAGTGCCTTTGTTGCCATCACATTCACCAAATGACATTCTTCCGGGTTCAACTCGCAGTAATCCACATTCGTCAAAGCGGCAGTATGAATGATTGCTGTAGGATTTTCCTTAACCACCAAACGAATTATCGCTTCAAAAGCAGTCAGATCCACATCGATATAATGATCTTCCGGGCAATCGGGATTCCTGTTTGGTCCTTTGGAAGTTGCAACGAACGAAATTCCCTGTTTGATACATCGTTTGACAATTTTCTGTCCCAACAAACCGTTCGAACCCGTTATCAGAATCTTCATAATGTTGTAATTACAACTCCCAGATAGAGCGTTTTTTAGATTTAAATTGAAAATAATGTTTGTGTTCCAGAATCCAGGCCATGATCAAATAAGGAATCAACGGTGAACCAAGCCCGATGCAAGTTGCATAAATAAAGCCAAGGCGCACTTTGTTGGTCTGAATTCCAAGCTTTGTTGCCCACCAGGCACACACTCCGAAGGAACGCATCTCAAAGAAAAAAGCAATTTTTTGTAAAGTCCTTTTCATTCTCAATTTCTGACTCGAAATTACTGATTTTTTTTCAACTTTCTAATACACGAAATCTTATAATGTTCCCAAATAAGTTTAACCGTTAATCAAGCCCTAAAATTCGTTCTAGGGTTTATAACCCTAGAAGGGTGATCACCTTAAACTGGAATAGTCATAGAAACAATTATTTAGGGTGTTTTCATCTCAATTCGGTAAGAATTTCGGCAAGAATTTTTCTATCAATTTGCAGATAGTTGCTTTCGGTTTCAAAGTGGTTCATTTGAATTCAATGTAGTTCATCTAACTCGATAAGTAAGTTTCTCCTCTTTATAATTCGTTTTTCTTTTGCGATACCAATTTCAGATATTTCGAGCTATTTATAGAGAATCTGGAGATAATTATGTCTTATTAAGCATCTTTTATTCTATATTCTAATAATCTCTGTGCGATCGCTAAATCTGTGTATCTCTTCCCTTTCAAATTTAAATCCTCAAGAATAAGTTCAGAAGCATAGTCAATAGAAAACAAATAGATATATCTCACTCTATCTTTTTCAAACTCTATTTCTCCATCAGTTTCCTCGTAATCAAAAAATGTAATTTCTGAATCTATGTCAAGTTGATCACGCATGAAAATAATGACTTCTTCCGAATCCTTATTGAGATTAAAATCATCATAAATACGTTCTAAATTATTTTCATCGAGCAAATACGGAATTAATTGTGTCAATTTCATGATTATTACATTTGATTATCCAAGGTACCACAGACTTTTTTCAGAAGAGAAAAACAAACAAATCCAATATGACTAGCAGCCTTAAATCAAATAGTTCTACACAATTTTCAAGACTATTTGTTGTCCATCTGGCAGATCCTTTATTTGCTTGGCCAAATCTGCATTAAACTCCAAAATTTTCTTAAAATTGTTCTTATACAGATTATCGATTTCGAATTTTCCCTGCAACACAAAAGGTATTTTGGGAGTGAGTCTTTCATAAAGTTCTAACTCGTTGTTCTCTTTCCATTCCAACATAAGTGATTCGCCCGAATAATAATCTGTGGCTTCTTCTAACTCTTTCAACCAGCCAATAAAATCTTTAGCTATTAGTTCGACTTCGCCGGTTTCTATAGTGAAGAAACCGACTCCATCGGAATAGAAAATGAATTGATTTCCAAATAAATCTTCCCCGAAACAAATAGAACTTGACTCGATAAAAGTGCCAAATAAATCATGGATTGATTCATTTCTTGTTTTCAAATCATGAAACGGATAATTTTCGGACCGACCATAAAGATGCAGGGAATAGTTAAAGTAAAAACCATCACCAAATGTTTTCATGAAATTCTGATATCCTAAATCTTGGATTTGGTCAAAATCGCCATAACTTATCTCGGATAAAAATCCATCTTTTCTTAAAAAAATATCCGATGACATGCTATCTTGTTTTTATTTTGACTTTAGTTCCATCCGGTAAAGATTTTATCTTAATGCGATGCATTACATTTTTGTCTAATAGTATGAATCAATAACCTGATTCTCTCTTCTGTGTGACTATCATAATCTCTTCCAAAATGATTCCATCTTCGTTGTTCAACATATAAAATATATCTTAGAATACTCACTGTCAAAACTTCGAACTCTGAATCAATCGTATATTGAAGAATTGCATCTTCATTTTCATCCCAATGATATGTAAGTGCAAAATTATTTATCTTTTTGATTGAGCTTTGTGAACCTGGAATATCCTGTAACTTCAAGCTTTTTGTACTAATTGTTTTCATTATTTAATGACACCTTTTATTAGCTGCACTCTATTACAAAGTCAACCGGATTCCTTATTTTAAACTTCCACAAACAACCACTTGTACTCATCGCATATATTTCATCTCCTTTCACATCCAATTTATCAAATGGGTTTGAACAATTAAAAAACGCAAGTCAGATTAATTTTCCTGAATTCGAATCAATAACTCCAACAAATCCATCACTTCCATAATCACCTTCTCCCCCAATGATTTTAATCGATTCTTTTTCATTCATTAATTCGACCATCACCGCACAATTGTTCCAATGTAAATTTCCTTCGGCTTCTAAAGTATTAATTGAAGATTCTCTTATCCCCTTTATAGAGTAGATTGTTTTGGGTGACCACTCAACATCGATATCTAAAATCTTGATTGCTCCATCCGGAAAGATTATTCCATTTAATGATGGACTTTCTAAATACTCTATGAAATTTTCTATTTTATTCATTTTACAATTTTTGGTAGTGAATTTAATCCCCGGGGTAAAAATTCTTTTTATACGACTTGATGAAATACACAGATAAGTTCTTATTATCGGTTGGTTTTTAATCAGGTCAATAGTTCTATCAGATTTAGAGATTCCAGCAACGCTTTCAGTTTTATATTATCAGATATGATTTTCTCTATAACCCAATTGTTGTTTTCAAAAATGAGTATGATCGTATAATCACTGTTTTCATAATAGGAACTTCGAACTCTCCTGATCTTTCCATCTCTTTTCAATTTATCAAGATTGACAAAATCAAAAAAACTAGCTTCTAAGATTGATTGTTCAATTTTTAGAGTTGCCATAAGCTTATTATTTAATAAACTACATCAAATTCCCCTCCAAATCTAAATAATCACATCTTGCAAATAACACTAATTTATCTCTTAAATTTTCTTCAGAAAAACCCTCTATTAAAAATCGAACCTCACTAATACTATCATCCAATTCTATAAAATCCCCTGTTAACTCCGCGCATACAGAATAATACACATCCTTTTCGTCATCTGTAGGTTCTCTATCCGAATAAACCCACATAATTAGCTTATCATCAATGACATCAGCTAGTATTAATCTAGTTTGATAAGTAACATTGAATAATAATGCTTTCTGAAAGCTAATAACAATTGATATTTCTTGTTTTCTTTCATTTTATAATCCTTTATTTGGGTTAACGGGAATTGGTTTTGGAGAATTACTGGACTGGATAGTAAAGATATGTGTTGGCACATTAATATCTACTTGATTTGTCCCAGGTGTAGCTTTACTGACATGTCTTCCGGTTACATCAATCACTTCAATAGTAACCCGGTTTTGCACAAGTTTTCCTCTAATGAGCCTACCATTTGATGATTACTTTCTCATTAGCATCATAAGCTTCATCAAGAACACCTATAAATTTATAAACACTATATATCACTCTTCCGGCAGTCGAAAGACGATAGTCAACCCGATATAATTTTTCATTAAACTCTATCTTTTCATAACGTGAAGGATTCTTTGAAAGTTGTTTGCGTGTTGGTTCAATATAGCAATCAGTCAATAAATCTACCATAAGAAAAGTCATGTATTTTTTCAACGAACTCAACAGTTCATCTTCTGCTACCAATTGTTTTTTAGAAATAAAATCAATTGTATTTACTTGTTCAAACCGAAAGAAATAAGAGAACAGTATATCAAATTCAAATTCAGTCCACCAATATTCTTTTCCCTTGTAGATCCAAAAAACTCTAAAATTCTGATTATTATTCATTTTCGTTTATTTTAGTTTAATATCTTTTATGAATGTCCCCTGATCTCCATAAATTCTTAATGTTGTTTTCTTTACATCAACACCAATTTCTTTAAACATTTCAAGAAATCGAGAAGCCTCTCCAGGTGTAGGCATGTAGTGACCAGAAGCATTATCTATCCTAACGACCTTTCCATTTTTGATTTTAAGCTCTCCAGCAGCTCTAACAGACTCGCCTTTACTCATGTATGAATGCTTACTTCCAATTAGAAGTTCGCCATCAGATGTTATCACATAATCATAAATACCATGCGCTCTAGCCTTACCTTCCATTACAAATTTACCAGAATTAGAATTAAATTTACCTTTTATACTTCCTGTAGTACTTACTGGGAGTTTATTTTCAATTAATCTCCAAGCTTCTATCTCAGCAATGCCTCCTCCTCCGCGAGCAAACCTAAAGCTTTTAAAAATAGGGGTAAAGTACATTGCCATGGTTAATCCACCTTCCGTCATATCCATCAAATTACCGGAAGCAATTTGTTTGATTGGCGCTTTAAAAAACAAATTTCCTCCTAAATAAGCAGCTGGATTGGATGATTTGATTGCTTTTTCAGCAGGAGTATTTGCCTGGTTTGCCTGGACAACTGCCACCCCAAAATTCACCTGTCCTTCGGGTTGAGATAAATTCAAGCTCGTTTCAATATTTCCAAGAAGAAACAACACAAACCCTGCCTGCAATTGGAAGTTCACATCCGTGTGGCCTGAAGCTTTAAGAGCCTCATCTGCTTTGTGTAATTCATCACTTAATTGCCCCACCAGTTTACATTCAGCACCTTCTAATTCGACCGCATCAATGACCCTGTTTTCTGAAAAAGCATAGGACGAATTATGAGGATACTTTTTCGTTAAAGGATCTATGATAAAGAATCTACCCAATCGTGGGTCATGCATCCGGTATTCGAAATTAATGGAATTTCCTTCTCCTTTGATTTCATCGTCTTTTTCCTGTGCCTGGAAACTATAGCGGTAGTTTTGATCTGCAATCCCTGCGCTGATTGTTCTACCATCCAGCTGTACTCCGAAAGGACTGTAGTCCGAAATTTGGCCGATTCCTGTTTCATACCAATCAATCGTAGTATTATCAGAACTAAGCGGATAGACAATATCACTGATGACTGTCAATACATTATTCAGGTGATTCTTCAACTCATAATTCCTGTTACCCACGAAGCCATAAGAAGGCAACAAATTCGGACTGTTCATATTCACAGTATCATGAATGGATCCCAAGCGCCGGGTTCCGTAAATGTTCCGTTCAGTCAGGTAATAACTAGCAGCCTTATCATCAATTTTGTGTTCATACATCCCCATTTGGTTGCCTTGTGCATCCAAAATATAGTAGGTCGACTTTTCGAGTTTCAGCGTTGAATTATTATAGATATGCTTTGCAACGCGGTGTCCAAATGCATCATAATCAAATGCGATATTTTTCTTTTCGGAAGCTGAAGTACGAATGATCTCTTTCACTTTTCCATTTGCCATCCAGATAATGCTATCAATTTCTTCCTGCTTATCCTTTACCAGTCGTCCATCGGCATCATAGACATAGTTGTTATTCACATTAATGTTGGCCGGGACAGAATCAAAGGCTCCCATATCATCAATATCCGTACTATCTAAACCTGCAGCTACACCATCATGGACATGATATAAACGGTTTCGCATCAGACTTCCATTATTGTTTCGATGATAATTATAACTCAATTGTTCAATGCGTGTCCCATCACGTTTGTGACGGTTTTGTTCGAGGATATTGCTTATTGCATCATACTTGAACATATTGAAATATTCATCCTTATATCCCTTCGGATTCCAATTGTTCCCATCTAACCCCTGTTCAAAGCTACGGCTTTCCACCAAACGATTCAATTGATCGTATTTGTATGCATTGAGCATCGGCATCACAGCCCGGGTTTCCGGATTCGTGAGGGTAGTCTGCATGTAACGGATGTTTCCATTGTATAAATCAGAACTATTTCCTGCTGCGATACTTCCATCGTCAATAGTTGCATGAGGTGTTGCTCCTGAAATAGCTGTATAATCCCCTTCGAAATAATGCAGACCAAAACCGTAGACATCTTTGGCAAAAAGGGCATTCACTGCATTCGGGTCGCCGTCTTTTCCCGGATCATTTTCACCAATTAACACTGAAGAGTTTACACCCTTCATCCAGCCTTGCAAATTAAAATAGTAATCAACTCCCTGCAAGTTATTCTGACCGATCTCTTCTCGGGCAAACTCACCGTTGGCATAAAAATAATATTGTGCATCCCGCTGCCAATCGGTATTAACCAACAACTCATTCTCTTTATCCTGGGTTAACCTACCGATCGGAGTCAAAGGCTTTTTTGTATTTGTATATGCCTGACGCAGACGGTTATCAGCATCATATACATAAGCATGATGCCACTGATCAGTTTCTCCGGACTGTACACTCATTCGGTGTACATTTCCACTCAACAAATCATATGAGTAATCTAGTTGTTTGAAACGCTGCAAGGCCAGCGATGGGAAACTTTCTATCATTTTTTGATTATCCTGCACCAAGGTTTTCACATTCCCGTGAATATCATAGCTGTAATGTGTGGCATGGTCGTAAGTCTGATCATCACCATCATAAACATTTTCATAAGTGACATGAATAATCCGCTGACGCTGAGTCTTCGCATCGGAGACTATCGAAGATGGCAAACCTGAAATTATTGCATTATCGTAATAAGAGCGGGTGACTTCCGTTCTGGCTCCGCTTGCCGTGATCCAATCTTCTAATTTTTGATCATTAATCACAACAGGATTAAAATAACCATTGACTGTACCCCCAAAAATATCTTTGAACTTTATTCCACTATTATTCTCAGTTTTTTCTCCTGCTTCGTATACTCGTCCAAGAGCATCATAAAGCACATAGCTATATTTGTTTTCCAATTCCTGGCGGGAGTTTTGGCTTACGGCTAACCTTCCCAGGCGATCATAATAGAAACGGTTAGAATAACGCCCGCCCGCATCATGGATATTTCGTACATATGGATATTGTTCACCTATAGAAGCGGAAGGATTTTCTCCCCCGATCAGGATATTGGTTGAGGAAGCAAAGGCAAGTGCATAAATATTCGCGTTCGTCACACTCAACGGATCTCCCGCATTCAGGTTATGCCCCTGCCATTGTGTGGCCTGAAGATATCCGGAAGATGAAATGGTTGGGTTCGAGGTCTTGTAATATGTACCTCCATAACCAACGACCACTCCATTTAAATTATCACTAAACGCCAGATCATAGAAATCAGCAGACGGTAATCCGCTCGTATAACTCAACAGAGATCCTGAAGCTGTGAAATGTTTGTATAATCCTCCATCACCAACAACAATGTGGTCCCCATTTGAGAATACATGCATTGCATTCACAGGATTAGTTCCCGACATGGTATGAACAGTTGTCGGAACCAGAGAATTGACATTCACTTTTCTTACCATGTTTCCATCTACGATAAAGATGTTCTGGGAATTAGTTCCTTTGGCAACCGCATTGACATCGCTTGCCGTAAAGGCAGTTGAAGTTAACCCAGTACTAATATTGTATAGTAAAGTGTTTCCAGTACCAAATAACAATGATCGACCTCCTCCCAGCGTCCAAACCTTGTCATAAGTAACAGTCGGATCATACAATCCTAGCGGTTTCACGATATTCCAATTCCCACCTCCATTTGAAGTAACACGCACCACGTAGTTCTTTGCGATCAATGTTGCAGAAGTTGCATCCCTGAAATGGATATCTGCTACGGGAGGAATAAATACGTTCTGATTGATCAAAGCCATCGCTCCAAACTGTTCCTGAATGCGTCCGTTCGAACCCGTTATCAATACCTGATCTGAATTTACTTTTTGGGCTACTGAATATAAGTTTATATTCCCCTGATTGATAAAACTTGGGGGAATACTTCCTGCTCCGGTAGCAAGCGGGGAATACAATAAAGCTCCGTTGGTTCCGACAAGATACAGACGTTTTCCAGGTGTGATAGTTATACCACGCAAGTCACTATTTGAAATGGTATTGGCAACTGTTTGACCTGAAGATGTAACAATATCGTTCAATGCAAAAGACGCATAACTTGAGTGAGTTCCCTTTTTAGCCAATCCGTTTTGTCCAACGATGTAGATATTGGTCCCATTCAAAAAAGCATCATAAATATGTTCATTCACAGCATTATTGATTCGGACGAAAGTGGAGGTAGAAACATCCCAATGATAACTCAATCCATCATTTCCGAATGCGAGCAGTTTATTAACGGTTTCATCTTTTCGTAATCTGTTTATCTTATCAGGATATACTTTTTGTGTGTGAATAGTTGATGATGAAATCGATGTCCCTGCAACATTTAAAGAAACGAAAGCTACATTTCCAGTATTTCCGGCAATGGTAAGAGCCTGAGATTTTGCGCTTATGAAATTGCTTGCAAATGGAAGCGTACCCACTGTTGTTACAGTAAGCGTTGCATCCATATTGACTCTTCTCAAGTCGGTCCCTGATGAAAGTGTCAAATAGAAGAAATTATCTCCTTTGCTCACTCCTGCATAATTTGATCCTAAAATGTTACCTACAACTTGTACTTCAGGAGTGCCGTCATGTCTCAGTCTCCATGCCTGTCCGGATGTAGTAATTGCCACTCCATAAATCTTTCCAGAAGGCAATAAAGCTGCATCCAGCTTATTGAAGGTTGTTCCAATGGAAGAATAATCGTATACTGTCCAATTCGGATTTGCGATTAGCGCATTCTGCGTGTAAAAAACATGTTGGTGGTCTGTGACAATCAGATGTACATTTCCACTGCTCGCTTTTTCAATCCACACAGCGGTGAGGTCACCTGCCTGTGAAGGTGGAATTACTTCTATTAATTGATCTGTTCCAGATGAGTAAGGAAGAACAACAGCAATCCGTTTGTTCTTTCCAACCGCCGCCGCAACGGTATTGGCCGTTGAAATTCCAATTGTTGTATAGGTACTATCATGGATTGGCGTCCAGGTTTTTGCCCTATCTGTCGTGCGATACAATTTTCTGACTGCATTCTTTTCTACCAGGGCGATTCCCTGTTGTTCATCAAAGAAACGGATACCTATAATCGAATCATTCATATTTGACGATTGGTGTATCCATCTGGTAGGCGATGAAGAAAGCCCTGTATTCGCATAAATTCTCCCGTCCAGATCAGAAGCATAAGCCTTATCAGAGGCATAGAAATGAACATCGGAGAAATTATTTGTTTTAACGTTTTGAAGTTCGTTCCAGGAAGAAGAAACGTATTGGAAGAAACGGGAAAGTCTATTCAACGGATCATAAGTTGTACAGTAAAAACTACCTGAAAGAGATTCGACACTGCTTACATTTCCGGAAAGTCCGGTATTAGTCACAGTGAATGTAGGTGTTGATGAAGTAAAGTTCGTACATCTTGCTGCCAACCCGTTATCTCCCACAAGCATGATTGTCGGGGATGATGTGGGATTAACAACAGCGATATCATTCAGCGATTCGATCATACCGTTAGTACTCCAGGTCATTACCATGTCCCAGGTTTGCCCACCGTCTATTGTTTTTAGAACGGTTCCTTCCTGACCAATTGCCACTCCGGTAAACTCATCCAGCATTATAATCTTTTTGAGATCCGCAGCAAGGAGATTAGTAATCCTGCTCCATGTTTTACCGCTATCATTGGTTTTATAGAGATACCCACGAGTTCCTACTTGACCGGACAAATATCCCAAGGATTCTGTGATCATCTGAATTTTGGTAGTAACCAATCTACTATTTAGACCATTAGGTAGATTTTGCTCAAAAGCAGCCATCGGGTCTGTGTCTGGCGTATACTGCGCAACCAATTGGTCGAGACTATTATACTCATAACGTGTCTGCAGGCGATGGGCAGTAAATACTGTTTTGGTTCCATTACTACGGTCATGATTGATTTGGATATTTAAAGGATCATCCGTTGAGGAAATCGGCAATAGTTCCACACCTGCTGGAGGAATTGTCTTGATAAGATTTCCAGCCTGATCATAATAGTACAACGTATAGTGGTATTGCTTGTCACTGTAATTGGTAAATAGTTTCTCCTGTGTAGCCAGGCAATGATCCAAGTATTTCTGACGTTTAACCGTATGGATACTGTCCAGATAGAGGTGATATGCATTCTGGGCATTAACTATTGCCAAGTTTACCTGTGCGGTAATACATTCGTTTTCAAGTTGCACTACCGGCATATCCGGCAATACTCCGGAAGAAGGTGCAGGGGTACAATTAGGCTTTCTGTTACAGTCAAGCTTTCCAAATACATAATTCTCAAATGCCGACTGACTGTTAAAAGTCTCTATACCTGCAATAATTGCGTCAAGCGCAGTACAATAAGCGTCTACGCAGTTACAAAGTGCCAGGCTATCAAAATCACTGTTCGATAAATAGGATAAAGTATAAGGTGTCGGATTGTTCGCATTGAAACTGTGTGTACAGCTGAGATAATCTGCATAGGCAATCTTACATGGATTCTCCGGGTCATTGATTTGGTCGTCGCTACAGACACGTGCCAAATTTGCGTAGTTATTGAAATCTTCCTGGTTAGCGAATTGGGTATTGTTCAACAAAATCAATGATAAAACCTGATTATATGATTTAACACAATCACAGTACCCGTAAGCATTGAACAGTTCAAATGGGACAATATTTTGTACATGATAAGTGCTCGTGTGTGAATTGTAGTAATTGACCGCCGTTACATATTCGCCATATTCTGAACATCTTTTACACGCATTTTCTATAGAAGTAAACTTATTAAATGCATCCTGATTAATGAATTGAAGATTGTTTGCCAATAAATCGTCCAAAATGGCACAGAAACCATCGACACAAGAACAATACTGTTTATTTATAAATTCAGATTGAATAACAGGAGTGATATTGTAGTAGGTATAACTTTGGTTAAAATTGTTAATACAAGATAGATATTGTTGGTAAGCCTGCCCGCAACCCGTAGTATCAAACGCCATTAGCGCAAAAGATTCAAAAGCAGGTTCAAAAGGAATTGCAAGTTGCACAAGTGCACTTATCCCCGGAGATGCAGAATCCGAACAGGGTTTACAGTCTTTCATTGAAAAACAAGTGGTACCATAGATTGTATCATGTACGACGCCAGAAGCCGTTTGGAAAGTTCCCACTGCCTTAAAATGGGTGTATGCAGATTGTGCATTTAAATCCCCTGTCAGCGCGAAGTTTGTAAGTGAAGTGAGATTGTCAAACTGCACATATTGGGAAGTATCCATTGTCAATATTAGTTCACACCCCCCACTAGAGATAATCAGTGAATCTCCCATATCAATACTAGTAGTTTGGGTCTGATCGAATGGAAATGCAGAAACGATTGCCGGTGTTGTATAAATACTCGAATAAAGATTGATATTCGAAGAGCCATTATAGCGTACCAGCACATCTTCCAAAAGTGGCTGCAGGTCTTCAAAAACTTCGAAAGCTTGCCCCTGGCAACTGTTTGGTACAGGGAGGTCACAATTTCCGGCACTGATTCCAATGGTATCACCATTATGGATTTGGTACATTATACCAGAAATAGTAGCAGGATAACCTATTGTTTGGTTAGCTATCATTTCAAAAGAATAATTTCCGGTAGAAATGATCTGTTCGAGGTTCGTGATTGCAGAAGTTAATGAGCCTGTAGTACCGGTAATCTGGATATACAATCCATTGGTTCCCGGAGCCGACGCATCGTAAATACGCATGATATTTGAACCCTGCGTCACATAGCTCAGGTTAGTGCCTGAATTGGCAGCATTTTCAATATAGAGTGAGGTAAGGTTTACAGTACTTCCAATTGTTGACGAAGTGTAACTTGTTAAATCAACGGGAGTAGTTGTTCCAAAATTATTGTCCAATAACAATACATTCAATACCGTCGTCAAGTCCAATGCCAACTGATTGGATTTACATTCCTGTTCGAACGTACAACCATCCAACTCAAAATAAGACAAACTACCTGTAACCGGGAATACATGTATGGTCGAATTTGAAATATCAAGGTAGGTCGCCTCCGCAGTAAAGGTATGCTCTCCTGTCGCAAACAAGTTCACCAGCCCTGTCACCTGTGCCCAGGTTTGTGGAGCTGTCTTATTTAACGTAAGCGTTGCCAATGTTGAAGTTCCGTCGTTCCAATTTGCCGTAATGTTATTCGTGCCTGTTGTAGCAACATAGGTTAAGGATGGTGAGGTTCCAGGATTGTAAAAAGAATTGTTTGCCTGGAACAGCGCAGAAAGATAGGCAGCTGAACTTAGGTTAAAGGATGTCGCCGTAAGATGACTGTTATGGGCAAGCTCATTTAATAGGTTCTGTAATGCAAAAGCCGTTGGACACTGCCCCGTTTGCAGATATAGTTCGTAAGCCGTACTATTGGCATCTTCCTTCATTGCATCCTTGTGATCATGGAAACGTTTGGTCTTATAACGGTACAGTTGGGAGCTGAATATCGAGCAAGGCTGGCCATGGTCAAGGAAAGGATAGTACTGTGTTGTAGGTGACATCTGGATGTATCCGAATATCGGAAACGGTGTATAATTCGTGTTTCCGATACAGGTATTGTATGCATCACAATAAGCAACTGCTTTACAAGTTGCCAATTCCTGTTGTAATCCCTGCTTGGCACTCATGTACAAAGCCTTAAGTATTCTCCACTCGCTATTGAGTATCGAGGTATCGACAACTCCATTATAAAGCTGTCCAAAATTATAACAATCCACAGCAGGAACAGCAGGTAGATTAGCTCCACATCTCGCCGTGTATGCCGCCATTTGAGGCATAGAATACCACTGCCCGAACTCGTATTTGAACTGACTGTATTTTACTGATAGTTTATCGGCAATTCCGGTACAGATTCCTGTTTCAAAGTCTCCATCAAAAAACACAAAGGGATCCCAGGGTTTGAGAGAATCCGTCGGATTTCCTAAAGTCGGCGAAAACCAGTTAGACGGAAGTCCTCCGGAAGTAATAAACCCTAGTGCCTGAGCCTGGGCAAAAGTATTCGTATTGTATAAAAGCTGGTCAAAAGAGGCACTGCTAAAGGCATCGGTTGGAGCATGTTTTTCTTCATATTGGATACATGACTCATAATAACAATATTCAGGGTGGTACTTCACAAGTGACAAAGCCCAAGATTGTTCGAAGTTGTCAATGAAATCAAGTACCGATTGTAATTGTTCAGGATATACATAGTACTGTCCGGCTGCTGCATCAAACTGAACAACACTGTTATTTATGGGTTGCGGCAGATAATTGCCTGGGTTGGCAGGATCTTCGGACAGGTATATTTTTGAACGTTGTCCTGATGCATCAACATAAATATTCTGACTGCCATTTGGTATAACCAACACCGGATTTCTCCAACTTGCTGAAGAATTTGGAAGTAGGTTATTTGTATTGAATACCGATAATGGGATATTCAAATCAACGGCAGCCGTTGACGGGTTCAGGTATTCTGCATATTGCCCACCTGGCGACATATCTATCTGCATGGTAGTCAGATACATCTTACAATCACTCACACGATCTTCACACAGTTCCTGACAATCCTGTACTCGTGCATAATAATCTCCAGAAGTCCCATGTCCATTAGCGATAAAATCTTGCATGGTTCCAAGCTGGTCCAAACAACTTTCACAATCGATCATACAAATCGCAGAATCTACATTCTGCATTTCACCATCTAAAAAGTCTTGGTAGCTTAATAGACATTCACTGGAATCAATTAAATCGAGATACGCATTTAAAGCTTCTCCCTTAATAGATAGTTTCTTCGCTATAGTGTATTTTCCAATTGGAACATACACTTCCGGAAGTGCTTCAAAAAACGTCGAATCGGTGCAATGTGCATGGAACACATAGTTTCCGCTCGGATCACGCTGAAAATTACCAATCGTCTTATGTTGAAGGGTATCAGACAGCAGATCTGTGCCGCAATCATCCTTAAGACCCAATTCCATTTCATAGACGCAGTCAACACAAATATCTGTCAGGCAGGAATCAGTCATTGGAACGGTCACCAGCTCATAATCAATCTTCAATAAAGTTGGAGAAGTAATTACTATGGAAGTGGAAAAGGTGATTGCATTGTCCAAACGATTGACCACTTGATTTGAACCATCGGACAAAATGTGGTTAACCGCCAATAACTGACTCTCTCCCTCTTTAAGATCCTGAAGATTAGTTGGAGATTCTCCGGCAAGTGCGGTCGCTACAATCCTGCCAGCCATATCTACATAGGAAACAGCCACCTGCCCATTTGCATCAATGACCGCATTCTTTTGATAGTGTTCACTGTATCCTGCTTCTGAACCAAAAATTTTATTAAGTTCCAATTGGTTTGGGTTTCCATATAGGTAACTTGTCTCCTTGTTTGTACCGATTTGAAAATCAGGCCCTACATTACCTTCGCGAGATATGCGCCCCGTGTTGTCCGGGGTGTACTGAACTTGTTTGAAAGGATACCCTTCGGCATCAGGAAGAAAAGCTTGCTGTAAATCCTGGTTTGGATTGGAAGGTGAATAATAGCGTGATGCACCGCTGGAAGTACTCATTCCGCCTGCATTTACCGCACATTCCTGTTCAGGACTTAAATCAAAGTCTGTTTTGGAGTATGTTTCCCCATTGTTATTTTTGTTAAATTGCGGATAGTACTTAATCACCGGTTCGCCATCCTTATCACATGAAGGGAATTCAACCGGTGTTGGCATCACATTTACCGCAGGGCGGCCTTGATGATCATAGATTGTTTCCCCAACGATAACATTGCGTTCCGTATTAATCTTGGTAACTTCCTGTCTACTTCTCAATGTTCCATCATAGTAGGCAATGGATTCTTTTCGCTTCCCCTGTTCTGCATAACTGGCGGAATATTGCCAGTTCAATGCTTTTGCATGTATTTGTGCTTCGGTTATCTCGATTTTGCTAAAGATATCCAGGGCATCAATTGTCCCCGATGAGATCATCACGTTCCAATCACCGAAGATGAGATGCTCTGGGTCATTGATATCAACTCCCACTGCACGAACTCGATAAACAACCCATCCTCTGTCGAAAATCAGTGGAATATCGTAACTAGATTTACTGGTTGTAATACGCGTTGAATTATGTTTAAAATCATACACCAGTTCTTCAGGAGCCTTAATCGTAAAACCGGAACCATAATTAGAGATGTGCAAAAATTCGAGTTGGTATTCTTCTGCTCCTGTTATTGGTTTCCATGAAAAGCGTATTCCGTCACTATGTTCATTACAATCCAAATCCAAAAATCTCGGCTCGAAATTGTTTACAGGTGATGAGGAAAGTTCGGTATACCTCTCCACAAAGATATCTCCTTGTACAAATAAGTTTTTGGGTAAAACATCAGTCGTCACACCATTCACGATGATTTTCACAATCTCGAACTCCATTTTGTAAGCATTACTGAACTCATAATCAGCCAGGATACTGGAATGAACTGTATCACTATGGTAGTAAGCTATATTTAACTTGAATTCAAGTTCACCCTGCGGATTGTTGTTTACACCCCATCTCTTAACACGGATAGACACTTCTACCAATTGTGGACCTGGTACAAACTCGGGATAGTGAATGTCAACACCAAAACTAATGCGATTACGAACGTTATAATCTCTTTGGCCTATAGCAAGCGGATCCAATTGAACCTTTTCCATAGCAGTATATGTGCCTACTACTACTGGGGACCCTCCCTGTGGAGTATGTATTGATATCGTTTTGTCCCCCCTTCCAGCGTAGACAGCTTCGTTAGCTAATAATATCACTAAAACAGTAGTGAAGATTAATTTAAAATAATACTTTGTCATAATATGCTTGTATTAATTTCGTAAATCAATTAATTCAAAATTCCTGTATACCCCAATAGGAAATATCTTCTCATCTTTAACCTGGATACAATCTTTCAATGTCAAGAAATGGCTGAAATCGACTGCTTTCCCCTTTCTTAAGTTCTTGAAATCCATAACAATTTTTGCTCTACCTTGTGAAGCGGATTCAGTCTCTTCGTAGTAAGGCTGATTACTATAGATTACCACCTGCGTTATAAAGTTTTTTTCAGAGAATGTGAATTCCATCGAATGGTACGGATATCCTTTTCTCAATTGAAGGAGGAAGATTTTGTTCCCTGAAACTTGTTTCTTGTATACAACTTCTGTGATTTCCAAAAAAGTCTGATAATCGCCGACTGTTTTCCGATAAAAAAAAGCTGGATCCGCCTTCTGCACCAAAACCTGTTTTGACATCGTATCTATCGTGAGATTTAAGTTAACATCCTGTACAGTCAGATGCCCCATTTGGTAGATGTTCAGCTCTTTTCCATTTTTACAGACTAACTTACCATCAAAGACCTGAACCGGTACTTTATCCCTGTAATCATTAAATACTTTATATCCTGTTTCGAGCGAATAGCTTTCGCTATTTGGAAAGGATGTTTCATATTCACGGAGAAGGTCCATTAATACAGATGGCTCTACCTTTTCCCATTCGCCCTGGGCGCACGTAAGAAATGGGAGCAGCAATACGAATATCAATATTCTCATTCCTTATGGGTATTATTTCGGTTTTCCTGAATTGTCAGGATGCCTTTTTCTGTTTCCTTTTTGGTGCGGATAAGCTGTCCTTCCTCATCGTATTCATACAAAGTCGCATAGTTACGTTCATCGAGCTGTGCGACCAATCTCAACGTTATTGGATCATAGACATAGGAGACCATGCTCCCATCTATGGGAATGAAACGGATATCATCAAATAGACAATCCCCGGATTTGCAATAGAGGCCGATCTTGATATCTGTAGCCCCATTAGGTACGGTAACTACTTCATCAATACGTTGCCAGCCATCTATTATCTTTCCAGAAGGAAGAAAGTATGAGCTATCCGAAGCCCCTACGAATGAAACCGCAATTCCCGGGTTTTCATAGCTTGTGTTTTTGTGTGCAGCTTCACCTTTTACCCAAGCAGAAATCAGATATTTACCTGGGTCCGGAGAAAAGGAACTTATACAGTCTTTGCAATCAACTGGGGTCTGCTTGCAGTTCGCCTGACGAGCTGAAACATATATTTTTACATTGTAATTATCTCCTGTCCCCAAACAATTTGTTGGGCTGACTCTTAGAACATAATAGCCTTCTCCGTGGGGTAGGGTTATTGAGCCTGATAGATTCCCATTGATCTGCATTACCTGGCCAAGGGCAATTTGCTGACAAGATGAAATCCCAAGCGACGCCAAGGGTCCATATAGTGTATATGTTCCAGTGTGTCCGTATGTATTCAGAGTAATATTTCCAGCAGACACCATGTCAAATTTGAAATACTGTGGCTGAATGGACGCAATACAGTTAGCGTGACCAAGAATCGGAGTGGTTATGATCTCTTTATCCGAACAAACTTTTGCCGCCGTTACGCAGCTATTGTAAATAGAGAGGGAACTTTCTTGGGCAAATGCAAGTGCCTGTATTCCAATTAGAATGAGATATAGAATGCCTTTTTTCATTTTTTTGCTTTTGAGTGTTTATTGTGCTGTCCCTATTATTGGAATGACGGTCACACAACCATTGTTCTTTATGAGTTTTACTTCCACTTTATAAGCAGAAGAAGAACTGAAGCTGAGAGAAATACCTCCAGGTATCTCGGTCATTACAGGTACAGGACTTCCCGATATGACCTCATAAGTCATTGTTACACCATCAATATCCATGATTTTTAGCTGTACGGGGTCTGAGCTTACGATGTACTTGGAAAAGTCACATTCATCTTCCTTATTACATATCTCTGCAATCTGTTTACGCAAGACCAATGGGGAACCAGATTGAACCTTGATACTATATTTTCCTGTATGTGCATCGTTATCAGTTACGTTTGTTTTGGAACCGAAATGGAAATGTTTATCCGGGCAGCTTTCAAACATATAATCTTCAAAACCATTGAATCCGGCCTGTTTTCTCATAGAGTTTGCTATCATTGCAACCGAAAGAGTTTGGTTATAACCAATTTGGACAGCGGAATACCGATTAAGGGGGTTCACATTCTCCACGTCCTGTCCAAATGGGCTGAACTCCGAAACCACTTGGGTAGTAGTCCAATATTCACGGTTAATCGACCATTTTCCATTGTTAAGTTTAAAGAATGGGATAAATGATTTCATTAAGCCATCTTTACGGATATTTGTATTGTTATTTTCAAAAGTTTGAGTTCGATCACTCAAATGCAGATAGGTTGCCTTTGCATTCCAGTTACCCTTAACCCCCGTGACGTAAGGATTTCTGCTAACGGTTTCTTCACAATCGCAAAATGTCTTCCATGCATCACCATATTCAATACTTTGCGCATTCAGTACCTCATCAAAAATATTTGTAGACAGTGTATTTAAAGGATTTTCCATAAGAGTCACAGTCCCAACAGGTGAAGCCTGCAAATTCCTGTTGCCCGAACGAAGCACTTTCAAATAAGAGATTGTTCCCTCAATTGGTGTTCCATCCTTTTCAAGGACTCGCACTCCCTGACTACCGGATTCGGTAACCCAACCTTTCAGGTAATTTCCTGCTTTGACAATCATAACTTCATCACCTTCAAAAAGATTATCATCGGTAAATCCGGTGCTATAACCATCAGTGAAAGTTTTAGTTGAAGTAGAGGTATAGCCAAGATTCTTGTATGCTTGTCCCATTCCTTTATATATCCAATGGGCAGGATAAGAAAAATTATAGATGGTATCACGGAAATTATTATTGACAGAAGTCAACAATACACTTCCAGTTTCAGTATCGTATGCAAGATTTTCAGTCTCTATCTTTGAATCATAATCCTTCACTACCGTTTTATGAAGGATCCCTTTTCGTTCAATGGTCTTCGCAAATACTGCACTCCTGAACTCGTTTTTTGATTCGGAATAATTTGCTCCGAGGATCATTGGGACCAGGATAAATGGCATTGTATAATTGAGGTTGATTCCCAGGTTGCCAGATTTCATTCTAGATTTATTTTCCCGAAAATCTGCCACAGCTTCATAGGTTCGGCCAACTGTAACCTCCTTGACTAAACCAGATGGAGTGATAACTTTTACTTGATTATTCAAATGATTCGCAGCAATTCCCTCAATGACCTGGGGGGAGGATTGATAATAGTATTCTACTGAGGAATAAGCTGCTTGCTGACCCTCTGCAAATATTTCAATTGATTTTGGTTTTCCATTCATGTCATTGTTTTCAATCACGAACCCCTGGCTAGCAGCCATCATATCTTCAGTTTTGGCATAAAGAAGCAGGTTTAGGTTGAATTTGCTTGGTTTTTTGTCAACAGCAGTCCTTTCCGTAATCGTAGGAAAGTCCCTTGATGTATAGAATTCACTTATAGAATGTCCCGTTGCAGTTCTCTTTACACCTTCTCTTTCAATATTTTTCACCAGTACCTTACTATAACCTACGGAAGCGGATGGGAAGAACTGTTCACCAAAAGGGGTTTCCATGTAGTTCCTGATATCCGGCGCCCAGGTCATTTTAATATCATTGGAAACATAATCCCTCCAAACGTTTTCTTCTCCACCGAGCTGTGGCTCATAACTTGCCACACCACTGGACTTTCCATCAAAAACATATTGATACTGCTGGCCATAAAAGCTTTGCTGACCATATTCAACCATTTGATCCCATGCATCATAAGTACGGATTTCTCTTACCCTGTGACCACCCCCAAGTTTTGCGAAGTTTGGATTGTTCAACCTAATCCAACTTTTACCGGCAATCATTATCGTTCCGATTTCCTTGTTCCATATTGGCTTATTTGGTCCGGTGAACAATTCACCAAATGATGTAAAAGCACCAACTAGGGAATTTACAATATCCAAAAACTTCGCGTCCTCACTTTGTGGGTTTTCCTGACTAGAAGGGGGTATCATCCTAGAAAGATAGTTTCTCGCAAACTGTACACCTGCTATTGCAATGGGATTATAGGTTGCAGAGGATTCAGAATCTTTCAGCTTACCAGGCTTTAGTTTGATATAGCCATTGGTTCCATCAACACCGATTTCCTCAATTACTGCATAACCTGGAACATAATCGAACCGGTCAGCATCTTCATTCATTGATAGTAACGCTTTGAAGTAAATGACCTCACCCTCAGTCGCATAATCCTGAATAGATGTTCCAGGGATCATCTCAAAATAGAGCTTTCTATTCGAATTACTGTCATTGCTAATTGAGCATTTACTTTCAGAACAACCCTCGACTCCAATAATTTTGAACATTTGTTTGGCCCGTTTGTGCTGAACATAGCCGTAATCATCTGCTTCGTATGTGATTTCGATAATTCCCCCAGTAGGGAGTTTAATCCTGTTTAGATTCCATGCAGCGGCCCAATTGTCACAACTACCTTTGTCAAACCCTACATATGGGAAATCCGAATTTGATAATGGGTCTGTTTTTTCGTCACCTGTCAGACTTCCGGGGTTCGGGTGGTACATTCCCCACCTATCCGAACTATTCGCACTATATGCTGGATTG
>VFQP010001710.1_pt1 | contig 27665 bp, 24 predicted proteins | sample 3512351 | NCBI WGS metagenome assembly VFQP01 (sample SAMN10412372, study PRJNA504923) | tailings metagenome | isolation source: Relicate 1 Philex TSF1 revegetated site | place: Philippines: Tuba, Benguet | collected 2017-08-29
CTTCGGCGGCGGGGCGGCTTCTTGTGCCCAGAGGGCGGCGGCGAGAAGACTGAGGGTGATGAGTTTCATAGGCTCCAGTAGATGACCACGTTCGGGTCGGTTGAGGCGAGTTTGAGTTTGTCCTCGCCCGCCATGGTGGCTTTGGGCGTTTTGGGCCGGGCCAGGTGGGAACGGGAGGGGACGGGGGCGATGGTCTTGGAGAGAGCGAAATCGGGCGCGGGGATCGAAAAATCCGGTAGGCGCGGGAGGGGTGGCAGGGGTTCGGGGTTCGGCAGGGCGAAGAAGCCTGCGGCGAGCATGGCGGCGGTGGCCAGCGTGTAGCGAGTGATGGTGCGGCGGCGTAGAGTTTTCTTGACTCCGGGGGCGACGCGGGCGAGGGAGTCGGCGGGAGGTGCTTCCTCGGATAGATCCGCTAGGAGGCGATCTAGTTCATCCATTGACGGAGTTTCTCCTTGGCGCGGAAGATGGCGGAGCGGACGGTTTCTTCACTGACGTTCAGAATCTCTCCGACTTCGCGCGAGTTGAGACCTTCAAGGTCGCGCAGGATGAGGGCTGCGCGTTCTTGGGGAGAGAGGCGTTGGAGGAGGCGGGCAAGTTTGTCCAATTGCTGTTGCTTGATGGCCGAGAATTCGGGAGAATCCGCGTGGGAGATGAGATGCTCGGGTTCTTCGGTGGGACGGCGGCGGCGGATGCGGTCGAGGGATAGGTTGACGGTGACGCGGTAGAGCCAGCCAGCCGGGTTGGGTTGGTTCTCGAACTCTGCGAGGCGGCTGTGGAGCTTGAGGAAGACTTCCTGGCTGATGTCTTCGGCTTCGGCGGCGTCGCCGAGCATCCGCCAAGCGGTGCGGTAGACCATGGTCTGGTATTTGGCGATGAGGTCGTCGAAGTGGGACTTGCCGACGAGGGCGAGGCCGGATTCGAGGGTGAGGGTGAGGTCACTCATTCGCTTCTGATGAGTAAACGCGGAAAAGCCCGCAAGCGTTTACAAGAATTTCTAAGGAGTTACGATTGTGACGCCATCCTCGGTGCGGGCGTAGCCTTTTTCGGCGTCGGCTTCGGGGTCGAATCCGATTTTCGTTCCTTCCGGGAGGATGGTGCCGGAGCAGACGATGACCTTTTTTAGCTGCGAGTAGCGGCCGATTTCGACGCCGGGGAGGAGAATCGCATCGTCGATGCTGGTGTAGCTATTGACGCGAACGCCAGGGGAAAGAACGCTTTTCTGGACGCGACCGCCGGAGACAATGACGCCGGGGGAGACGATGGAGTCGATGCCGACGCCCATGCGGTTGCCTTCCTGGGCGAAGACGAATTTGGCCGGAGGGTACATGGGGGGCAGAGTGCGGATGGGCCAGGCGGTGTCGTAGAGATTGAACTCGGGAACGACGGAGACGAGGTCCATGTTGGCTTCGTAGTAGGCATCGAGGGTGCCGACGTCGCGCCAGTAGCGCACGCGTTTGGCGTTCAGGTCGTGGAAATCGTAGGCGACGACTTTCACTTGGTGGATGAGTTTGGGGAGGATGTCCTTGCCGAAGTCGTGGGAAGAATTGGGGTCGGCGGCGTCTTCGCGGAGGGCTTGCTGGAGGACGCTGGATTTGAAGAGATAGATGCCCATGGAGGCGGAGACCATCATGGGATCGAAGGGGGAGCGGGCGGGGTGGTCGTGCTTGGGTTTTTCTTCGAAGCCCAGGATGCGATATCGGCTATCGATTTGGGCGACGCCGAAGCGGGTGGCCTCGCTGGGGTCGATCTGGATGGTGGCAATGGTGACATCGGCATTGTGCTGGGTATGCCAGTCTTGCATCTCGCGGTAGTTCATCTTGTAGATGTGATCGCCGGAGAGGATGAGGACGCGGTCGGGGGCTTCGGCTTCGATGGATTCGATGTTCTGGTAGACGGCGTCGGCGGTGCCGAGGTACCAGTCGTCGTGCATGCGCTTCATGGGTGGCACGACTTCGATGAATTCGCCGAGGGCGCTGGGGAAGATGGACCAGCCGTCTCGGATGTGGCGGGTGAGGTCGAGGCTCTTGTATTGGGTGAGGACGAAGACGCGGCGGAGGCCGGAGTTGACGCAATTGGATAGCGTGAAATCGATGATGCGGTAGATGCCGCCGAAGGGGACGGCGGGTTTCGCCGTGTTTCTTGTGAGGGGGGAGAGGCGCTCCCCTGCCCCGCCGGCCAACAAAATCGCCAGTACCTTCTCCATTACTTTTAGGGTAAACAAGCCCAGCTTCAGTTTCGATGAATTTAGAAGCATGAACCCATAGAAATCACCGATAAGGGTTAACAGTGCAGACACCAGTTCGGTCTCGCTGGGCACGATTTGCCTGGGCCAGGCAGCTCGCTTGGCCTGGGCCGTTGGCTTGGACAACAGGCCTGCTTGTGCTCAGCGTGGCCGGTCTGGGCTGGATAGCTTACTGGAGGCAGACCGAGGCGCGGCTCCAGATGCTGCGGGAACAAGTCTATCGAATCGGCGCGGATCATGCGCCACCGTACTATACGCATCGGCCCGACGGTAAGATCGAGGGCTTAGCCGTAGATGTAATGAACGAAGCCGCCCGGCAGATGGGACTGCGGCTGGAATGGGTGCGCGTGAATGGGCAGCCCGATGAGGCCATCTTGAGCGGGCAGGTGGATTTGTGGCCGGCCTTGAATGGCGCGATGGTGGGGCGGGAGAGGCTGCATTTCTCCACTCCTTGGCTGCAGAATAACTTTGTCTCGGTGGAGGTGGAAGGACAGAGTAGCAGTCGGCCGATTGTGGGAGTGCGGAGGAGCAATACTTCGATCCACAAAGCGAGAAGCGCGTTTCCTGGGGCGGAAATTCGAAGTTATCCACTGAGGGAGGAGGCATTGGTGGCGTTGTGTAAGGGCGAGGTAAGCGTGGCCGCGTTTGAAGCTCGTTTCCTTGACGCAGCGTTGCAGAAACGTCCACCACCTTGCTTTACGAAGCCCCTCAACGTTCATATGCTGTTGGGCCTCCATAGCAATTTGAGTATTGCCACCAGACTTGAACTCTCCGCAGTGGCGGACATGCTACGGGAAGGGGTCACTCAGGCTGCAGCGTCGGGCGCGTTTGGTCTTGCTTTGGACAACTGGAGTGCGATGTCGAGCGCCGATTCGCGAAACTTCGTAGCGCTGGACGCGGCGGAGCGGACCAACCGAAGCCTAGCGGGGAGACTTTGGTTTGGCCGTTTCCTGGTGTTCAGCCTATTGTTGCTGGCGTTGCTGGCCTATCGGGCCAGTAAGCGGGCGCGGGCGGCGCAAGAAGCGGCCGAGCGGGCGGCGCAAGCCAAGAGCGACTTTCTGGCCAATGTGAGCCATGAGATCCGGACTCCTCTGAATGGGGTGATCGGTATGGCGGATTTATTACTGGAAGGCGAGTGGAACGAATCGAAACGCGAAGATGTGCAGACCTTGCAGGATTCCGCTCACAGTCTATTGGCCGTGTTGAACGACGTGTTGGATTTCTCCAAGCTGGAAGCGGGCCGATGCGAGCTTGCCGTGGAAGCATTCGATTTGCGTTTGCTCCTTTCGCGCGCTTGTGACTTGTTCCAAAGCGTGGCGCGGCAGAAGCGGTTAGATCTCCGCTTGGAGATGCCGGAGGCATTGCCGGAAGGGCTGCTAGGCGACGCTTCGCGTCTTCGACAGATCGTGATGAACTTTACGGGCAATGCGCTGAAGTTTACCGAAAGAGGATCGGTTCGCATCTTCGCCCAAGAGTTGGCGCGGAGCGAGAAGAGTGTTTCGCTGCGAATCGGGGTGAGCGATACGGGAATTGGAATTCCCGCGAGCGTGCGGCGGCGTTTGTTTGAGAAGTTTGAACAGGCGGATACCTCAATGTCTCGCCGTTTTGGGGGAACGGGATTGGGTTTAGCGATTAGTAAACGACTGGCTGAGTTAATGGGTGGACAAGTGGGATTGACGAGTGAGCCAGGCAGGGGGTCGACGTTCTGGGTGGACCTGAACTTCGCCTTCGCCGCCGCGGCAGTTTCCCCGGAGGTTGAGCGGCGAGCGACGGGGCGGCGCTTCGCGGGCCGAGTGCTAGTCGCGGAAGATAATGCTGTAAACCGGAAGCTGATCGCGCGCATGCTCGCGCATTTCGGCATTGAACCTGTACTGGCAAACGATGGGACGCAGGCGCTAGAGAATCTCAAGAGGCAATGCTTCGATCTGGTATTGATGGATTGTCAGATGCCGCTGCTGGACGGCTATGAGGCGACGCGACAATGGAGGCAAATGGAGGGTGGGGGGCGCAGCACTCCCATTGTGGCGATTACGGCGCATGCATTTCCGCAAGACCGGGCGCGGTGCATCGAAGCGGGAATGAACGATTACCTCAGTAAACCGCTGGAAGTGGCTGCATTGGCAAACGTTTTGGGGCGCTACCTGGAAGAACTTCCAGAAATTTTGACTGAGAGGAATCCTTCGCTGGCGGCACCATAACTATGGAATGAAAGTCGTAATCTCGTGGCGGAATGCACCAGCCTGGGTGCAGTCTTTCGCCGAGCCGGGGCAGCGGTCTCACTCGATGACGTTGGAAGACCGGCAACGGGAGTTTGCGAAAAGACTGGCGCAGTCCCGATATTACTCGAATACTTCGGATCGGTATTCTACTCCGCTCCATCATCTTTTTGAAATGGCGCCGCGCTTTGAGATCCCCAAGGCCGAGCCGTTGCGGCCGGGATTTCGTTCGCCGATTGCGTGTGAGGCGATCACGGTGGTGGGGGCTCCTTTGGCTGGTGGGGGTAAGGTAACAGTTCTCGGAGCCGAGAAGTGGCAGAGACTGCATCTTTCGAAGACCCGTCTGTTGGCGGCGACAGCGCCTGTGTTGCGGCAGGTAGTGGCGTGCGTAGAGGCGCGATTGATGGCGCTGCCGAAATTAAGCGATGCCATTGTGGTGTTGAACAGCGTTGAGCATGGGTTGCTGCAACCGGGAGAGAAAGAGATGCTTTGGAGGACTTTTGGGGTTCCGGTGTATTCGCAGTGGTTGGGGCTGGAAGGCGAGACCCTGGCATGGGAATGCGAAGCGCATCAGGGACTGCACTGGAACCGGCAGGCAATGGAGCTGGAATATGAGGGCGGGCAGTTCCTGGTGACGAGTCTATTGGCGAGGCGGCGGGTAACACGGCGGCTGGAGACGGGGTGGAACGGGGAGATCGATAGCCGGCCTTGTCCTTGCGGGGAGACCGCGCCGCGGATCCGCTACTTGCGCAGCCTAAGCGTGGCGCCCGACCTGGAAGCGTTGCACATGGCGGCTTGCGCTTGAGGGGGCGGCTAAACTTCGGCGGCTGATTCTTCGGTGATGGCGTCGATGGTGCCGGGGGCGTTGCCTTCGAGGCGATTGTTGACGAAGACGAAGGCGGGCTGCTTGATGCGCTTGGCGCGATCGAGGATGGCGCGGAGGGCATCGCGGGCGGCGGGGTTTTCCTCTTGGACTCGTTCGTAAGGCTCGAAGGATTTGACGGCTTGTTCGTAGGTGCGCCCATATTTGAGGAGGGCGCGGACGGCCATGAAGTCCGCCGTGAAGATGTCTTCGAAGGTAAGTTGGGTTTTGAGCTCCGGCATGCGAGTCCAGGCATTCAGGACGTGGGCGACGTTGTAACTGCGCAAGCAGGAGAAGTAGTCGGCTTCAAGGTACTCGGGATTGCGGATTTCGACGGCGAAGCGCCAGCCGGTTGGGAGTTCGCTCAAGAAGAGGTTGAGGCGGGTGAGGAAGTGGGCGAGGTCTGGCATGGTCTTTTTCGACATCGTGCCGAATTCGAAGATACAGAGACTGACGCGGTCGCGATAGGGCTCCAGGGCGCGGAGGAAAGCACCATTGAAGAGATCGGCGTTGAGGAAGTTTTCATTCTCCATGCCCGCACGGGCGCCGTAGCGGGCGTGACCGGGCCATTGCTTGACGGTGATTTCTTCGGGGACCTTGAAGGCCCAGCGGAGGGTGCGCGGGGCGGTGGTGAAGAGCTTTTCCCAGAAGGAGACGCTGGGGAATTGGTAAAAGGCGAAGTCGCCACAGACGATGGGGAAAACTTCGCCGTATTCGGCGATGCAGGATTCTTCGAACTTCTTCTTGGAGAGTTTGCCGCGAGTGATGTAACGGTCTTCGGTGTAGATACTGCCTAGCCAGCCTTCGTACTTCCAACTGCTGGTGCCGATGTAGATGTTTTGGGCGGCTAGTGCGCTGAGTTTGCGCGTGAGGCGTTGGCGGAGTTCCGGGGTGGGGGTGTCGTCGAAGAGGCCAGGAGAAATCATCCGAAAGACGTTAGAGGAGTCCGGTTCCGCGATAGAGATCCTTGACCACAAAGCTGACGCCGATGGGGAGATCGACCCGCGCTTCAGGATCTTGAAAGAATGCGGGTTCTGCGGTCCAGGTAGAATTTTCGGGACGCTGCCAGAGCCTTACCGTAATCGATTCGGAATCAATGTAGAGGATCGCCCGCATGGAAGGAATGCGCTGGTATTCGGTCAGTTTGTTGCCTAAGTCGTGGCCGCGAGTGGAAGGCGAAAGAACTTCCACTACCATCGTTGGATTTGGGAGGCGGTAGGCGAGTTGGTCTAGCGAGGAGCCACAGACGACGGTTACGTCAGGCATGAAATCCGCCTGATTTTCGGGCGATACTACATGCTGGTCCGAGCTCAGGACGAAGCAGCTATCTTCCGGCAACGCGCGTTCCAACAAGCTAGAACAGCGCACCATGATCAAGTTGTGGACGGGCGAAGCGCCAGCCATCAGGTAGGTAGTGCCCCGCAAATACTCGAGCTTTTCCGACAAGCCCTTTTCGATACGCTCATACTCTTCGAAGGGGATGTACGGGAAGCTTGCCGCCGGACTAGCCATGCCCTTATTTTATGGCAAGAGACCGCTAGCATTAAATTCTTGGCAGCGCATGACTCGGCTCGTCGATTGTATGAAACAATACCGATGCTGCAAGTTCGGCATCGGACAAAGAGTCACGTCATCGTAACGGAGCAAAGTCATGCAACGGCGCGTATTAGCTTTTGTACTCGCGGGCGGAAAGGGAACCCGCCTCTACCCACTTACCAAGGAAAGGGCCAAACCCGCGGTTCCTTTCGGCGGACGATATCGCATCATCGATTTCGTTTTGTCGAACTTCATCAACTCGGGGATCTTCTCGATCTACGTCTTGATCCAATTTAAGAGCCAAAGCCTGTTGCAACACTTGCGGGACGGCTATGAGTTTTCCGGCGTATTGAAGAATCACTACTGCATTCCCGTGCCGGCGCAGATGCGCACGCCTGGAGAGAGCTGGTACCGGGGTACGGCGGATGCGATTTATCAGAACGTAAACCTGATCGAGCAGGCGGAGCCGGACGTGATCGCCATCTTCGGCGCGGACCATATTTACCGTATGAACATTCGCGACATGGTGGAGTTCCATTTGGATAAGGGCTCCGATGCGACCATCGCGGCAATCCCCGTGGAAAAGAAGTATGCGAGTGAATTCGGCGTGATCGAAGCGGCGCCCGGCGGTTCCGTGATTGGCTTCCATGAAAAGAATCCGAACGCGCCGACACTACCTGGGGACCCGACTCGTGTGTATGCGTCGATGGGCAACTACGTATTCTCGACGGGATTGTTGTTGAAGGAACTGTATAGGGATGCCGAAGACGAGAATTCCTCGCATGACTTCGGCCGCGACATCTTGCCGCGCCTAGTTGGCCAAGTGCCGATGTACGCCTACGACTTCCAACGCAACCGCATCCCTGGGGACCCACCGGACCAACCGGCGTATTGGCGCGACGTGGGAACGATCGACAGCTATTACGAAGCTTCGATGGATTTGCGTAGTGTGCATCCGCAGCTCAATCTTTATAACCGCAATTGGCCGCTGCGCACCGCCGGTTATGAAGATCCGCCCGCGAAGTTTACGTTTGACGAGAATCAGGTGCGTGGTTCCGCGACTGATTCCATCGTTTCGGGAGGCAGCATCATCTCCGGTGGCACACTGCGCAACTGTATTATCGGGCGCGGCGTTAAGGTGTATGGTGGCGCGGAAGTCGATGATTCGATAGTGTTCGACAACTGCGAGATCGGGCGCGGCGCCAAGATCAAGCGGGCCATTCTCGATAAGAACGTGCGCGTGCCCGATGGAGCGCGGATCGGTTACGACCTGGAGCAGGATAAGAAGCTCTATAGTGTGACGGAGTCCGGCATTGTGGTGGTCGAGGGAAGACGTTCACGGGTGGACGTCAGTACGCTTCAGATCGGTCGAAGATACTGAGGAGAAGTCCCGCCGCCACAACAACGGCACAACCGATCACGTTGTACCAGAGGAAGCCGACGGCACCAGTGTAGTGGACGTAGAAGATCACCGCTTCGCCGGCTAGAACGCCGAGGAAGGCAGCGGTGCCCTTTACGCGCGGGAAGAAGAAGGCGAGCAAGAAGACGCCGAGCAAACCGCCGTAGAAGAGGCTGCCGAGCAGATTCACCGCTTCAACGAGGCTGCCCAAATTGCGGGCAAGCTGCGCGCTCACCACGGCGTAGCAGCCCCAGAATACCGTCGCCAATCGCGTGAACCAGAGATAGCTTTGTTCGTTCCCCGAGGGATTGAGGAAGCGTTTATAGACGTCGATCATGGTGACCGTAGCGAGTGAGTTGATCTCGCCGGAGCTCACGCTCATGGCGGCGCCGAAGATGACGGCAATGACCAGACCGACGAAGCCTACCGGCAGGTGTTGGGTGACAAAATTCAGGAAAACGTAATTGGTGTCGTTAAAGCCTTTGGTGGCTTCCTTGTGTACGGCGTCCACTTGCTGGTGGGCCTTCAGATAGCGGGCGCGCGCGGCTTCGTTGCGTTTGGCTAGCAGTTCCGTGGCGGCGCTGCGGCGCTCCTCAATGGCGGCTTGGTGCTGGCGTTCGATGACCGTACCGGTTAACGCGGGAAGCTTGCCCGAATGGAAGGTAACCGGAGGAGCCGTGAAAATGTAGAAAACCCAGACCATCGCGCCCGTGAGCAAGATGAAGAACTGCATGGGGATTTTCGCGACGGCGTTGAAGAGCAGGCTCATTCGGCTTTGAGCGATATCCTTGCCCGTGAGGTAGCGCTGGACCTGGCTTTGGTCGCAGCCAAAGTAAGCCAGGGCGAGGAACATGCCACCGATTACCCCGCTGAAAAGGTTGTAGCGATCGAACCAGTCGAAATTCGTGGTGACGGCATTCAGTTTGCCTGCGGTGCCGGCCAGCTCGAGCGCTTCTTGCAAGCCAACGCCCTCAGGCAACTTGTAGATCGCGATGAAAAGGGCGGCGCCTAGACCGACCAGCATAATGATCATTTGCTGGAAGTCCGTCCAAGCCACAGCTCGAATGCCGCCGAAGACGGTGTAGAGGGTCACGATGACGCCCATGAGGATCGTCGTGACGGAGTCGTTCCAGCCGAGGATCACAGTGAGAACGACGGCGGGAGCGTAAAGCACCATGCCGACGGCGAGGCCGCGTTGGATGAGGAAGATGAGGCTGACGAGGGCGCGGGTCTTGGCGTCGAAACGTTTCTCCAAGTATTCGTAGGCGGTGTAGACGTTGGCGTTGCGAAAGCGCGGGACGAAAAAGGCGCCAACGATGATCATGGCCAGAGGCAAGCCGAAGTAGAACTGAATGAAGCGCATGCCATCGGCATAGGCTTGGCCGGTGGTGGAGATGAAGGTGATGGCGCTGGCTTGGGTCGCCATGATGGAGAGGGCGACGGTGTACCAGGGAAGCGAGCGGTCCGCGAGCAGGTAGCCGCTTACGGTGGCGACTTTACGGCTTTTCCAGAGGCCATAAGCAACGATAAAGCCAATCGTGAGTGCGAGGACTACCCAGTCGAAGACTCTCATATCTTGAAGGAGTTCGCGAACCAGGCGAACAACGCGATCACCACGACGAGATAGACGATGACAACCGCATAGAGGCGGCTCCAGGAACCGAGAAAGGGGGCCCGTTCGTTCTCTTGCGTCTGCATCAATTTTTGCCTGCGCTTAGGAAATTCGCAAAGATTCGGTAGGCTCCGGGGACACCCGCGGGCAGTTGGCGGAACCAAGCCATCGGGGTGAAGATGTAAGTTCCCTGGCCATACTTGGTGGTCAGTGTGCCGCCCAACATGGGTTTTTCTCCGGGATCGAAAGTCGAGAACAAAGGTTGATATTTTTCATCCCATTTGTTGGCAAAATACAGGCCGCGTTCCTGTACCCAGCCTTCGAAGTCCGAGGCGACGATGCGGTTGGGGAATTGCAGAAGGCGATGGTCCTGATTCGGGAAAGAGATGGGCGCGGTTTCGTCGGTGACGCGATCGCGGGAAGTTGTAATCGGGTAGGGTCCCACCTTACTTAGGATGCTGGGATCGCCGCCGAAGAATCCGCCTTCTTGCACGTTGTATTGGACGATGTAGGTGCCACCCTTGGCTACGTAGTCGTCGAAGATGCGCTGCGCGTTGGCGCGCAGGTCGGGGCGCGTATTGTAGGCGCGTACTCCAGTTACAATAGCGTCGAATTGGGAGAGATTGCCTACGGAAAGGTCTTCGGCGCTTAAGAGGCTCACTTCGCAACCGAGTTGGCGCAGGGCATCGGGGACTTCATCGCCCGCGCCCATGATGTATCCGACTTTCTTCGATAGGTTCTTCACTGTGGTGCGGACGAGTTTTGCTTGAGCGAGGGGAGCGAGAGTTTGTGGGGGAATGTGTGGGTATTGGATGGTGCGGGTGCCGTGAGAGATCTCGCGACCGTTCACGGTGGCGATGGCGCGGAGTTCGCCCGTGCTCTCATTGGCGTGCGGAGTGACCGTAAAGCTCAGAGCCTTTTCTTCATCCGCGGTGGGGAAGTCAAAAGCCAGCGCATCCGGTTCTACTTTCCAGCCGTTGGGGAGGGCAAGACGCAGAGACCCACTCGTCTTCGCCTGGTTGGCTTTCAGCACCACCTCCACTTTGCGCGGCCCCACGGAGGGGAAGAGTAAGGCGTCTTGGGTGAGCCGAACGCTCACGGGGGGGACGATTAGGAAGGGTTTGGTGAGTTCGCCCATGCTGCGGTCCACATAGCGGTAGATGATGCCGCGGGGCAGCTCAATAGTCGTGTTGTCGATCTTCACTTTGATCAGGGCGCTTAAGGCTGGTGGCCCTTCGGGACGGCCGAGGAGGTTCCGGTCACTGATTTTGAACATTGCGTCGGTGCGAGGTTCCACCATGAAGTAGGGCTGCGTGAGTGGTTGCTCTGGGGAGAGTTGCCATTTCACTTCGGTGTTGACCTGTTTATTGAAAGGGAGTTCCACCGGCAAAGCGATTGGATCGAGGCCCTGCGCAGATTGAAAATCTACGCCCACGATGCTCACTTTGGCACTGCCGCGTTGAATGGCCGCCAAGCGCACGCTGGTGGTACCGCCTTGCACCGCAAGCGCCCGCTGGGATTGCAATTCGACCCAAAGGCCCGCAGTGAGCGCAATGGCTTCATCGAGTTCCTTGCGTTTCAGAACGCTGTAGTGGTCCGTACGGGGGGCGAGCAAATCGCGCGCCGCGAGCAGATGGGGTAGGACCGCGCCGGGCTTCTCGGGATTGAATTCCGCCGAGGCTTTGGCGAGCAATTCACCGATGCGCTCGGAGCCGGGGACACGCTTCCATGTGGTGTCCACACCGTCGAAAATATCTTTCTGCGCCTGCTCGCCACCGATGGTTACCAGATAGTTGAGGGCAGCGCCTTTGCGTTCGGCGGAACCCATGGCCTGGCTCTTGTGCGCACTACGGCTAATGCCGGCGATCTCGCTAAAGCTGTAGCCGAGGAGGGGGTCATAGGCGCCGGTGTCGATGGTGATGCGGTTCTGCTGTTTTTCCGCGGCTTCCTCTTGCTCACGCGTGAAGGCGGCCAAGTTCCAGAGAAGGCGTTTGGATTGCCAAGGTTCGACCCATTGCAGTTGTTCGGGAAAGCGTTTGGGGTCGGCGGCGGCGGCGAAGGCTTCTTTGCTCAAGATCGCGGAGGCTTGGTGGTGGCCATGGCCGTCCATGGGAGTGCCGGAGAAGCGGTTGATGATGACGTCGGGACGGAAGCGGCGGATGTTCCAAACGACGTCACGCAGCACCTCTTCCTTGCCCCATTTTTTAAATGTCTCGTCGGCGTTTTTCGAAAAGCCGAAGTCGATTGCGCGCGTAAAAAACTGCTCGCCGCCATCGATGCGACGGGCGGCGAGCAGCTCTTGGGTTCTTATGATTCCGATTTCGACGGACTGTTCGGAGCCAATCAGATTCTGTCCACCTTCGCCGCGATTCAGCGAAAGGTAGGCAGTGCGGACTTTCCTGCCCCGCGCCAGATATGAAATGACGGCCGTGTTTTCGTCGTCTGGGTGCGCAGCTATCATCATCACGCTGCCGACTACGTTCAAACGGTCTAGCGCCTGCTTGATTTCCGGCGCGCCGCTAAATGGCCGTTGCGCGAAGAGTAAAGAAGAAAGCCCTAGGAACAGGACGGCGGAACGCATACATCACAGTGTATCGTTCCGCTTTCCAATTAGGCGTTTTCCTTCTCGACTTGGGTGACGAGGTAGTTGGGCAGGCCCATTTGCTCAATCATCGTGAGCTGCGCTTCCAGGAAGTCGATGTGTTCTTCTTCGTCGGTCAGGATGCGTTCAAAAAGTTCACGGCTGCCATTGTCACCGGCGGCGACGGAGGCGGCGATGGCCTTATTCAAGCGCGCCACGGCATCGTATTCCAATTGGAGGTCGTTCTCGTGAATTTCCTTGACATTCTGGCCAATACGAAGGCGGAAGAGATCCTGCAGATTCGGGAGACCATCGAGGAAGAGAATGCGTTCGATGCACGCTTCGGCGTGCTTCATCTCGCCAATGGATTCTTTCTTGGTGTAGTTCGCGAGCCCCTTGTAGCCCCAGTTCTCCAACATCTCGGCGTGGAGAAAGTATTGATTGATGGCGGTAAGTTCTCCGCAGAGCACTTCTTGCAGATACTTGATTACTTCAGCGTTGCCTTGCATGGTTCAAGGATAACCGCGTTTCTCCAACGCGAGCCACGCTGGCGCCCTCAGGCAATTCGCTTGCGGCGATTTCCGGCGATTTTGGGCATTGCTGCACCTGACTTTCAGCGAAAATCTACTTGACAAGCTCCGCGGCAAGAGCAGCTTTCATGACCGCTTCCGGCGCCTTCCGGCCGGTCCAGATCTCAAAGCCAATCACGCCTTGATAGACGAGCATGGAAAGACCGTCCAGGGTGGGGAAGCCGTGCGAACGAGCCATGCGCAAAAAGCGCGTTTCGGCGGGGTTAAAAACGGCATCGGCGACTAGCGTCGTCTTCGCCGCGCCGCGTAAATCCACCGAAGGCATGGCATCCACATTGGGGAAGAGACCAACACTCGTGGCGTTCACCAACACATCCGCATCGCCGGGAACGGCATAGACGGGATCCGGCCAGAGCGTGAAATTCACTTCGCCGCGCCCAAGCTTTTGCAGGTCGCTTGCGAGGTCGGCCCCGCGTTCTCTGCCCCGGTTGACAATTTCGAGACTGGATGCCCCCGCCAGGAGCAACTCGGTAGCGATCGCGCGAGCCGCCCCACCGGCTCCCAGAAGGACCACGCGCTTGCCCGAGGGATCGACTTTGGCGTCTTCTCGCAAAGCGCGCAAGAAACCTAAGCCGTCCGTGTTCTCACCGATTAATCGGTCGCCTTCCCGCCGGACTGTGTTCACGGCACCAATCAACTTCGCCGATTCGCTCATATGATCGAGGTATGGGATGACCGAGACCTTGTGAGGAATCGTCAGATTCAAACCGCGGAAGCCCATGGCACGGACGCCGAGCATGGCGTCTCGTAGCGATTCCGGCTTTACTTCAATCGTAAGGTAACGCCAATTCAGACCGAGTTCCCGGAACGCGGCCTCTTGCATGACACCCGTGGGATTCTCAGCGACCGGCGTGCCAAGGACTCCTACGAGCTCGGCTTGGTAGCTCATTTTTGCGCCACCGACTTCGCGCCACCCTTTAAGCGTGCCGCGTCACGCACCCAAACTTCCAGGATCTTGTAAGCCTGATCGTTTGGATTGAAACGCCGGCCGCCCTGATGGCCATCTTCCTTGCCGCTTTGCACGTTCAGGGGCTTACGCAAGATCTTCGAAGCTTCCACCTTGCTCTCATCGATGCGATCCAACAGGATGCGATAGTTCTCGGCGAGTTCGTTCATCTTGACATATCCAAGATTGTCGGCTTGCTTCAATTCCATAGAGGGCACGCGGCCCGCCACGCCATGGCAACCCAGACAGCTTTGCTGGTCTTCGCGATTGGGCTTGGTCATTTCGGGCGCAACCCAATCCCGGAAATACTCCCAGTTCCGCTTCCACTCGGGGCTCAGCTTGGCGATTTCCGCCGGCTCGTTTTCGAAGTAGCGGGGCGCGGCTTTGGCGAGGACCGGGGCGAGACGCGGATGCTTGCGCACGATCGGGTCGGCCGCCAAATCGATAGCAGCGCCGCGCACGCGGCGGTCCGACCCTCCTTCGACTGCCTTGATAACCAAGTCCACGGCCTTGTTGCGTACGGCTTCGGAATCGGAGGGCATCGCTTGCGGCATGTTCACCTCAGGAACTTCTTGTCCAAAACGAAGCAACCAGCGCGCGCCTTGCACCCAAAGCCGCTCTTGCATGGGCGTCGTCCATTGATTCGGGTAATAGGTGAGAAGCATGGGGGTCTGCAAGTCGGGGTTGTTGTGGATGATGGAGGCGACCTGCTCGGCGACGTACCAATCCGTGGGCGCCTTTTCCATCTGTTCCAAAAGCTTCGTGTTCTCGGGCAACTTCCCGCGCTCTGGCGCCCAGGTGGGTAGAAGGATCTTGTAGAAGATCTGTTGTTGCTCCTCGGTCTTGGGCAAGTTCCAACGAGCGCGCTGGAAGAGCTTCACGATTGGCCCGACCAGTTCTGCGCGGCGTTCGGGCTCCCCAGCGGCGCGATGGAACTGTTCCATCAAGGGCTCGAGAAACTCCTGCGTACCGGGCAGGCTGATCAGGCGGGGATCGGCGATTGAGGTGGACGCAAGCGTGCGTAGACCTTCGGGACCGTTGGAAGCGTAGTCCAAGAGCTTTTTCTGAAGCGGGTCATAAACGATGTTGGCCGCGGCCTCCAGAGATAGCTTCAGCTTGTCCTGATTCTTTGACGCTTCGGCTTGCTGCCAGTATGCGTAGACAGCTTTGCCCAGCGCGGGGGCGGCATTAGGCGTGACGTAGCCCATCTGTCCCGGCCCGCCGTCGCCGCCGGCCTGCGAATAGTAAGTGGCCGCGATATTCGTCAAGCGGCTTATCAAGTAAGCGTTGGGCTTCGAATCCATGCGCAGGGACAAGGTCTCGAACAAATCCGAAAGCTCCTTGTACTGGTGCTCCTTGCTGCCATTCGCCTTCTGGCCATTCGCAATAAAGAGAGCCTCCGTCTGATAGCGAAGCGCATTCTCAGTGAGCGTGTTCGGCTCGGGCCGCTCTAACGCCTTTACAAAGGAAGCATTGATGGCGGCGCGGACAGGAGGATTGTAGATCCACCAATTCCAGGCGGCGCGCGCTGCCCAGGCGCGGACGGAGGGAGACGGATCGTCGTTCATCATGCGGTCGAGATGCTTCGTCAAACGGGCGAAGCCGACGCTAGAGCGGCTCATCACAGCGTCCGCGCGCATGACTAAAGCACCCGCGATGGTCTCGCGCGACAGATCACTGCCGCGTTCCGCTTGGGCGAAGAGTTGGTCCCAGCCTTTGTCATCCAGCAAGGTTTGTCGCAAGCCCCAACGGGCGGCTTCGCGCACCATCTTCGAGGGATCTTCCGTCGCGGCAAGCTGCGCCGCAACACCGCGATCATCACGCAAAGCGCCGAGCGCCAATTGCGCGTAATAGCGCACGGCGGCGACTGGATGCTTGGCGCCTTCGATCGCCATAGCAGCGTGCTGGCGATCTTCGACTTCGAGGCCCAACTGCGCCAAGGCGCGGTAGCGCGCCAAGAGATCGAGCACGCTTTCGCCGGCCATGGGGGCGAGATTGGGCTTCGGCTGCTTTTGCATGGGATAGAGCCGGGCCAAGGCGTGCTCGACATAGGCAGTGGTCACGAAGCCGGTTAATGCGCTCTTGTTCCAGCGGCCATAGGGATCTTGTTTGGCTAAGAGCCAATCGACACCTTTCTTCACAGCCGCATCGCGGTCGTCGAAGCCTAGGGCGGCAAGCGCAGTAATGGCCAATGCGGTTGGGGCCGGATCGCATTCGCCGGATTTTTCAAAGGACCAGCAGCCTTCGCTATGCTGCCAGTGCCGCAAGGAATGTTCGTCATCGTGGATTTGCTTGAGGATCTCCGGCTCCAGCTTGTGGCCGGTCGGGAAGTTGTCGCGGAAGAAGATCGCACGGTTCGCAAAGTCATCCGTGAATCGCGGCTTTAGGCTCAGCAGCTTTTGCGCCTTCTCCTCCATAGCTTCGAGGTACTTCGGATTGCCGGTGTCCTTCCAGGCGCGTTCCAGGATCGCGCCGGCGAAGCGATAGACGACAGCTTGCCCATAGTTGGAACCTGGACCGGCGGCATTGATACCGCTTGGGTCGGCGGATTGGAGCATGAAGTTAGCGGTCCGCTGCTGCTGCGCGGAATGCAAGCGCTTGGGCGCGGTTACCATTTCCGCGTGCAGGAGATTGAAGCCAGCGGCGCGGGTTCCCGCTGGGCCGTCGCCCAGATCGAGCGGCGCAAGGCTGGTATTATTTGCCGCCTCGGCCAGCTCGTTAGTCGGGCGCAGGCATTCATACATGGTGTTGATCATCTGGCGCAGGTTCTGCGTGGTCTCCAAGGGGTAGCCATTCTGCATCGGCACTACCGGGCCCCAGATGCCCGATTGCGTATGGCAACTCATACAGATGGTGCCCAGTAGAGACCCTACGTCGCGAATGCGACGCTCCACCGCCGCGCCGCGCGGGCGATTCAATAGCCACGCGTGTACTTGCGTCATGTGGTCGTACATGGCTTGCCGCACAGCCTTGCGCGGATCGCTGTAGGGCGCTAGTTCCCGCAGGCGAAGCTCCACTTCGTAACCGGGCGAATTGGCTTCCACGGCAAGGTAATAAGTCTGTCCAGGCTGGAAGGTGCGGGTAAGGGCGGTGCGATGGTCTTCCAGTTGCTGGTGGACGCGCTCATTGGCGTTTTGGCCGTCTTTGAATTCGTTGCCGTCGGCTGTAAAGACGCGCATACGAGCCACGACAAAGGGATCCGGCAAGACTAGATTCGCGGTAAAGAGGCGTGGAGCACTTCCTTTGAATTCAAGCTTGAACCAATCATCACCTTTGCCTTTGGTTACCTCACCGTTATCGAAATACTCGATGTCGTCAGCTGACCCAACGATGTGCAGATTCTCATCCTGGCCGCTGGCGCCCAAGGCAATCGCTTGGGCTTCGGCGATGTTGTTGTTGGGTTCGAGTTCCAAGGTCATGCCGCGCTTGGAAGCGCCGAGGTTCACCACTTTGCCGTCCAGACGGAGTGCTACCGATTTGTCTTTCGGCCAAGGTGTCGAGGCCGGATATTTTTCCAAAGCGGTGATGGTCCCGATTTCTCGCCAGCGCGGCAGGTTGAAGATGGGCTCTTCTTGCGTGACGGCAGTCGCCTTCAAGGTATAAGTTCCCGCTTTGGGAGCGCGGAAGTAGAGAAAGAAGTCGGGATCCAGAGCGTGTACTATTTTGCGGAAACCGGCGAACTCAATCGCGATGCGTCCATTGGGCGGCAGTTCGGAGACCTTCGGCAACCCGGCGGAGACCTCCAACACCTGCCCCGCTTGTAAGGTGAAGCTTTTTTGAGCCAGGCCGTTGAAGGCAATTTGCGCCATCCCCGGGACGGCCCAAAGCATCGAACAAAGCAGCAAATAACGCATAATTAATATGGATTCTATATCGGAAGGCGAGGAAAGGAGGACCCAAGATGCTTTGGGAACTGATACTTTTGATCGTCTCCATCACTATCCTCTGCAGTTACGGACTTCTCAAGGACCTGTACATCTTCTGGCGCAACCAGCAACGCGCTGACTTCCTCGGGAAGGCACTCCAAGCACTAGAAGGCCAGCCCGCTTGGGAAGCGGAAAAGCGCTTTGGCCCGCCGACGGAAATCGTGAACGGCACGAGTGGACGTCAGCTCTATATATGGAAGGCGGCCTCCCTGCCCCAAGTTCCACAAGGAACTGGACTCATGGTGCTAACGCTTACCATCGACCCTCATAACGGCATCACGGGAACTCACATCGAAAAGCGCGGAGGCGACGAATGATCGCAACATCCACGGAGTTGTTGGAATTGCTCAAGCAGGTCCCAACCTTCCAAGGCCTAGACGACGAGCAACTGAATTGGTTCTTGGAGCACGCCACCGAGCAGAGATTTCCCCCAGGAGCAATCATCGGACACGAGAACGATGAAGCGAAGGAAATGGTTGTCATTTTAGGCGGGGAGTTGCAAGCGCGGCGAGACTTGCAGAATACCGAGGGCCCCAGTTTTACATTCGGTCCTGGCGCGGTGTCGGGTTACTTGCCTTTCTCGCGGATGAAGAAATATCCGCTGGGCCGCCGCACGGTAACTGGCTTGCATTGTCTCTTTCTCGACAAGGCGCATTTCCCCGAAATGTACCAGAAGATGCCAGACTTGATCCCGCGGCTGGTTGGCATCTTGACGGATCGCGTGCGGGAAGCCACGAAGCAAACGACGCAGACCGAGAAGCTTGCGGCGCTGGGCAAGTTGTCCGCCGGGCTCGCTCATGAATTGAACAATCCGGCGGCTGCCGCGCGCCAGGCATCCAATACGGCGTTGAAACTTTTCGCTTGCTACCAAGAGTTGCTGGACGACTTTGCGACCAGCGAAGTGAGCGCCGAGCAACTGAGCCGGATCCGAGGGCTGGAGCAGCGCTCCGCAGAACAGATCGCCGCCGGTGAGGCACTCGACTCGCTCACCCGCAGCGACCGCGAGGAAGAAATTGCGACTTGGATAGAAAGCCTTGGCTTTGAGCATGCCTGGCACTATGCGCCTGTACTGGCGGATGCCGGCTGGACCAAGGGGACACTGGAAGCCAGCTTAAGCAGCCTGCCCACGAATCTGATCGAACTGGCGATTGCCCGGCTGGCCTCCACGATTGAAATGCAGCAGGCGCTTTCGCAAATCAATACCTCGATCACGCGTATGAGCGATCTAGTCTGCGCCATGAAGGCCTATAGCTTCATGGACCGGGCCAGCCTAGTGGAATTCGATCTCAATCAGAACATCGAGACCACGCTGAAGATGTTCGGCTTCCGCTTCAAACAAGGCATTGAACTCGAGACTCGCTATAGCGAGAAACTGCCCAAGATCACTGGGCAAGGCGGACAGTTGAACCAGGTTTGGACGAACCTGATCGACAACGCCTTGGACGCCATCGAATCTCACAAGACTCGCCAGGATAAGGGTAGGCTGATCGTGGAGACCCGCTTGGAGATGGATTACGCCGTTGTTTGCTTCACCGATAACGGCCCTGGAATTCCGAAGGAAGTAGCGGAACGCATTTACGAACCGTTCTTCACCACGAAACCTCAAGGTGAAGGAACAGGTTTGGGCCTGGACATGGTCTACCGCATCATTCGTCAGCACCACGGCGAGATCAGCTTTAAGTGCGTGGACGGATGGACCACCTTTACCATTCGATTGCCCTTGCAACCGCCCCAATAGCTTGATTCGCTTCGACAACATTAGCGTGCGACGCGACGGAAGACTCGTGCTGCAATCGATCACCGCGGAGGTTCCGGCAAATTCACTCGCGCTCTTGCTCGGCCGTAGCGGCTCCGGCAAGAGCACTTTACTCCGCACGGCGAATCGGCTGACAGACATTGATGCGGGCAGTGTGACGTGTGGTGGCCGCGATGTGCGCGAGCAAGATGTGTACGCGCTGCGCCGTTCGATCGGTTTCGTGCCGCAGAACCTCGGACTTTTCCCTCATCGGAATGCCGCCGAACAATTGCGCTTGGCCGGCGGGCCGAACGCCGATGTGGGGGCGCTGCTCCAGCAGGTCGATCTGCCCAGTAGTTATGCAAGCCGATACCCACGACAGCTGAGCGGCGGCGAGCAACAACGTCTGGCCCTGGCGCGGGCTCTTGCCTCTAATCCCCCATACCTTCTCCTCGACGAAGCCTTCTCGGCGCTGGACCCAATCCTGCGCCGAGACCTACTTAACCTTGTGTCGAGCCTTGGCCGCACGACGATCCTGGCCAGTCATGACCCTTCACTGGTGCTTCCACTTGCCACGCAAGTAATTTTTCTGGAAGCCGGCCGAATGCTTTTCGCGGGCGCCACATCACACTTTCGGGCCAGCGATTCGCCGCTGATCAATCGCTATCTTGAGGCCAGCGCATGCTGAGCCAAATAGCCTCCGCGAGTTTCGAACATCTTTTACTTGTCGTGGTTAGTCTCATGGCCGCTTCCCTGCTGGGCTTACCGATCGGCATTTGGGCCCATCGCAATCGCAGGGCCGCGAGACCCTTGCTGCTTGCCATCGACGTGATTCAAACAATTCCCTCGCTGGCGCTCTTTGGCCTTTTGCTACCGCTTCCCTTGATCGGCGGCATCGGCGCGCGTCTGGCGATTCTCGCTTTGTTCCTCTATGCATTGCTGCCGATCGTTCGCAACACTGTCGCGGGTCTCGACCAAGTTCCGCATGAAATTCGAGAGTCCGCGATTGCTATGGGCTTAAAGCCGGAAGAAGTACTTCGCGAAGTCGAATTGCCGCTAGCCTCACCCTCGATCGTGGCCGGCCTGCGCATAGCGACCGTTACCAGCATCTCTACGGCTACTGTGGCCGCCGCTATCGGGGCTGGCGGTCTGGGTGTCTTTCTGTATCGGGGCCTCGCTACAGTGGAGGAAAGTCTGTTGCTCGCCGGCGCAGTTCCCGCCGCACTGATGGCCATCGCCGCAGACCGATTGTTCGCATGGATCGAAGAAAAGCTCTCACGCTCAGTTTCGGCCTCCTAGGTTGCAGCGCGCCGCGCTCGGTGCGTGTTGGCGCGAAGAATTTCACCGAACAAGACATCCTCGGCGCATTGCTGGGCGAAGCGGTCCAGAGATTCGCGAAGCTTCCAGTGGATTTTAAGCTCCACCTAGGCGGCAGCCTGATTGCACACAACGCACTCGTGGCTGGCGATCTTGATCTCTATCCGGAGTATTCCGCCACCGCGCTCACCGCTTGCCTGAAGCTTCCTTTGGAGAAAGATCCGCAACGGCTATTCGAGGCCGTGAAACTGGCTTACGCGCAGCGCCATCAGGTGGAGTGGGGTTGGCCGCTGGGTTTTTCCAACAACTTCGCCATGGTGATCCGCGCAGATTATAAGAGCGGGCCGACGCTTTCGAGCGCCGTGCAATCTGGCCCCTGGCACTTGGGCGTGGGTTACGAATTCGAGCAACGGCCCGACGGTTGGCAAGCAATGCGCGAAGTTTATCCACTTCCGCTAAATGGCGGTTTGAAGACGATGGACCTCGGCCTGCTTTTCCGCGCGCTCGATGCGGGGGAAGTGGACATGATCGCAGCGAACTCAACGGACCCGCAACTCGCCTCCGGCCGCTACCGGTTGCTCGATGACGACAAGCGTTTCTGGGCTCCATACGAAGCATGCCTGGCCGTTCGCCAAGATGCGCTCGCCCGCTGGCCCCAACTAAAGCCGGCCCTAGACGCATTGGCAGGAAAAATCGACGAGGCCACAATGCGAAAATTGAATTCCGCCGTCGTCCTCGATCGACGTAGCGCGGAATCCGTGGCCCATGACTTCGCCGTTCAAATCTGGGGTAACTAAAGCCGCATGGCCAAACCTGTAATTCTTAGCGTCGACGACGATCCTGACGTACTTCGAGGCATCGAACGCGATTTGCGTTCGCGTTTCGCCACAAGCTATCGCATACTGCGGGCCGCCAGTGGGCCGGAAGCCTTGCGCCTCCTTGAGCAACTTGACGAGCGCAACGAAGATATTGCGCTGATTCTGGCCGACCAACGCATGCCGGAGATGGAAGGTACTGAGTTTCTCGCCTTGGCACGCGACCGCCAACCCGATGCTCGGCGAGTGCTGCTGACTGCTTACGCGGATACTCACGCCGCTATCCAAGCCATTAACGAGGTGAAGCTTCATCACTACCTTTTGAAGCCCTGGGATCCGCCGGAAGTAAATCTCTATCCCGTGCTTGAGGACTTGCTGGCCGATTGGCAGGCGACGTACCATCCGCCCTTCCGCGGAGTGCGCGTGGTGGGCCACCGCTGGAGTCCCGAAGCGCATCGCATCAAGGACTTCCTGGGACGGCACCAAGTACCTTTCCGCTGGTTCGACGTGGATGAAGCGCGGAATGAAGCCACGCTGAGCTCGGCGCTTAACCAAGCGAAGTGTCTGCCTTTAGTGACACTGGCTGACGGCGCCACTTTGGATTGCCCGCCGAACGATGCGCTGGCGGACCGCCTCGGGCTGCGCACTCGAGCCAGTACGAACTTCTATGACTTCGTGATTGTCGGCGCGGGACCGGCTGGCCTTGCGGCGGCGGTTTATGCGGCGAGCGAGGGCTTGAAAACTTTGCTTATTGATCGCGAAGCTCCCGGTGGCCAAGCTTCCTTGAGTTCCCGTATTGAAAACTATCTCGGCTTCCCCGCCGGACTCAGTGGCGCGGACCTAACGCGCCGCGCCGTGGCACAGGCCGCGAAATTCGGCTGCGAAATTCTCGCGCCACAAGAGGCCATCGGTCTGGAAGTGAATGCGCCATATAAGACCGTCAAGCTCCGCGACGGATCCAGCGTAACGACGAATGCGCTCTTGATTTCCACGGGCCTCGCTTGGCGACGCTTGAGGGTTCCGAATCTCGAACGTCTCACCGGCGCCGGCGTTTACTACGGCGCGGCCACTACAGAAGCGCTGAGCTGCAAAGAGCAGCATGTTTACGTGGTAGGCGGGGCGAACAGCGCGGGCCAAGCGGCCATGCACTTTTCCAATTATGCGAAGCGCGTCACCATGCTGGTGCGCGGCGAAGGTTTGGCTGCGACGATGAGCCAATACCTCATCGATCAAATCGCGTCTACTCCGAACATCGAAGTGCTGAGCCACACGGAGGTCGTAGCCGTCGATGGTAGCGAACAGTTAGAAACGATCACGCTGGCCAACAAGCGCAGCGGCGAGCAAAGCATCGTTCCGGCGAATTTGCTGTTCATCTTCATCGGCGCCCAGCCCTGCACGGAATGGCTGAGCTCTTCGCTTTGCCTGGACAATCAGGGTTATATTCGCACAGGCCCGCAGTTGAAACGGGATGGCGTGATGACCGTGCGCTGGCCCGTGGCTCGCGACCCGTACTTGTTGGAGACCAGCATCCCCGGCGTCTTTGCCGCGGGCGATACGCGCTCGGCTAGCGTGAAGCGCGTGGCTAGCGGCGTCGGCGAAGGCAGTGTCGTCGTGCAATTCGTGCACCAGTATCTGGCTAGCGTTTAGTCTGTAAGCGCCGCATTCGAAGAATCAACTGCATCACGAGCATTTCGATCTGGTCGCGGACCTCGCGATGTACCGGCGTATCCTCGCCGACGGGGTCGCGCACCTTCCACTCTTCACTGGCGATATGTTGCGCGAAGTGAGGTAACTTTGCGCCGCTCATGTTGACGATCCAGGTTGGTTCATAACGCAGAGCCTCTTCGATCGGCTTGGGGAAGTGGCCTTCCAGATCGAGGTTGCGTTCCCGCATCACGAGCTTCGTGTTGCTATCCAGCATCATCCCCGGTGACAATCCGCCACTGTAGGCTTCCATCACGTCGTGCCCGTAAGCGCGGGCGAAGGCCTCGGCCATCTGCGAGCGGCATGCATTGCCAACGCAGAGGAACAGGACTCTCTGCTTCATAAGGAATCGATAAAGGCGCGATGAATGCGCGCGTCTTCCGTTAACTCGGGATGGAATGTCGCCGCCCAATGCTTGCCATGGCGCACGAGTACCGGATCGCCCAGATACTCCGCCATCACTTGCACCTCGGGGCCCACACGCCGGATAATCGGCGCGCGAATGAAGACCGCCTCCAACTCGCCAAGGGTAGAAGAGAGCTTTACAATGCGCGAGTCTACTTGCCGTCCGTAGGCATTGCGTTCCACACCAATGTCCATCAGGCCTAGGGATTTCTGGGCTGGCGAGGTCACGTCCTTGGCGAGGAGTATCGCCCCAGCGCAAGTACCGAAGATCGGAGTCTTTTCGCCAAAGCGACGCAGGGCTTCGAACATGTCGTAGTAATCCATCAGGCGGAGCATCGTTGTCGATTCTCCGCCAGGGATCACCAATCCATCCAAACCTTCCAGCGCCTTGACGTCGCGAACTTCGACTTGCGTCGCGCCCGCGCGCTCCACTGCCGCCTGATGCTTTTCAAAATCACCCTGAAGGGAAAGGACGCCTACACGCTTACCAGCCACGCGTTGCGAGCAACTCCTCTTCCTTGATCTGGCGCACATCCAGGCCCGGCATGCCGTCCGGCAACTCTTCCATCGCCTCCAGCACCTTCGCGGGATCCTTGTAGTGCAGAGTCGCTTTCACGATCGCCTTGGCGAAGGCTTCCGGCTCCGGCGACTTGTAGATGCCCGAGCCCACGAAAACCGTCTCGGCGCCCAACTGCATCATGAGCGCCGCGTCCGCCGGCGTCGCAATGCCGCCCGCCGAGAAGTTCGGCACCGGTAACTTCCCAAACTTCGCGCAGTATTCGATCAATTCATAAGGCGCCTGATGATTCTTGGCCGCCACCATCAGTTCATCGTGATTGAGAACGGTCAATTGACGCATCTCCTTCAAGATCGTGCGCATGTGCCGGACGGCTTCAACGATGTTGCCCGTACCCGCTTCGCCCTTGGTGCGAATCATGGCCGCGCCTTCCCCGATGCGCCGCAGAGCCTCGCCCAGGTTCCGCGCGCCGCAGACGAAAGGCACTTCAAAGGGATGCTTATCGATATGATTTTCTTCGTCGGCCGGAGTCAGCACTTCGGATTCGTCGATGAAGTCAACAGCGAGCGCCTGCAGAATTTGCGCTTCCGCGAAATGACCGATACGAGCCTTCGCCATCACCGGAATCGACACGGTCGCTTGGATCTCACGGATCTTCGCGATGGGACTCATGCGGGCGACGCCGCCCTCTTTGCGAATGTCGCTCGGAACTTTGACCAGCGCCATAACCGCCACCGCGCCGGCCTTTTCGGCGATCAGCGCTTGCTCGGCGTTGGTGACGTCCATGATCACTCCGCCCTTCAGCATCTCGGCCAAACCAATTTTCTTTCGGAATGTGTCGTTCAGAATCATTTCTAACTCCCTAAATCTGTCTGCTTACACCATCGCCATCGCTGGCAAGGGCTCCAAATTACCGGCGGCGCTTTGAGCCCGCATCGCCTCAGCGGCGAACAACGGCTTCAAGCGGCGCATGCCTTCTTCAATGCGCGCGGGAGCGAGCCCCGCAAAACTGATACGCAGATTCTCCCGATAGGGCTGCGTCAACGAAAAATGTCTCCCCGGCAAGAACGAAACGCCTGAGCGCTTCGCCTCGTCCAAGACCGCCTCGGCATTGCAGCTGGCGGGCAAGCTTACCCACAAATTCATCCCGCCATCCGGCCTCGTAAATGACGATCCTTCGGGTAGCGCGTCTTCCAATCCGGCAATCGTCGCGCCCAAAGCGGCGCGCCCCGCCGCCAGCACGCGCTCCACATGGGACTTCAATCGTCCGGATCGGGCGAACTCAAGCATGATCGCCTGGCTCAATTGGTCGGAATGCAGATCCGTCCATTGCTTGGTTTGTCCCAGCCGCTGGATCCACTCGCGCGGCCCAATCACCCAGCCCACGCGCAATCCGGGAAACGCGATCTTCGAATAGCTGCGCAGGAGGAGCGTCTGCTTTTGCGAGCCTATTTGCCGTAGGCCCGGCAAGGACTTGCCGCGATAGCGCATCTGGGAATAAACATCGACTTCCACCAGCATGCGATCGGTTCGCTCCGCTTCGCGAACGAGGGCCTTGCGCTCTTCCAGCGGCATGGTCTTGCCCAACGGATTCGAGAAGTTTGGAGTTACGACTTGCGCTTGAATGTTGGCTGCGTTCGGATTGGCGATTAAGCGGCCCTGAAACGCATTGCGCAAACCGGGGTAGACCGGCTCCTCAACCAGAACCTGGGAGCCCGGAGCGATCAGCGTGCGTTGAATCAAGTCCAAGGCTTGCTGGCAGCCGGATGTAATCAAGAGGTCGTCGGAAGCGGAGTCAAAGACGCCTTCTTCCAAAGCTTCTTCCACAAGATAATCCCGCAGCGGTCCATAGCCTTTTGGTGAGCCAAGTTGCAGAATTTGGCTGGCCTTGGAGCGAATCACTTCTTCCGCGGCCGCGCGGAAGTCTTCCAGCGGAAATAAATCTTCGGAAGGCCGCGAAGTCGCAAAGCTGATTTCGCGAGACTGAACAAAGCTTCCCCGCCCCACCTGCCCCGCAATCAGCCCGTCGGCTTCCAGGAGTTCATAGGCCGCCGAAACGGTGGCGCGATTCAGACCCATCTCCTGCGCCAATTCGCGCGTGGGAGCAATCCGGTCGCCGGGCCGCAACTCGCCCGTCATAATAGAGAGCTTCAGCGCCTCATAGAGCTGCCGGTAAATCGGCTGCCCGGAATTGGCGTCGATGGGAGGAAGACGAAGCATGCCAATCGAAACCATTATTGTAGTCCAATGCTGAGCCAAAAGCAGCAGTTCGTTGTGGACAATTGGGACCGAGCGGTATTGGTCATGGCTCCCGTCGGCACGGGAAAGACGCTCACGCTCGCTCAAAGAGCCGCTCGCGCGGTCGAAGCCGGACTGGACCCGGCTCGCATGTTGTGCCTGAGTTTTACCAACCGCGCCGCACGCGAGGTGAAAGCCCGCGTGGAAGCTGAGATCAATTGCTCCACCTTCCACGCGCTCTGCGCGCGTATCCTGCGAGGAGAATCGACAAGCCTAGGCCTATCCGGCGATTTCGTCATCTACGACGAGGCGGATTGCACGGAGGTGCTGGGCAGAATCTTGGCGGAATTGGGACACGACGAGACCAGCCAATCGAGCCGTGCACGCTATGCCATTTGGAATGCCTTGGGAGACGCAAGGCTAGCCGCCTATGACCACGTTCCACCCATGAAGGCGAAGGACGCTTTCGTGCAATCGCTACGGCAAAGCGGCATCTGGGCCGTTCATCAGGTACCGGAGTTTCATTTCGCCCAACTTCTCTCCGCATATGTCGCCACGCTGCGCGACGCGCATGCGGTCGACTTCAACGATCTCGTTTTGGGCGTGATCACTCTTTGGGAGGAAAACAAGCGCAGCCTCGAATACTGGCGCAAACGCTTCGAATGGATCCAAGTGGACGAAGTACAGGACACCAGCCGGGCCGAGTACCGCATTCTTGATTCCTTGGGTCATGAGCACAAGCGCCTCAGTTTTTTCGGCGACGTGGACCAGACCATTTACGAGTGGCGTGGGTCCGCACCGCATTCCTTGCTGGAACACTTCAAGACGAACTACAACCCACTAGTGGTCCACTATGAGGAGAACTTTCGCTCCACGCGCCGCATCCTTGAAGTTTGCGAACGCGTGATCACTTCGCATCCTGGGGCTTTAACCAAACGCATCCTGCCGCAATCGCTCGTCGAGGGCGAACCCGTGCTACGCCGCGAATTCCCATCCTCACGCGACGAGTACTCGTGGCTAGCCA
>VFQP010001712.1_pt1 | contig 27603 bp, 42 predicted proteins | sample 3512351 | NCBI WGS metagenome assembly VFQP01 (sample SAMN10412372, study PRJNA504923) | tailings metagenome | isolation source: Relicate 1 Philex TSF1 revegetated site | place: Philippines: Tuba, Benguet | collected 2017-08-29
CACACACACACACACACACACACACACACACACACACACACACACACACACACACTCCCAAGGCATATGATGAGCGCCGTGCGCAAAAAGCAGCTGCACGAGAAGCTGCCGAACAAGCAGCACTGGAGGAATTGCGTCGTGCAGATGAGGCACGAAGGCTCAAGGAGGAAGAAGAAGCAAATAAATGGATGCACTTAATCAGTACAGAAGGGGAAGGACAGGACGCAAGTGCAGACGCACAACATGCTGGTTCGTTATTGCAAGAATTTGTGTCGTACATCAAGGAATCGAAAATGGTGGCATTGGATGAATTGGCATTGGAGTTTCGAATACCAACAGCACATGTGATTGAGCGGATAGCAGCCCTGGAAGAGGATGGGACACTGACTGGCATCATGGATGATAGGGGGAAATACGTGTATATCAGCGTGGATGAAATGCGTAATGTGGCGCAGTATATTACACAGCAGGGGCGGGTATCTATTGCTGAGCTGTCGGCAAAAAGCAGTCGCCTTATAGACCTGGAAGCAAAACAGGCACAGCGTGTGGGGAGGGAGGCTGTGGAGCTCGACTTGGAGTTGAGTGACGAGGAACAGGGGGGTTAGGGTTGAGAGGGGAGAGAAATGAGAGGGGAGGGGGGGGCATTTTTTTTTGTGATGGTGGTCGTTTCAAACATTATGTTGAATTGATATGTTGTGATGAATACCGGTGACGTCGCTGCGCTCTGTTTCACACTCTGTTACACTCGAATATTGCACATACATTTTGCACGCGACTGCTCCAACAACTGGTGATCACACAGGTTTAATCTGCATGTCATATACACGCCACATTCATACGCAAACAACACTCAGTACACACGTGGTGGGTTGCCCTGATATGCGCACCACCCCATACAAACGCTCTCTCGTACAAGAATTCGTCACCTTGTATTCATGCCTGTGAAACAACACCTGCGACATACAATACACCAAACACCATCCAATCACATCCAATCACCTGTCTTCAGTATAAACCCCTTCTTCCTTTCGAGGGGGCTTTCGCAACTTGTACACAACGCTTCACGTATCAAACGTATCAACACATATCAACGTGGTGCACTCGCATCATGCACAGCAGCACCCTCTGAGGTGGGTATGCCGGCCCCCTCTGCCACCGCATGAATACTGGCCCCCCCTGGTGCATTAGAGGGCCCTGATGCACTATCCTCAAACCGCTCAAATGCAGCAGCCTTGCTACTAGGCATGGATGGCATACGAGGCATAGAAATCCTCCCCCCACGTGCCTTGCGTACAATCACCCACACCACAAGCGCTATCAACGCAACACCAACCACCGCTGCGACAACAATGCCAAAGATGGCACCCCCTGACAAACCGCTGCTGTCGGTGTTGACGGATGCTTGGTTGCACAGGCCGAGGTACTGTACGTCATTTTGACATGTGTTGGAGAATTGGTTGTTTGCCAGGTCTACGTTGATCCATTGCTTGCTGATTGCCATCTCCACGCTCTGTTGGGAGTGACGGTGTGTGTATTTGGGGATGACAGTGGAGGTGGGTGTGTCTGCTCCAACTGACTATCATCAACACACGCACACACACACATCATCACACACACACCATCTCTCACATACCGTTTTATTGAGGAATGCAGGGATATCACCCGTTAGTTGATTATCAGATAAATCAAACACAAATGTCAAGGGATGCAGCACATTATTTCCATCCACAAACCCCACTCCTGATTGCGTAAACATGCGCATCTTGCCATACACATCAGGTAATGGTCCAGTAATGCTGTTAAGAGACACATTGAAAAACAACATGGCAGGGAATGGTGTTTTGTTGTTGTCCAGGGTGGGCAGGTTGCCTGAAAACTGATTGGCAGCAAGGTTGAGGCGGGTGAGGGAGGGAGCCCCTGCCAGGCCGGTGGGGATGGGGCCGGTAAACCTGATTGGTGTGGAGGTGGTGTGCAGGGTATGGTGCTGGTGGTGCTGGTGGTGTGCAGGGATATACTATGAACAAATGTATTGTACATATGCACACAAGTACCATTGTACACAGGTGTTTACGATTCCATACCTGTTCTTTGACAGCTTGAGTATGTTGAGCTTGCTACCCTTCATCCCATCTGCATTATTCCACCCAGCAGGTAGCGTATCCAGTTGGTTACTGGAAACATCCAGTGCAGTCAGATTGCCATGGTGTACTAGTGTGTCGGGGATGGCACCCACCAGTTGGTTGTTGGCTACAAACAGTTGCATCAAGCTGACTGCGTTGCCAATGTAGGGGTCAATGCCACCTGTGTGTGTGGTATGTGTGTGTGGTATGTGAGTGTGTATGGGGTGTGTGTATGGGGTGTGTGTAGGGTGTGTATGGGTGTGTGTTGGGTGTGCAGGACAGGGTGTACATGCATGGGCACCAACGGCACACCATCCTATGCAAAACAACACCAATGAACACAACAACAAAAACACACCGTTGAGATTGTTGGCTGTCACATTGAGAGTGTGTAGGTGCAGTGTGTTGCCAATGCTGTGGGGAATCCCACCAGTCAATTGATTCTGTGTTTTGGTGTGTGATTGTTGGTGTGTGACTGCAAGTATGTGTTGTATCACTAACAACCAACCAACCACATACACACACACAAACATCCCCCCCTCCAAAACCTACCCCATCCAAATACGCATCCGTCATAGGACTCCCACTATCCCATGCATCAGGGATATTGCCAGTGAGCTTATTCATTCCCAGATCCAAAAACACAATGGAGGAGCTGCTACTAACCAAACATGCTGGAATGCTGCCCTCAATTCCATTCCCCGACATCTGCAACAACTGCAATGTGGTTGCCAGTGTGCACAATGGTGGTGCAGTGCCTGCTGGGAGCTGCACAGTAGAGTCAATAAGGGGGCCAGTCATGCCAAGGTTGCCAGCCAAGTGAAGCACCTCAAGGGCCTCAAGGGACCGCCCCAGGGTGGCCAATGCAGGTGCCATGGCACCTGTAAATGCATGCCTATTGCCCATGCGTAAGACTATCAATGCTGCCATTTTGCTGAGTGACTCTGCGGGAAAAGGGCACTGCAAGCCCCAGCCATCCATGTTGAGCTGCAGCAGCCGACCACGGCCATCACATCCCTGCCTGGGTAGGCTGCAGAAATCTAAAAATGGACCTTGGGAGCCCTCTGGGGTGTATTTCTTCCACTTGGTACATGCATTCGGTGCCCCACAGCACTGGTCGTATATCTCTTGCAATGCTGCACGGTCTTCCGGTCGCAAGGTGGGCTGCTGTGGGAAAAACACCACGGAGAGCTCATAGTCGGTGGGCTTGGGTGGGTTGCTGGTGTTTTCTATGGTGCAGTATATGCCATTGTTTTTGTCACGGCCCGCTGCATCAAAGGCAGGGTCTGCCAGGTTGATAAACAAGCGCTCTACACCAGCAGGCAACCCTGAGTGGTGGGGGGTGTTATGGGAGTGTTGTTGTTAATGGTATTGTGCGTATTTGTCCAAATCAGCATATACACCACGTACGTGATGCCCAAGGGTAGGAAGCAGTGGCGGGGGCCACGGCAGGCCTGCATTGTAGGTCGACATCCCCACCTGGTGTTGTGGCTTGTGCATTCACTACAATGTGTTTAGTGGGATCGGTCTCGGGAAATGTGAATACTTGCCCAAAGCGGGCGCCCTGTTTGTGTGTGTGGGTGTCGTGAGTTGGAATCGATCACCGTCGTACATGTGCTCTCAGCAACATACCGGCTGCAGTGTACCCACAAGTGCTGCACACGACCCTAGATAAACACTAAAAAGTATCAAAACGACCGCGAGCATTCGCTGCCATCCTGCCATCCTGTACCATGATGTGTGGGCATCGTGTATCGTTTTACGGGGTGCAGTCGGGTTGCTGCTGTGACATGTACACAAATGCAAACCTTAATACGAAGCACAGCGATAGCGATAGTACGCGTGTCACCAAAGTCGGTGGGTACACGCAAGATGATGTTCACGATCCGATCAGTATGATGGTACTCGGCACTATTGCTGCCTGTCGCTTGTATAAATATTAGTGATACTATGTACCATGAATAAAGGAACAACAAACAGTGCCTGGTGGTATGAGTTTTGACTGTTGCAACGAGGGGACCCCCACACATGTACCAAGACAACAATAATCTGTAAACAACCTCTCTCGATGTATACTCTCACAACAAAGCAAGCCCTGACGCCAATCGCAGCAACACATCTGCTTCAGCGGGCCCCACTGCCATCATCAAGCGCTCTCCATTACTTCTGTCTTTTATGCTGTGAGTGGATACTCCTTGCTGTACTGCCACCTCGGCTGCATGTGAAAGCTCATCCCTGTGCGAGCATATGTCCATTGGGTGATGCATACACTGCATGTACACCCACACCACATGTACACGTACAACACATGTACATGTACATCAGTGCACACACCTATTGCATGCAAGCGGTACAACAATCGCCCCCCCTCGATCCCATGGTGATAAAAACGGGTGCCTCCTCTTGTACAGCTTCTTGAACAGCTGCAACACAACGCGCCCAGAATGGCAACAGAGCTGCGCACGGTCCAGACCAGCATCTACTCGAACCAAGATGAGCACTTTGATGGGGACACGTGGGGATGTGCTGTCATCTGCACCACTGGTCACCAATCTTGGTGTCCCCCCAGTGCTGCTGGCGTCTGTCTCTGGTGTGTTCAAGCTCCCCGATATCCATCGTGACATGGCGGGTGTGAGTCCGAGTTTGGTGCACAGGTGGTGTGGGAAATGTGGGTGGGTGTGTAGCCAATACCCAAGCGCTGTCCCAGCTGCAAACGTGGATGCAGCAAGCAATACACTCACTGACGTGGAAGGCATGTTGTGTTTGGAACTACAGAAGAATAACGGGACGTGTTACAATGCCGAGGCAACACGCATCACAGCAAGACCCAAAACTGCCTACTTGTTGGCGCGACACAACACATAAAGACACAAACGTATTGCACATACAACAACGTCAAAAATATTTTGGACGCTGTGGATTTCTGTGTGTTTTCAATTGCGTTTTGAGAGTAGAAAACACACGGCGGTGGGCGTGCAACACCCCACACCCACACACATTCCCCTACACATCAGCGGGTCGCGCATCCCCTGCAGGTGCAGCTTCATCCTCAAAACGCTCAAACTTGTGTGCAGCAGTGCTCCCCACAGCAGGCTTGACCTGCCCCGAGCTGATGTTGGTCACTGTGCGACGACGCACACGACGCACCACCAAAAAGCCCAACACTGCCAGCAGTGCCACACCCGCAAGCACTGCAATCACAATACCCACAATGGCACCAGCGGAAAGGCCACTGCTTTCTTGTTGTGTTGTAATGGTTATGCCACCAGATGGATCTGAATATGCTGATTCAATAGACGCTGCCGATTCAGATGAACGCCCTGGGAGTGTGGTGGAGTGTGTTGATGTGTCCGAGGGCATGTTTGTCATGCATTGAAGGATAAGTTGACCACACCACCACTCAGCCCCCACTCACACTCACAGCACAACCCCACCCCCTTCACAACAACAACAACAATACCTGGTACAATGCCTGTGGTATAGCCAGCCCCCACACTGATGACAGACCCCCTGTCACTCATCAGGTAGCACCCCTCCTCCCCACTGCCATCCACCCTCAACACCCAGAATTCGCATGCAGCATCACCAATGCACAGCGAACAGCATGATGCACGTGACTGCTTGCTGTACACTGCCAGTTCTGTGCCCTCATATTCCACCCCCGTCTCCACTGCACCACACACAATGTCGGTCGAGTTGCAAGCACCGGGTACTTGGGAAAACGTGGGTTCACATCCGTTAGAAAAGGAGCCAGTATTGGTGAGGTTGACAGTGGTCCAGTTGAGGATGGCGCTGTTGAGAGTGCCGTTGGACAAGAAGGATGGGAGGTTGCCATCCAGGTTGTTGTTGGACAGGTCAAAGATCATCGTCCATGGCATCAACCCTGTTGCTGTGTTGACGGCACTGGATGTCATACCAAACAGGCGCATCTGCGAGTATTGGTCGGGGATGGGACCAGTCAGGGTGTTGGATGAGACGTTGAACAACAGCATGTTGGGGAATGTGCCGCCATTGGGGTTGATTGGGAGTGTGCCACTGGGTGTTTTATGGGGTGGGTGTCGAGTGTATCATGTTGATTGAATGTTGCATATGCACACATAGGTATGCATGCACATAAACCCCTTCCCCACCATCACCGCACCCCCACCTACTTGAATGCATTGACAGCCAAGTTGAGCTCCAGCAAACTAGACAGCTGTGCCAGACCCATTGGTATAGGACCAGCAATGCTGTTGTTAGCCAGACGTACTGCCTGCAGCTTGAGTGCACCAAAATTGTCAGGGGGTTGATACCATTCTGTAGGCAACCCTGTAATCTGTGTGAGGGGGGTGGTGATGGTGGGTGGCTGTTGAGAGTGTGCAGAAACATGTCTGGGGGTGTATGGTGTATGCATGTCACACCACTGATGCTTACACTGACAATACAAAACACACTAACACACACCATGTTGTTTCGCAAGTCAATGGTGATCAAGGTAGGACTGGTTGCAAGTGACTGTGGAATTGTGCCCGTAATGTTGTTGTTTCGAGCAAGCACATGCATCAGGTAGGGAGCATTGCCAATACTGTCAGGGATGGTACCCGAAAGCGCATTGCTGGTGAAATTGAGCATGTAAATGTTGCTGAGGTTGCTGATGGAGGCAGGGATGCTGCCAGTGAGTTGATTGGATGGGACAGTCAACCATGCAAGGGGGGTATTGGGGGCAAATACATCGGGGATGCTGCCTGAAAATTCGTTAAAGCCTGTGGGAGGAGGGTTGATGAGGTGGAGGTGTACAATAACAAGTTCTAAATGTGTGTATATGGTACATGCAATGCCTTCCCTCCCACACCAACACCACACCATACCCAGTCGAATATACTGCAATTTGCTGGTGCCATTTAATATACAGTCAGGAATGGCTCCCTGTATGGTGTTGTTGTACAGGTCGAGCACCATGAGGGAGCTCTGTGCCATGGAGCACACAGGGGGGATGCCCTGCTCGGGTGTGAGGGACCCCTTGATCCCTGCACTGTTGATAAAGATAAGGGTCTCCAGGGGGCGGCTGCTAAAGGCAGAGAGGGTCTGCTCCCAATCACCCTAGTTTGTGTGTGGATTGTTGTGCGTGTACGTCTGTGTATGCATGCACACCTTCCACCAAGCAAAACCCCACACAATACACACCTTGAATGCGTTGCCTTCGCCGCTGATGAATGTGCGCAGGCTGGGCAATGCAGCAATGGAGATGTAGGGAAACTCACAGCTCATGTTGAACCCGGCAAAGCTCAGCTGTACGAGGTGCCCACTGAGATCGCACACCTGCCCAGGTGTACCACACCAATCTGTTGGCCACTGTGGGCACAGTGCGCCGTCCTTGCCACAGCAGCTGGTGTAGATCTTTTGCAGGGCGTTGGTGTCATCGGTGGCGAGGTTGGGCTTGGGGCGCCATGCTTGGGAGACAGTCACGGTGGCGCTGCGAGGGGGTTGGCTTGTATTGATGATCTCACAGTTGACGTCACCAGCAGTGCTGGGGTCTGCAGCAAAGGCAGGGTCGGCCGAGGTGATGAACAAACGCTCGACAGCACCCGATGGCAACGCTGCGGGGACAAAGCGGGTTGTGTGTGGTTGTCCACAAGATGCATGTCCACACACCACACATGTAACATACCTGATTCCCAATACCAGGTGCCATTGGTGACGCTTGCAGGGCTGCAGCGGATGCTGACATCTTGACCGGGGCCAGCCGAAACGCTGATGCGCTGATCAGTGATTGTCGCATTCTCAGGGACCGTAAAGGAGATAGGGAAGATCTGACCGGGCTGCAGCGTGTACTCTTGCGCCTGCACGGCTACAAAGCAAGCCAGCAAGACAAGGAGGATTGTGTTTTTATGCACACCCATTATGATTGTGTTTCGTGGTCGACACTGTGCGAGGAATGCCGTACGTGTGTGTATGTATATGCATCGTATGTAATGAATGAGGACAGGACAAGGACGCGCAGGACAAGGACGTTTGTGCACTCATCGTAATTACTAGCGCAGTTCAAACGTTCCAAACGCAGATGCCCCGTAACACGGGCGACTGCTTGCTGTGACACTATGGCATATATACGGGACATCTAGTCACGGGGTTTGCAGCATACCGGGTCTACAAAGCTATGGGGATCCAAGCTCTCAAAATGGATGAGCAACGGCAACTACCGTGCTGCCCTGACGATAGCGCCGTGTACGGTGTGTATGTTTCGGTGTGATGTGATTGCAATATCATACTCACGAAAAAACTAAAATCACACTTTTGAAAACGTACAACACGATGTTTGGCTGTCGTCCTAGGAGGGTGCCTAGTCATGCTTCCTGCCCCCACGTCCCATGGGCCGACCCATCCACACCTCTTGTACATTGGTCCACCACCCACAATCATATGGATTGGGGGGTAGGATAAACTGTGTGCCAGTGTACACCACCCGACGCCACCCACGACGCATAGACACACGCTGCTGTGGTACAGCAAGCACCTGAAACGTCTGCTGTGTATCATCCCCTGCATGATTGTCTGATGATAACAAGGTTGACTGGGTGCTGATGCTGTTTGTGTGTTCATCATAGTCTCTGTATTGAGTGTGTTTGGAGCGCGTGTAATGCAATGCCACCACACCCCACAGCCATGTTGCACGACACACCGTTGTTGCAGTGCATGCACCAGGGCCTTGAGATGCCTCCACTTGGCGATTTCATACGTGGTGATGTTTCGACACACAAGCCACGCATGCTGGACAGTGAAGCACAGCAGCACCATGCCACCAGCAAACAACAACAAAAGCAACGCAGCCTGGGGTGGAAAAGGGTTAGCAGTCATGGTTATGGACACATGCTGTCAGCTGTGTGCCACTGCATATTCAACATACCGCAGTTTGGTGTTCTTGGATGGCAGTGTACACCAACAGCCATGGCTTGTGTGTGATGGGTACTGGTCGTGCAGCTGCTGGATCCCACACCATGCGGTGCAATACACCATGCTGCTTCAGGCTGCCAACGATGAATGCTGCCACAGTCATGGTTCCTGTGGGGTGAGTGTGATGTGATGCATGTTGTAACCAACTGTACACCCCCTCTGTACAACCATAGAGACCCTCATACCATATGCACACACGACAATGTTGACAAACAAAAACAGCAAAAAGTGCACTGTATTGCCCTGACCCACACAATTGTTGATCCACACACAATGGTGATCATGCCGTGCTACACAGCGGCCACACACATCACAATGCCGAGCACGTGCGGGGCGCTGCCACTGGCACTCGGTGCATTGCTTGGGTGCCCACAACACACCATCATGTTCATACATGGCAAGGTAGTGTGCATGATTGGATGGTGTAATATATCCAGGATCGCTAAAGCATGCATTCCAAAACGCAATGATCAAGAGCAGCGGACACACAGGCGCTATAATTCTGTGTGGATTTGATGATACAATAATGCAGACTGTGCAACTGCAACAATACCGATCCCATCCTACTTGTGATATGCAGGTGCAAAAGGTACTGGTAGGTAGGGGTGGATGGCACTCCAGTAGAGCGTGGTGCCCCCAATGACAAGCGCAATGTACAACACCTGCACCAGTGGACTGTGTTCAGTGCACAATAGCTGGGCATAGCGCTTGCCACATGCCCACTCCGTGCAGCGCCTGGTGTTGCATGTGAGTGTGTGCGTGATCAGCCATGAACAGCATGTGATCATCTCATCAACTATAATGCCTACCATAATCGAGTTCCTGCGACATCCACACAAAGAATATGACACCAATGCACTGGTGTGTTTTTGAACAAAGGCTGGTCACCAAAAAGCAAAACGATAAAGACAACAAGACAGAGAACAAAATAGGCTGCAATCCATGTCAAAGGATCTGCCAGAAATAATGATGCACTGATCATGCTGGTGTGGTTACATTCTTGTTGTAGTTACATTCTTGTTTGAATTGTTGTTTTATTATGTTTAGCCACGCATTTCTTCATCACAACATAACGTGCACGTTGTTGACTTGCAGGGACCAGGAAGTGCCCAACATGATATGCTCCACATGATGGCTTGCGAAACAACCAACATAGCATTTCCCTCCCCGCTGCACCCACAACACCATCATCACCGCCCACAGAGGCGCTTGAGCTTCTCCACGATGCGCAGCGGCTTGCCAACCCTGGACTGCTTGATCTTGTGCTTGACATGCCCCGTGGGGTGGGTCATCTTGTGTTTAGCCCGCAACATTGAATCAAGAGTGCTTTCCACACCACGAGCAGTGGTGTCGTCCCCATCTGGGTAGCTGGATTGTCTTGGAGCAGTACTCCCATCTGGATAGTTGGAGGGTCCTGTAACTGGTTCTGCATAGTATGCAGTGCTCGGATTAATTGGGGCATAATCCACAGTTGGTACTGGCGGATACTGCGAAGTTGATGGATGTGACATGTGTGCTTGCGTTTTGTCAAGGCGATATGGTAGCGTTCAGGGCGTTGCTTGTTATGCTTGCAGGCACAGTCAAACGTGTATTGTGCTCAGTTTTGTTGTTTGTTATTATGCTGTAATTACTTGCACGAGCATGTGGTTTTTTACACAGCTAGCGTTTGTCCTTTGATACTTATATACTACAGTACATTGCAAGAGCAGCACGAAAATGACGCAAGGTTGTTTGCATCATCGTCAAGATTGTTTGCATCATCGTCAAGATTGTTTGTATCATCGTTGAATACACAAGATGTCTTGGATAGCTTCATTACGTGAAGCTGTGGGTGAAGGGATCAGTGAATTCACAGCTTCAGCACTCAAGGAAGCACAAGAAACCGTCAAAGACTCCCTCACAGAGGTTGTACCCAGCGTTGTTGTTTCCACCGTTGCTGTTCCTCTGTATATTGTGTAGACAACAGTGCCAGTGCTATACACACACCATCGTGTGCACCAACCGACCACAACAGGGACAAAGCATTGTCAAGGGTGTAGCAGTCAACGTCAAGGGCATCAACACAGCAATACGGTACGCAATAGAGTGGCGCTGGTTGTATGCAAAGTGCCAATATGCCAAAACATACAATACCATCACCACATACACGGCATGCACACCACACACAGTAATAGCGCAGCGCAACACCCTCATGATGGTGCAGATCCGCCTGCCGTTGGAAACACAGCCACAAAGGCTACATCAGCTCATGCACAACAGCCACCAGTGCAACGCAGCAGCAGCTCCCTACAGCAGCACATGCAAGATGATAATCATGACGCAATATTAAAGGAGTACATCAGCGAAAGTAAACGACAGCATGCTGATGTCGACCCCCACAGTCCAGTGGATGTTGCGCCTCGTGCATCATCAACAACCACTGATGGGCGATGGGTATGCTGGTTTGTGTATGAATTGCATGTGCATCACCGTTGTCATGCATACAGGATCACTATACTCGCATCAGATACACACCCACCCACAGCACACGCCCACCACCGTGGGCCTTGTCACCCCCCTACGACCTGGAAATGCTGCTGCAGACACACTGCGTGGTGGCACAAGGAGTCATCGTGACCTAAGCCAGAGCATGCAGCGATCCCGCAATCATCACAATGCCGCATCTGGACATCATCGCCATCATCAACCACACAGTGCCACCATACGGGAGCATGCAGATACAATTGCAAGTACCACCTCAACGGGATCTGCACCACCACATCAACGGCGCCTTGAAAGCACACGATCACGCAGCAGCCAGCGCAAGCATGCCGGGGGATCCAACACCCCCACGGGTGCCACATCCACCACTGCCACCCTTTCTCGTGCATCCTCACGCAGCATACGCGGTGATGATCTTGATGCACATCAAGCAGCAGCAACTCCTACTGGGGGGAAGGGAGGGGGCATTGATGTGCAGCGTGGTGATGATGGTGATGTACCACAAGGGGAGGCCTTTGAGGAATTGGTGTTATCAGAGTCTCCCCCTGCTGTAGATGTGCACGTAAGTGCTGTACCAAGACATCAACGCAGTCTATCAGCAGGTATGGTTTGATGTGGTGTTTGTGTTGATTGTATCGACTTGATCAATGTGACGAGTGCGTGTGAGAGATGGTCAGTATGTGTTGTTGCACGCACTATCACATACATACACACACGTTTCCTCCCCCCATCACACAAACACATTCCCTCCCCCCACCACACAAACTCAAAGGCACAGCATGGGACATGCAGCAGTACCTCCCCCCCCTCCCCCACACCACTGCAACCACCCCAGTCACCCCCCCCCCTCCCCTTGACACCGCCTCCCACCAGCAGCAGCAACAGCGCACAGCAGCACTGCAGGCACAGGTGCGGCAGCTGCAGCAACAGGTGGTGTCGATGCAGCAGGATGCTCTTGTGAGTGCCTCAAAATTGGTAGAGGTGGGGAGGCATGCTGAGGAGTACAAGAGGAGGGGTGATGATGGTATGTATATACATATGGTACCCACACCATGGGTGGTGTGGGTAGGTGGGTGAGTATACTTGGGCTTTTGGGAGTGCATAGGTTTATGTACATGTGTTGTGTATGTATGTGTTATGTGTATGTAGATATTGTATGGGTGCAAAACTAACATTTCAACATTCCTGCTTTTCTTTCTCCTTCTCCTCAAAACACACTCACACACACACACCACAAAAAACACGCACACAGCGGTGGCAGCTATCGCACAGCAAGCAGCAGAATTTGATCACCAACGTGCATCATGGGCCACCACACAACAGCAACTGGAAGAAAAGCTACATGATGCCACCACACAACTCAACACCATACAACACACCCCATCAAGAAAACAGCATGACGGTGATGATAATGATGCAGCACAACAACGACATGGTGGTGATCGTGTGCACAAGCAAAACACCAACCAAGGGAAGAGAAAAGGAAATAAAACAGCAAAAACAGATACCAAACAGGACCAGAAACAACATGATGACAGCCAACCGAATAACAACAATAAAAAGGCAGATGAAGAATTAGGGCAAAAAGATGAAGAAATAAAAAAGCTACGTGCACAGGTTGCTACACTACAAGCAGCAGCAGCAGCACAAGACAAAGAAGTTGCAGAACTAGCGGCTTCGCTGGAAGAACGTCTGACGGAAGCTACCACACAGAGGGATGCTGCTGTACAGGAATGTGGGGTGGCAGAGGAGAAAAGGAGGGCAGCTGAGGAGAAAAAGAGGGCAGCAGAGGAGGCACTCAAGGAGGTGAATGTGTTACTCAATCAAAGTGTGGCTGAACGGTATGTTTTTGGGGTTGTGAGTGTGGGGGGTCGTACGTGTGGGGGGGGTGGGGGGGCTGTGAGTGTGGGGTTGTGGTGGGGGTTGTCAGTGTGGGGTTGTGGGGTGCAACACACAAATTGCATTCCATACAAGTACAAACCAGCACACACACTCTTCAATGCACACCACATACTCACATTCACACGCACTTCATTGCACATCACACACTCACAATCTTCCACACACACCCACGCCTCCACCCCCCCACCCCCTCACAGCACTCGCATGGCAGAGGAGCTGTCAGCATTTGAGCCACAGCTGCAACACAGTCGTGATCAGATGCAACAGCTGGGTGCTACAGTGGAACGACAAAAGAGGGAGGCTGCTGACTTGTTGATGCAGCTGGCACATGTCAAGGAGCAACAGCAGCTGATGCAACAGGTGAGAGGGGGGAGGGGGGGATGTTTGTTGGGGAGGGAGGTGGGGGGTGTTTGTGTATGTTTTCAACATGCAAAACAGTGTATGCATTGTATTTGTATGCAACCCATCCTTTTCACACACATACCATGCACTACTTGTATACACCACACACTGTACATACCACACCACACCTATCATCATCAATGCCAGGATGCCACCCATCAAGATCAGCGGGAACGAGATGCCCTGCAAGCCCGACTCGACACACTACGTGAGGAGCTTGTGACTGCACACCAGGCAATGCATGATGCTCAGGCAACAGCAGCACAGGCAGAGCAGCGAGTGCAGCAGGCAGAGGAACAAGCAAGGGTTGCGAGGTTGGAGCGGGATCAGGCAATCACACAAGCACAGGTGATGATGGGGGGTGATTGGGCTGATTGGTGTGGTGTGAGTGGTGTAGGGTGCGTAGTGGGTGGTATGATACACATGATGATTTCAGGGTATGATAAGATACGCCTATGAAACACATCCTGCACATGCCTCCATAATCACATGTCCTGTCACCGTGTGTCCTTATACACACATCACCACCCACCACCAACACGGCCACCAATACAGGAAGCAGCAGCAATGGCAGCAGCAGAAGCAGCTGCTCGAGAACATGCCCAATCATCCAGCAGCACCCTCAAAGCAGAATCCGACAGACGTGCCGCCCTCTTTCACACAGCAGTCACAACTGCAGTTGCCCGTGCGGAGGCCCAGTTGCGTGTGGAAATCGACACGCTGACTGTTCAACTCGAACAGACACAGTCAGGGCTGGTGGCTGCCCAAGAGGCACTAGGGTTGGCAGTGCAGCAGGGAGAAACTGCAACAGCACGTGCTGAGTCAGCAGAAGCCGCTGTGCGCAAAACCACAGCACAGCGTGACGAGGCAGTAGCACAATGTGAGGCACTGCAGGCACAGGTGGGTACCCTGGAGCAGGAGCTGAGTGAAACACGGAATGCACTGGAAACGGCACAGGCAGCCACAGCTGCTGCATTGGTGCACATGGAGGAGGCTGAAAAAGCCCGAGGTAGGATGGAAGCAGAGGTGCAGGGGTGCAAACAGCGTGTAGTGCGTGCGGAAAAGCATGCAGAGCTGATGGGGGAGCGGGTGGTGGAGCTGGAGACGGCAGTGGGGCATTGGAAGGAACGAGCACAGCTGGAAGCGGTATGTGTTGTTTGTACAGAAAGGGGGAGGGGTGTACATGGTGGGTGGGTGTACATGGAGGGGGTGTGTATGTGGATGGAGTGGGTGTCGGCATGTGCACACGTTTCTTTGTGTACACAGAAGGCATATACAACACATACACATGTACATTCACATATTATACACAAACATAAACACACACACACAAAATCACAAACACACAAACAAACACTCAGGATTCAGCAGCAGCAGCAATCAGCAGGGCCCAAGCACAAGATGCTGCAGCAGCAGAAGCACGACAACAGGCACGAGCAGCAAGGGAAGAGGCTGCAGTGTTGGAGGGGCAGCTGCATCAACGCAGGTGTGGGTGGGTATGTGTAGGTGTTGTTGTGTATATGTGTTTATGTACATGTGTATATGTACATGCATGCACATACTCATTCCAAGTGCATACAACCACACCACATACCTTTACAAACAACAGTGCAAGACCAAGTGTGTTGCCCAAAAAGGAAGATATTCTGTCCTCCTTGGGGTTGGATAAGCTGGGGTTGGGGCAGGTGGCTACAGGTGGGGGTGATGTGGAGATGGGAGCATCCAAGCGAGATGGGCTCATGGCACATGCCAGCCGGAAGGTGGGTTTTGGGTTGTGCTGTCGGTTGATCCCATCCATATACCCTCTGTACACACATCCTGATATAAACATATATATGTACACATTGCCATCATCACAGGGTATGGATGCAACTGCAATGATCAAAGGTGTAGTGGGGTTGCGTACATGGATTGTGGTGGGGTACATTGCGCTGTTGCATTTCGTGGTGATGCTGCAGTTTCACAACCGACACGTGGACCTGGAGGTGGCTTGTGCGCATGTACACCCCTTGCCGTAAAGTGTATACTGTGCTTTGAATGAATAACAATGTTGAGAACCAACCATGTGGTCACCATCGACTCCATCGGTTTTTCACTTATTTGTTGCACTATACTGATGAAACACAAACAACTTTTTCCACCTGTCTGCATTACAACAACCACACGCAAAAGCAGCATGACACGCAAAACAACACGCAAAACAGCAAGCAAAACATTCGCCTCTTAGATGCACGATGGAATCCAGTCCAAACCCCGTGCGTCCCGTCGTCACCATTGATGGCTTTGCATTGGAGCAGACCCATGCAAGATCCACCAGTCGCAAAAATACGTCTTTTGGGTTGTTGAGGTTTCCACATATGCAACATCATCGCTCACACCCCTTTCTCCCCCCACACTGTTGCTTGCAGGCTTTGCTGGACTTCCCTGGCTTTGGTTTGCCAATGTATGGCTCTTTTGGCCACAACTATGGCAGCCTACGGATGCTGTCGTCGCCAAATGTATGTCCGCCAAGTCTGTGTGTGTCAATCGTGTTGTGTACGTGCACATGGCCACACAATATCCACACAGATGTACGCATATCAGCAATATCTTTTACCCTAGTCAGCACTATCTTCCTGTCCTGGACCACCCTGTACCTCACACGTATGGAGGATGTTTTGTTGGTGTACTTGTTGTTTGTGCATGTTGTGTGTACATGCAGCATGTATTTCTGTCTACCCAAACCTCCCTGCAGTGGCGCCACCATCCCCACCACCATCCCTGTCACAGGTGGGCGTCAGGTGCTGGGTGATGAACTGTACAATGCACTGGACATTGGTCAACTCGATCTTCAAGGAAGTGGGTTGTCATCATGATTGACCATCACATACATCGTCAATTGACCACAGTTATGTTTCCTGACGTGTAATAAACTCATGACTCGATTGCAATATGCACAGCATGGTATTTCTCTCACATGCAAGGGAAAATTGTGATGTACAGCAACAAACTGGATCGATACAAAAAACCACGTGATGTGGGCGTGCATGTTTGCGTTTATGCACATGGTCAAGGAAAACACAACAACCAACAGTGCAATTACTCGTTATATGACCCATCGCTCCCCACATTCCTACACCCACCCATCATTACCACTGTGTTTTCAACCCCAAGTTGCGTACATACATGTCCAAAAGTTGTGTCCCCTCCTGCACAGGGTACTGCCGGGGGAAGCGCACCCCACCAGCAGCCCGCAACAGCGTATGCACACCACCTTTACTGCGGGCATGAATTCGTTGATCGAATTCTAATCCCCCATCAGTGAAGTGAACACCCTGCCCACCTATATTATCCAACCTGGGTGGGTGTTTTTATGGCTGGGTTAGACTGGGTGGGAATATATGAATGGGCAAACAAATGGTGTACTTTTATGGGGGTTTTGGCTAAAAGCACATTGCCCCCCCCCACACACATGTTTACACCCCCCAGTACCTCAACATGATGCGAGCAGGAGGGGCCCATGGTGCGTCCAGTGCATTCAGGGGCACCTCGTACACAGTACGCAGCGCCAACCCCTTTATTTTCAAATCCCACGTTCTTTGAAATTTAAACACAGGCTGCTTGTAAAGTTTGAAGCTACATGTGTCAAACAACTTGATGCGTGCAACAGGAGTAAACGTGGCATTGTCCACTTCGTAATTGATGCCCACACCCACATCAAACATGCGACGCTCAAAGGGATCATTGTCAGAGTTGGGCATGAGGGGCCCAACATCCAAGTGACGCATAATCTTACACCGCGAGCCTGTTGACTGCAAGGAGGCCAATCGCTTGACAGAGTTGCGCAACCCGTCCTGCGATGGGGATGCCCATTGGCTCCCAGCGTAGTTGCGTGGATGGCTTGCATTGTGATGGTAGCCAGTGGTGTCGTTGTCTGTGATGAATGCACCACGACGAGGGGCGACACGGGATGCAAAGGGTACATGGCGGCCGTAGGGAGCAGCTTGTGGATACCTGTTGGTTTGGGGATTGAATGATTGTGCTGATTGCGCATGTTGTTGCACGCGGAACCCTGCGTTCATTATGGCACATACGTTGGTCGTACAAGGTCTACACGTACTGTACCCCGTGTGGCACTCCATACTGCGCCGCCAATGATACGAAACTGTGTGAAAATGAGTGGGTGTTGAACGGGTGTGCAATACTGAGTGTGGTGACCGTCCATCCATACATACTGGCTGAACAATGGTTTTGTCGACTGCTATACCAAGTAAATTGACAAGTGCATTGACACGAGCGTCTGTTGTCACCTGTGTATGTGTGTATATGCTCTTCAGAACGTTCTGTATGATCGTTTCATTGAAGAGTATGCTTTTGCGGCCATCCATCTCTCACGTACGTCTGGAGATAATGTCGGGGGGGTGTTTAATGGCTGTTGGGGTGATGTAGGGGCTGTACTAGCGGGTATGTTTGATGCATTGTCTGTTGATGATGTAGGCGAGGCAGCCACCCCCTCAGAGGGGGCAGCCTTGGGTGCTGAAGGGGCTGGTGTAAAACTAAACATAACTTTGGGAGTAATGGACACTGTAGTTGGCAAATATGTCGACACTGTTGTTGTCAAAAAACTCGGGACCTGCTGGTCATTGCACGTCGCTCACACTAGCTCTTCACCATGGAATGTTCCATACCCAACAGCATGCATCTTACCGCACAGTGTACAACATACAGCAGCATGCAACCACCACTCTCCTGCACACAGCAACAATGCACCTCCCCACCTCACACACCCCTCAACGGAGTGAGTGTTTCACTGCAAGCATATTCTACGAGCTACACCCAAATCATACGAAGAATGACTGTACAACCACCCACTCGCACAGATGAGTACATAGTTCGTGCATCAGATTACTTTCACTCCAAACCCCAACTAGAAACCTTGATTGCTAATCTCAAACAACGCACTTCCCCACAAGAGCAATACATTGCACCAGTGCTCGCGTTCAACATTGCATGATGGTGCATGGGTCGGTTTGAAGCGGGCTTGGGTGTACAGTGAGTTGGTGCCTGGGTCTAGCATGCAAGACAACAGCAACTTGGACGGCGACTGGCTACAAGAGCCTTCGACTGTCGAGTACTGGCCGGAAATCGATCTACACATAGATATGAATCAATCACAGCAAGGCCACAACAACGTATTGCAGCAGCTCTTGGACACCCAGCAACAGGGGCTTGATGGGATGGGCCAACCCCAGGGCATGATGCCTGCCCATGTCATGTCAATAATGCCTGGGATACCTCCTATGGGAGGTCTGATGCCACCCATGGGCAATGTGCCACCACCACCCTTGGACTTTGGCAATGTTGGGCAAGTCACGGACAGCCTCTTGCAACAACCACAAAACCAGGAATTTGTACATCAGCTGCTTCATCAGCACATGGGGGGGCAGCAGCCACCACATTTATCATCCAACATGGTGCTGGCAACGGGGCATGCAGGTAGTAGTATGATGATGTTGTTTTTTTGTGCGGGGTTTCCTATTACGACACACACGCTTACTACCATTCCCTTCACAACATTCCCCACGCAACCAGGCACGGTTGCGATTGCTGCACAAACACAACCCACAAAACCACGTTTGCGATGGACCCCTGATTTACACAATCGATTTGTCCAGGCAGTAAACGAACTAGGAGGCCCTGACAAGGCCACCCCCAAGGGCATCTTGAGGAAAATGGGTGTGGATGGCTTGACAATCTACCATATAAAGAGCCATTTGCAAAAGTATCGATTGAACATTCGATTGCCGGCAGATCAGCGGCAGGGTTTGAGTGGCACCACCATGGCAATCTCCGAAACTGCTGGTACACAAATTACCTCACAACGAGGTGATGAGAGCGGCATCCAGCAGCTCATGACCCCTGCACACACACCAATCCTCCCCGCGGCAAGCGTCACGAGTGCGCAATTGCCACCAGCCATGGTCCCCGTGGTGCCCATTGCACACCCCGGTGGGACCGGGATTGCACCACCAGCACGTGCGCCCGTCATGGCTGCGAGTGTACCGGTGATGTCATCAGCAGCAGCGGTGATGCCTGCTGGGAGTACGGGGGGGTCGACCAAGGAGGACGAGATTGCGCATCGCAAGGGGGAATTGAAGCAGGCCTTGGAATTGCAGGTTGGGTTGCAACAGCAGATGCAACAACAACTCGAGGTGTGTTGGTGTTGTGGGTGTGTTGGGGTGGGTGTGGTCAACCAGCAACAGGTGCAGTATGCTCTCGCAATGTGCACCACACACTTGTACCACACACCCACACAGGTACAACGGCAATTGCAAGCACAGCTTCAAGCCAACGAACAACATGTGCGCAGAATGATTGAAAACCTGTCTGCCCTCCAACAACACGATGTGGGCAACCCCAACTGGGCGCAACGGGCCCTTGAACAACTCGAGGGGCCTGCCACGTCTGCTGCCCCTGCAACAGACACCACCGCAGCGGCCCAGGTAGCCGACACAGCAGGGCAGATAGGAACCACTGCTGGGAGTACGGGGGTGGCTACGGAATCGGTGATGGTGCCATCTGCGGGGGGGACTGCGAGTGCTGGGGGTGGGGTGCCCCGTGTGCGGCCATCGTCGCCAGGTGTGTTGCTCAATTTGCAGGCGACGTCGTGGGATGATCCGCCATCGATGGGGGGGGAACACAAGAAGGGGGGGGGGGCGTGCCAGAACGGGCATGAGGATGCACGTGCGGGCAAGCGTGCAAAGGTAGATGCCCCTCCTGTGATTCCCGCACATGTGGATACTACTACCAAAGGTGATGAGACATAGGATTTATTTTGTGCGGTGATGTGTGTTTCATTTTGTTGTGTACATCTTTCATTTGTTCATTGGCATCGGTTTGCTGCTGCACGTGTTGCTTGGTTCTTGTATATGCTTGCGGTTTTCCTTGATAGTTGCTTGTCCTGCTTGTCAAATTGATCTCGCACACTGCTGCCTCTCATCAGGAGCACTTGCCTATATGAGAGCTCCTCCTCGTTTCATGCACTCGCTGTAAAACATTTACTCCTTTGCACAACTACATTGGCTCCCTTAAACGTTCAATTGTTAACAGCATCAGCACTACCTGTTTCAAACACTCCTAGCACCGTTCAGGTTGTGTTGCAAGAAAACAATACCTCTCGATTGCGGCCAATCCTTTTCGTCCAGCCCGTTGTGTGTATCGTGCTATCGAGCATGGTCATCTATCCGTAGGTATCTCACAAATATAATACAATTACTGCAGCGCACACAGCAGCGTCCTGTCTCGTTGCCACAACTCGATGGAGAGTATGTTGACAATCAGGCCTGGCGTCTGCTGCACGCCCAATGCCATCCCAACTTCACGTGCATGTGGCTTGCGTGCAGTAGTGGTGCGGCATACACGAGGAGATGCGCAGCACGCACGAGGTGCTTGGTCAAACATGGGAGTGGGTCTGCCCCCTACCAGCCGCAGCACTTGGTGCACACTGCGCTGGCGACTCCATGCTGCAGAACATGATACTGCAGATACACTCATGGTATATTCTTGTTGTTGGTAGTTCCATGTGGGATGAGGTTGATGCGTATTGTGCACGATGGTTGGAATTGGAAGTGGATGGGTGCGCACGATGATGTCACAATTCCATCACAGGCACTGACTGCTGCAGAACTCAAGCAGAGATGCCAAGAGGCAAACTTGCCAACTTCAGGTCGCAAAGCAGTGCTCGTAGAGCGTTTGTTGCAGCATCGTGATGCACCTCCATCCATAGGATCGAGTGATGAGGATGAGGAGGGTGTTGAGGGAGGTGCCAATACGTTGGACAAGCTCACGTTGGATAATCTACGATCATACAAATCAGCGGAGTTGAGGAAATGGCTACGTGCACGGTGCGTGTGGAGGATGTGATGTGGAGCATGTGGTGTGGAGGATGTAGTCTATGGTGGGTGTTTGAATCCTCACAGCTTTTGCATACCGTTTCAAAACCCATATACAACATGTTCACATGCCCCTCATTGCCACACGCACCACACCCACACACCCACATCAACAGGGATATTGATGCTGTGGGCATGAAACGAAGTGATCTTGTACGCACTGTTGAAGCTGTCCTTGCTGATGAGGAAGGTGCTGTGCCTCTGGATGGTGTGCTGTCTGCGCAATACCCTGTCACTGACGGTGGTGATGTGGCATCCACGAAATCCAACAATGAGGATGAGGGTGATTTTTCGCAGTACACCATGGCCGAGTTGCAGCAGATGGCAGACATGTATGGGATTCCAGCAGATGGGGATCGTGAAGAGTTGGTGGAGATGTTGTCATCGGTGATGCAGGACACGCAGATGCCATCCATCCCAACACCACGCATGCAGGTTGGTTGCTGATTGAGGCAATACACATGTACATGCATTGTACACTATGCGCGAACATTGTTGAGTGCTACATCTGCATGCTAAGATGTGATCAACCACATTACATGCCCCACACCCTTGCGCATCATACGCCCCCCTCCCACGGGCACCCCACCTATTACAACAGGGAACACCATCAACCAGCCCTGGCGGCCCCTGGCCGGCCCCCCCCACCCCCATGACATCCTTTCTCATGGATGACATGGGAAGCATCAACAGCGCAATGGAACCCACCATCGACGACGACATCGACGCATTACTCTACGGGGGCAACAATCCCAGCAGTGGCACAACCTCAAGTGACCCCTATGTGACAACCACCAGAGGACCTCCATCAGGATCCGCCTCATCATCAATGGTGCAGTTGCCAGACATGTGGCGAGAAACAGATGCCCAGCTCACTGCCCGCCTATCTTCCTTACAACTAGAAGCACTGCCCGTGCGTGAACTCAAAACAGAGCTCAAAGCTTTGGGGATGCCCACCTATGGATCCCGGGTGCAATTGCTGCAACGTCTCCAAGAGGCTGTCCGTGTGCTGCAGCAGCAAAATGGGATGGATGAGAGTGCTGGTGGGGATGCTGCTGGGGGAGGCAGTGGTGCAGCAGTGGGATTGGAATATGCCGAGGAAGCTGCACGATTGGTCATGGGGATGCCACAGCGGCAGCTGCAGGAGGAATTGAGGCAAAGGGGGGTAGAGCCCAAGGGTACGAAATCACTCATGCAGGATGTGTTGCAGCAGTTGTTGATGAAGGAGATGGCGGCGTTGCAAGCGAGTACTGGGAGTCCATATGGTGCACTGGTATGATGATGTTGGATGTGGGATGGATGTGGGATGCAGGGTTATTATGTACAGACAGCACATTTTGTCTTCATCAAGACGTCATTGTAGTACACACATGGACAGCGACAACAATACCCACGCGCTCCCCCCCCCCCACAGGATGATGGCACACCAGACAAGACGGTATTGGCCGGTGCCAATCCCCCCCCACCAGAGGATCCCCCACTCAACATCGCATTACTGTGCACCCCCCACACCCTCGCACTTGCACGAGAGGCACTCGACAGATTGCTCTGCAGTACCACCCCCAGCAGTACGAGTGACGACAGTGGCAGCAGTGGAGGGGAAGGGGGCCCCTCCGACAGTGAGGGGGGCCCCGACGGAGAGGGGGGTCGCGTGCGCGGGCTGCAGGGGATGGTGTATGTGATGGTTCCGGGGTATGGGGTGTCACGCTTGAATGTGCCACAGACATATGGCAGCACAGCGTTTGATTTGGTGCATGCGTTACAACAGGGGTATGATGTGTGATGGTGAAGGGGGTGTATACTTGGTGTCCCTGGTGTGTGGTGTTGTGGTGTTGTGTAGTGTGCTGTATTGTGAATCATGTGTGGTTGTTTCAATCGTCGCAGCATCATACACCATCATGCAAACATCACCACCACAACCCCCCCCCCACACACACACACGCAGCCGCGGCCCCTCCCCCATCGCACCCACCCTGGACGCCCTCCCCCCCATCCTTGTAGAAGACCAACAGGACGTCATCCTCCCCCTGCTGCACCCAGCAGACCTCACCCCCGATCATCCCAACCTCACCACCACCCTCGAGACACTCGCAGCAGCCCTACCCACAGTCACACCCACCATGCACACCCTACCAATGGTGCTGCAGCCCAGTGCATTGCTTCAGGCAGTTGGAAAAGTGGGTCTGGCACAGATACCCCACACATTGGTGCCTAGTAATGATGGTGGTAAGGGTGGGAGTGGTGATGATATGGCGGAGGTGGTGCAGACACAGGTGCTTGATTTGTTGGGGGAGGAGGGGCATGCGACATATACAAGGATGGTGGTGTGTCAAGATGACCTACGTGTGCATGGTATGCGGTGGGGGCTGTGGGTGGGGGCTGTGGGTGGGTGGAGGATGTGGGTTGGTGGAGGATGTGGGTGGGTGTGGATGTGGGTGGACAGTGTATATAGTGGTTTGTGTATGTGTGTGTATGCATGTATGCATACTACAAATCACACACATACACATGGTACTACAATACATACATACACACACACACACACACCACAGGTGTTGGTCCTGCATTGCTGCGACGTGGTGTCAAAATGACGGTCAACGCTGTGGTCAACATGTTGGAGGAACAACCTGATGTGCCAGTATGCGGGATACAATGGGTTTTGTATGTACCCCTATTGCTGTACTTGTTGTTTTGCCTACTGATGTACTCCATTGAAAAAACAGGACACACATATACTCCACCATCCTCACACCATGCACACCACATACTCCACCCTCCGCACACCATACACACACCCTCATCACCTCCCCTCCCCCTCTCAAATGTATACTTTCACACACCATACACACACACACGCATCACCACCTCTCCTGCCAGGTATTCATACAACCAGAGATCCCACGCAGCGTCCCCTTTATCGTGTCTGTCATAGACACACCCCAGGGCCCCCTCGCCCTTCCCCCCACCCAACCAGAAGTACTCGACATAGAGAAGGACGTGCTGGAGAGTGATCTCGAGCTAGAGATGTGGCATGGCATGCGCGACGGGTACCGACAGCAATACATCGAGTTGTTTAACGACAAACAGCGACGTCGGTATCAAGATACTGTGTCGGGGGGTGAGGTGGTGTATGATGTGGCACGGCATGCACAGCAGCAGGTGGTGTGGCACACGCCGGCAAGACTGCCTGAGGAGGTGGTGCATGGTATACGAAGGAGTGCTGCGAAATTGTTCAAGGTACAGTTTGGGGATGTACAACGGGGAGGGTGGTGGTGAAGGATTGATGAGGGTGGTGGGGGTAGTGGGGGTTGTGGATGTTGTAGTGATATGGTGTGTTGATGCAAAGTGTGTCAATGCATGTACCACTGTGTTGTTGTGCTCTGGATGATGTCACATGATGTCGCAAATAGACCATGTACGTGTATGTGTACACACATGTACCCCTACACACACACACGCTCACAAACAATCAAACTTGCAGGAGATGAATATGCAGGATGCTGCTGTGTTTGAGGGTGTGGTACAACTCCCCCCCACCCCCCCACTCCCACCCCCCACCCCTGACTTTGAAGAGTGTCCTGCACCAGAGGAAATGGGGGGAGAAGCTGCATTGAGGTTGCTGGGCCGAGTCGGGTTGTCAGAGGTGGGTGTGGTGTGGGTGTGGGTGTGGTGTGGGTGGGTGGGTGGTGTGCCTGATTGATGATAATGCCTGACATTCCTACACACCTACACATACATTTACACATACACATACATCTACACATCGTCACACCTTTGCATGTTGAATACGCACACACAATACCCACACACGATGCACACACACATACACACACTCCCCCTCTGTACATAAACACCTACACACTCCCCCTCTAACAAACAGTTTGTGGAGGTTGAGGAGGATGAGTTAGAGGTACCCCTCGAGGAGTTGTTTGCCCCTCAACCACCTGGTGAGGTAGCTGCTGATGCTGATGGAGAGGTATGAGAAAATAAAGGGGATGTTTTGAGAGGGGAATGTATGACAGGGGATGTATGAAATGGGAATGAAATGGGAATGTGTGAAATGGTATGCATTGTACCAGGCACACACATGTATACTGACACACACACACATACACACACACACGTGCGCGCGCATACACACATGCGCTTCCTACACACGCTCAATACACCCCATCTCTCCACACACACACACACACCTCCCCCTCCCCCCCCCAGCAATTCCTCGACCCCATCCCCGAAGAGGGCCCCGGGGACCCCTGGCCCCCCGGCCATGAGGAAGAAGGCAAAGCAGCTCTTGAGGAGTTTATGTCTGTATACAAAGCAGATGTGGAGGATGTAGATACCTCATTTGCTATTGAAAAGGCCATGGCGGAAGGTGCTTGGGAAGATGAGGAGGAAGAGGAGGAGGAGGAGGAGGAAGTGAGTGTGATTCCTGACTTGGATGAGTTGGATGCGGGGGTGCTGTCAAGGTGTGTGGGGTGTTGTTGTGTGGTGTGGGGATATTGTGTGGTGTGGTGTATGGAGGTGTGGATGTGTGTACAATCCCATGCAACCCATGGACAACCAACCCTATTCTATATATGTTCTATGGAGATCTATTTAATACACACCTCTGCCCAACATACACACATTCACAAACACAGGCAACCACATGGTACAATATACATCACAGCAGCAGCACCCCTACCCTTGCTCTCCACACGACACGCACGCTACCTCTACCACCAAGCAGCACTCGTGGGCATCACACAAGAGGACCTGCTGCGCAGGGCCCTCAATGGGGCCCTGCAACGCGCAGGGGTCCCACCGCCCCCTGCGGCCGACGCAGAGGGCCCCGCCGAGACGGTGCCCACGGAGGATGGGAGGGCCCTGCATCAGCTGCCACCCTTGCAACCATGGAATGTGCATCGCAGTGCGTTGCTGCCGACACCAGTGCGGACATTGTATATGGACATGTTGTCAAAGTTATTGTACGTGGTGTTGTGTGTTGGTGTGTTGGGGAATACACCATTGGTGGGTGTGTTATGTTCATGTGGGAATGACATGGGAATGAAGGCAACCACATGACAAACACGTTGTGCATTGAGATCTCAATGTCACATGATCTTGCACATCATCATTCCTGACACACACACCTACACACCACCACACACCACCTCCATCACCAAAAACAGTCCCCGTGATGAAGGGGAAACAGAAACAGAGTGGCAAGAGGAGGATGAGGAATCCCTACGCAACCAGGCATTTGATATGCATTATAGTAGGTTTAGTGATCAGAGCAAGTTTTCAGACCAAGGGTTCCGTAACCCACGTATGTTGTGTGGTGTATTGATATACTGTAGTGAACATGTAGTATGATTGTAGTATATGAATGTGTGTACTATATGAATGTGTGTACTATATGAATGTGTGTACTATATGATGTTGTTGTATGTGCATGGTAGTGAATGTTGTGCGTATGCGCTGTGTATGTACATCACACGAGTTGCGGGTACCTCACACATCACAGGTGGTGAAATGCAAGGGGCAACCTCAAACAATTACCTAGCAGGGGGAAGCAGTGGTGAATTTGCACCATACCCTGTGACCAACCCAGTGCAAGATGTATGTATGGTGCTGTGTCAATGATTTGTGTCATGGTTTTTTATGTCATTGCTTTTATGTCCTCCTCCTCCTCCTCCTCATCATCATCACCACCCCTCTCAACCCACTCCCCCAGGCAACGCTCACTGATGCATGGGACACACCAGACCTTGCCCCCCCCACCCCCCCCCCGCCCCCCACCCCCCCCCCCCCCGACGGCGTCCAGCGCATCTGGGTGCTTGTGGGTGGAGAGG
>VFQP010001713.1_pt1 | contig 27602 bp, 23 predicted proteins | sample 3512351 | NCBI WGS metagenome assembly VFQP01 (sample SAMN10412372, study PRJNA504923) | tailings metagenome | isolation source: Relicate 1 Philex TSF1 revegetated site | place: Philippines: Tuba, Benguet | collected 2017-08-29
GGACAGCAGCTGAAAACAAGGGATAATCACCATTTCTCCGGTGAAAATAGCAGTGAAGATCCCCGAAAAACATCAGGAAAAGCTGTTGTAAAAGCAGTTCATCCTTGCCGGAACCAGTAGCGGATCAGCGATAAACGATCTAGGGAAGAAGTTGGTCGGGTGGAGAGTTTGTTACAACCATTAGATTGCGTTGAAGTAATTATTCCTTATAGCAGTAAAACGGTCAGGCGATTCATGGGCGGCCGGCGGGACTTTATCTTATAGAAAATCATGAGAGCCCGGCCATTTAGTCACTGCGTCCAACCTTTAATCTTGATCCGGTAGAGTCACAATGGTTTTAACCAAACTGATTGTATACAATTTAGAAAACGGTGTTTTTCTCACAGGAGTTCTTCCGTTATTTTCCCCTGAGATATTGTGTTTTTCTCATGGAATCGCCTGAGCGTTGAGCGATCTTTACTGCAAAGAAATTTCTTTAGTCACCGTCATTTTCAGGACTGGTGGAGGAGGGCAGTCCTGAAAAGGGCGGTGCGTTTTTTTTATTTCATTGCTGTTATAATAAAGAGAGAAAAGTGAGTTAGAATAGTGGAATTATACGGATGAAAGTGGGCGACGGCAGTCAGACGCAGGAATGCGGATGCTGTCGTATGCCCATTTGTAAGCAGCAGCTTTGGCGTAGCCTTATTTGTAGTCAGCGCGATTGCGTCGGTGCGGGTGGGCGGATCGGGGGTGATGGCGGCGCAGACCTCAGTTGTGGAGGAATACCGGGTCATTGTCTGGGAAATGAGGGTGAGGCGAGCTTATAAAAGCAGGACGGCGGATTTTTACTCTACCAGTATTCGCGGCATTGCCCGGGCATGCAGACTGTGCTATCTCTTATCATTTACTGTATGCGCGAATCTGTTACGGATTCTGCTATCCATATCTCAGGATGATTGACCGGCTTTCTATTTTCAACCGCTCAGCCTGTCAAACACGCCTTAATTGAGCTCCCACTGATTAGACTTCCTCATCCTGTCAGAACCTGTATCCTATTGTCAGGTAGTTGATAGATCCCTCTTTTGAGAAACCTTTTGAAAACTGGATCAGTACCAGCTCCACGGGCAACACATACAGCCCGGCTCCGTATCCGTTATGCCATTGTCCCGAACGCTCACCGGGTTGCCATATGCGGCCTATATCATCAAATCCGATCAATCCGACAGAACCAGGAAGCAGGTAGGAATTAAAGTTGAAAAGCTTTAACCGTAGTTCGAAATTATTGTACAGCATTGTTTTTCCTGAAAACCTCCATGTGTGAAATCCCCGCAGCGTTTGCGGTCCGCCAAGTTTAAGCAGTTGAAAGTATGCCGGCTCTCCGATAGTAGTTCCTGCTCCCGTTCTGTTTGCAAAAATCAGTGTGGAGTGTTTGTCCGGGTTTATATAAAAGCTGAACTCAGAGCTTATCTGGCCATATGAATCCCGCTGTTTTCCTAATTGTTGCATAGCAGTCAGCGTGCTGTGCCAGTGAATGCCCTGCGAAGGGAAACCTTTATTCAGGCGTGTATCCAGGTCTGCGGCGGCGGTGAGACCAAGATAGCCGGAGGAGGAGAATACATTAGCTTCCGGGTGTTGCTGGTTGAACTCCTTCAGGTATTTTGATTCGTTGTTAATGGCCTTACTGGTATAATACTGTGCTGCGATACCGCCATTGATCGTGAGTTGGTGGAAGGTCCTGTTGATACGAACGTCGGCCTCTACATAGTCATACCGGTTACGGTAATACAGGATCTTTTTATCGCCTTCATTCTCAAATGCACTGCTGTTGCCTATCCCAAAAAAGTTGCTGACGTTATTCGGACCATGTGAAATGACGTTGATATTCAGGTCATTTTTGCCAAATGCTTTTTTGTAATCAGCGGAGTAGGTGAAGAGGAACGACTTCCTGGCAAATGAGTAATCCATCAGTAGTTGATGTTTGAAGGCATAGGGATCGCGTCTGAAACCGTGTTTGGTAAGCGCTGCCCCGAGTATGAGGCTGATGCCGATATCTGTATTGTAGTGCGCAAGGGTGATGGGTTCAAACCGGTCATATTGAAAGTTCTTGGGGTCAAAACCATTGATGCTGCTGTCTTTGCCGGTAATGATCTTTGCGAGCTTCCGGGAAGGAAAATCATTGGGTTTGTCAGACCGGTCATAGATGAACAGATTTTTTCTGTTGTTCATATCAGTGTCTATCACAAATCGGTCTTCCCCGCCACCACCGATCATGCGGATGCGTATAGGGGAGGTGATCGGTGCATGAACATAAAATTCATCCTGTCCGTCAAAACCATATAGCCTGATCTCTTTTGTTACGGCCGGATCAAAACTCCGGTGAAAAACCGGGGCATTCCGCGAACTGTCTTTTTTTTGTTTGAAGATGCTGACTACGATGTTTCGTCCTTCCTGCTTTATATCGAACTGTTCACGCTTATCCGAAGCGGGAATATCAACATAGACAGAAATGAACCGATAGTACTCCATCGCCATTTTCTCCAGGTTATTTCTTCGGCTGATCAGCGTACGGGCAGTTTTCTCGCCGGTTAGGTTATATATGGAAGAAGGCATGCGTTGGATAGCCCTTATGATCAGGCTATCCGTCAACGTTTGTTGGACAATGCTAATCTCTTTTTTCCAGTCCTGCTCACCAAGTGAGGTTAGAAAATACCTGTCAAAATAGCGTGCATTAAAATTCCATCCTTTGATATCCCTGATCTCATTCCGGTATGGTTGGAATTTTGATTTCAGCCATTGATGAGAAACGATCCAGGGAAAGACTCCTGATGTCTCATAATACACCTGGTCGCGATCACGGGGGATCGGAGTATACACAGAATTCTTCCCGTCTTTTTTTCTTTCCCATCTCCATTGATCTTCATGCCGGTCCCAGTCGCCAAGTAACATGTCGAGCAATCTTGCACGCAATACGATAGATTGATCAACGCTGATATCATTATCGCTTTGCAGTTTCTCCTGCATGCGGGCGGTATTATCTGTTTTGTTGGATTCCACGGGTTCTCTCTCTTCAAGCAGAAACGCTTTTCCTGCAAACTCGTCATTGTATTTTCCTAAAGCGGTGTCAGTGGTGACGTATACGATCTCAGGATTGGAATGAGGAATACCAAGTGCTTCTGCCAGCGGGGGAACGGTAATTGCAGCAAAAGGATTCGCGGTGACTACCTGGTCTCGCAGAATATCGCGTGCAATGGTTTCTTTCAGGTTGGGAGGAAGCTGGCGTTCTGGATACTTTTGAACGCTTCGTAATACCCAGTCTTTACCCGATTGATCACGGAGTCTGAGTGACCTTGTTTGTTGACCGCCTCCTTCCTGTAGGATCTGCAGCCCGCCTTTTTCTTTGCTCAGGTGAACGATCCTGATGGTAACAGGTGTTGCCCATAGTTTCCGGTAATTTTCTCCCAAAAAGAAACGATGAAGCCCGGAGACCTGGTCATAAGCAGGGGCAATGGTCACGGTTGCGCTATCAGGCAACTGCTGCGAATACGATACCGGCGCAGATAAGACAGCGCCAAAGCAAAATAGGTATACCCGGAAACAGCGGCTGCTTCGCATCGTACGCATTGTCAGAAGTGATTTTGTTCTTACAAGATAGGGTAAGAAATCTGTTTAACGCAGGGGCATCAATGTTTGGAACAGGGGATTTTTTGTATAAATCAACGAAGGCCTGTAACAAAGAAAATTAACTACCGCTATCATCAGTCGTTATCATCTGACTCCTTTACCGGTAAAAAATAAAAATGGCTGGGGGGAGCCTGGTAAGAATCTGCCGGCTACGCCAGGATTCTCTATTATAAAGACCTTCTGCTAAAGGTTGACAAAATTCCGGGTTGATTACTCTGTAATGAACGAAAGTTTTGCATTGGCGTACTTTGGCTTATTCAGTTGTTCTTTCAGTTTCTTGAAAGTTTCATAAGGGCCTTTTGTGACGAACATGTTTACCAGCCATGCGGGGATAGAACCTCCCGGATCGGTTTCCAGCATATATTCCAGGTGTACGAGGTCTTTCGCCCTTGGTGTGATGATCCATCTGCCGAATGATTTTTCGACACGAACAATACCTTTTTTTTCAGGGACCAGATCCGGGGCAACAGGTCCGTTAATAGTAACCACTTTGGTTACCGGGTCCTGTTTCGCCACAAGGTGAGCAACAAAATCCCGATTACTGAATGGCCATGGAAGACTTACTTCGGAATAATAATACAGTTCAGTTGGCGATACCTGTCTGATCAATGAACAGAGTTTGGTACTGTACACCCATTCAGTACCGGCGTTTACGTCAAAAACGACGGCTGTCAATTTTGTAAGAGTCGTATTGAGCTCACAACTCACTTTGATCGCTTTCAGGTTTGAGTTTTCCTGTGTTTTGGTATAAACCTTTATGTTCTGCTTGTCAAGCTTCAACTCCCAGTCTTTCTGCGCTGCTCCCTGTATAGACAGGGTCAGCAACAGAGCAAATCCAATGATAATATGTTTCATGCCTATTTAATTTTAATCCGATGTTCGACTCCGTTCGCCGGCGCATAGCCAAGGTGGACCATCTCAGTCTCAAAAACTCTTCCAACAATCATTCCCCCCATGCAGTAATGACCAGCTTTCGTCTTCCTCCCTGATCCCTGTGTTCGCAGAGGTATATTCCCTGCCAGATCCCCAATGCAGGCCGACCGTTGATAATGGGTATCAACACCGAGCTGCCTAGTAAAGCAGCTTTCAGATGAGCAGGCATATCATCGGGGCCTTCATCTGTATGTATATAATCCGGATCGTTTTCCGGAACTGTTTTGCTGAAGAACATTTCGAAATCACTCCTGACAGTAGGATCTGCATTTTCATTGATCGTCAGCGAGGCAGATGTATGCTGAATGAACACCTGGAGCATACCTTTCCGCATTTGACGTAGTTCCGGAATGGACGCCAGAATTTCCCCGGTGATCAGGTGAAAACCACGGGGATATTCCGGGAGCTGGAGTTGTTGTTGGATGAAGTGCAAGGGAGGGTAAAAGTTTAAAAGTTTAAGGTTTAAAAGTTTGGGAGGTTTGATAAGTTTAATAAGTTTAAGAGGTTTGATAAGTTTGATAAGTTTGGGAGGTTTGATAAGTTTTATTGTTAATTAACTAATGAAGTCCATTTTAACAGTTATTCCACGAAAAAGTTTTAACGTAGCTGTGTTCTCGATCAATCGCTTTCTTAGGTTGTAATCTTCAAACCTCTTAAACCTCTTAAACCTCTTAAACTTCTTAAACCTCTTAAACCTCTCAAACCTCTCAAACCTCTCAAACCTCTCAAACCTATGAAACTTTTAAACCCTTAAACTTTTTAAACTTTTAAACTCTCAAACTCTCCCCCGCTTTCTTTATTATTGCGCACAATTTCAACCTGATGGTCAACGGACAAAAAGTAGTGGTAGTGTTGCCGGCCTATAATGCGGCAAAAACGCTGGAGCAAACGTATGCAGAAATAGATCGTTCGATCGTAGATGAGGTGATCCTGGTGGATGATGCCAGCCGCGATAATACGCTTGAGGTGGCGAAGCTGATCGGTATTACGCATATTGTCCGTCATGAGAAGAATAAGGGATATGGAGGCAACCAGAAATCATGTTACACCAGGGCGCTGGAAGTGGGGGCCGATATCGTGATCATGCTGCATCCTGACTATCAGTATACACCTGCATTGATCCAGCCAATGGCATCGATCATTGCCAATAAGGTCTACCCCGTGGTATTTGGTTCACGGATACTGGGAAGAGGAGCGCTGAAAGGAGGGATGCCTTTGTATAAATATTTCTTCAACAGGCTGCTTACCGGATCTCAGAACCTGCTGATGCGTCAGAAATTATCCGAATATCATACAGGTTACAGGGCTTTCAGCCGTACGGTACTGGAGTCGATCCCGTTCATGAAAAACTCCGACGATTTTGTTTTTGATAATGAAATGATCGCACAGATCTTTTATAAAGGATTCGAAGTGGCGGAGGTTACATGTCCGACCCGTTATTTTGATGAAGCTTCTTCGATCAATTTCAGCCGCAGTGTTAAATATGGTCTTGGCGTTTTGCGGGTGAGTGTACAATACGCGTTACAGAAAGCGAAACTGGGGAAATTCAGGATTTTCAGAGGAATGTAAGCAGGCATGAATGCTCGCGTAAGTGTTGTACGGTGGCGTAACATCGTGTCCCGTGACGTGCGGTATAAAACTGGGTTATACGTGCAACCGGTTCTTATACGCAATTTGCTTCGCCAGGGGGCCAAGAATAAATAAGCTCTATATGCGTGCACCTTCCCAGTTTGTAAGATGCCGCGACAGGCGGCGCAATACCGTGCTCGTTCCCATATACATGATCATCATCGGGAAAATCCTGAACAGGCCACGCTTTGTTGAATGGTCTATGTCAAGCAAAGGCAACAGATAGCCCAGTACCGGCATACCCAAATACACAACCAGCACCGCGAAAAACCAGTTGCGTGAATTCCGGTTCATGCGGAATGATACAAACAGATCAGCGATCAGCACAATGGCGAAGGCATAGAAAATGTAGGCGTAATATCCTTCCTCGCTAAAGATCAGCTGCGTATGCATGGCCCGGAATCTGTCCCATAACGGCCGGAGGTCTGTGAGATTGGTATTCACCAATCCCTGCACATCGTAATTCACCGGCAGGTAAAGATTGAAATAAAGCGTGATTGATATTACGTATAGTATAACCGATGGCGCGAGTAGCCATAGCCCATTGATGGTGATCTTTTTGAAAGGGTCTTTGCTGCGCAGATGGTGTATCAGCACCACCGGGCTCATTAAGCAGGCCAGTATCAGCGTTTCCGATCGGATATAGGTGGCAATTCCCATGAGCACACCTGCCAGTGCCATATAGCCCGGTCTTTTTCTTTTGAAATATTCGATAAGAAAATAGAACGAAAGAAAAAAGAAAATAGCATTGCTGTAGTCAAACAATACCATAAAAGTATAGGCATACATTTCCGGTACGGCAACAAAGATGATCAGCAGGATGCCGGCCAGTAAGCGATGGAGATATCTCCTTAATGCATGATAAAGAAAGATCAGTGTACAAATAAAAATGCTGCTCAGCCAAACCTGTCCGAATGGGAAACCGGCATATTTGTAAATGATCTGCAAGGAAGTGATGAAAGGCGGTTTATACTGGTTGTTGGTCGATTCCAGGTTCACCGAAAACACCGAATTGATCATTGTCTTTTCGCGTACGGCATATTCAGCGATCACTTCGGCACCGGAAGTAAGATCACGTGGTGTAGGTGGAAAATAGTAACATCGCCATACACTTATCGCAACAATATAGATCAGGCAAATAAAAACCGGCCATTCATACAAACGCAACCTGAAATGACAGTGACTGAGCGACTGCCTGAATTGTTGCCAGTTATTTTTAATATTTACGTTGAGCCAGATACAGGTGGCGAGTAGCGATAAAAAGATATTGGTCGCAGTGAGAGGCAGGGTGACTAATTGCAACAGGAACGGGATAAATGAGAATACTGCAATTCCTATCAGAATGCATAATGCGATGTACAGTCCTGGTCTGACCTTGATCCTGAAAAAGCCAAGCAATCCAAAACCTGTGAAGAATTGAACAATGGTGAGCAGTGTGATTGAGAGCAGCTCCATCATAACGTATAACCGAGTTTTTTGAAAGCATTGATACTGTCCTGCAGCGCAGCTTTATTGTTTCCCCGCGCCAGAACGAGCTGTCCATCCTTCACATGCACATAGACATCCGCATTCATTGCTTCATCACTCTCTGCCCAAACGGTTTTAATACCTGTAAAATAGTAGAACACCGCAGGTTCGGGTACATGATAATTCATACCTGCCTTGGTGAAATAACTGCTCGGTGGCATAAGAAGCAACTTGTCCTCCTGCCCGTTCTTACGCATTTTCTCTGCAATGCTTTTTGAATATGTGTAGTCATTCCCAAAACGCTTTCCCAGTCTTGTTTCCCTGCCCATCTGTTTTCGCTGTTTGGTAAAATCCCTTCCGTAGGCAAAAAGTTTTTCGGCCCATGAGCGGTTATGCGGAAGAAGAAAAAAAACGGTGATAAACAGTAGCGACGATAGTGTTAGTATGAGCTGTTTTTTAAGCATTGGTGCAAAGATAGGGAGAGAGGTGACCGCATCCTACGCCAGGGCTACGGCTGCCGGAGGCAGACGATGGACCGCAGACCGCCGACGGTCGTCTGTAAATGAAATGGGTTAATATATCGTAGCAAAGCTGGCTGATTTCAGAAGTGTAATTCATCGTTAACAATGAATCGTCTGCGGTCCGCTGTCTGCCTCCGGCAGCCGTAGCTTTAGCGAAGGCGGTGGTCCTCAAAACGCCTCACAAATATTTACCATGATCGCGCGGTATCCCTTACTGAATCCATAGTCAATAGCGATATTGGTTCCCGATACCTTACTGCATTTTATACGCAGTCCGACTCCAGCTGCAGGATGCCAGTCACGGAGAAAGGAATTGTTGCCGCTGACCGTATTGGTATTGGCAAAAACTGTAAATCCGAGCAGGCCGTTATTAGTGATGTCTCTCCGGTATTCCCCCTCGAAATACAATAATGTGGTTCCGCGGTATCTGTTCTGATCGATCCCTCTGGCAGACCGGTTATAGGGGTCCCAGCCTGTACTTGGCAGGTCCAGATATGGAGCGCCGTCATTCAATACTTTCCAGAAATAAGACCAGAATGCAAGCGTATTCTGCTGAGAAGGCCGGCGGCGGTTCAGAGAGATATATTTTCTTACATCAACATACACCGATTGCCAGGGGTCTTTGTTGCCAAGCATTTTTGGGTTGACACGATAGATGAAGTTAGCATAGAAACCCGGCAGGGGATTGATCAGGTTATGCCTGGTATCATAAAATGCCTGAAGCGTGATGCCTGAAGAAAGAGAACTGCTGTTGGTACCAAACTCATAACCGGTAAAACTTTTCAGGTTATAGACAGAGTCGCTGGTTCTTATGTTGAACCGGTGATCCAGATTATAACCAGCGCCTGCATAAAAATGTGGCCGGAATTGCTTCAATGCCGCCTGATAGAAACGGAGATAGGTATAATCCACCATTATTTTCCGGTCGTTATCCCCTGCGCTCCCTGTACCCCATGTATTCTGCGGATAAACCAGGAAGCGGATATCGCCCTGGATATTCCATGTATTACGCGGCAGCCAGATGCTTGATCTTAGCGGCAATCCGAAACGACCTTTAAAATTCCAGTAGGGAGCAAAAGTAGCGCTTGATTTATTGGTTGTACGTTTTGGCCCGAGATATATCCCAGCCGTCGTACTCGTGATTAGTGCCCGTCCAGTGCCACCCGGAGCATTACCAAATGGCAAAAGAGAGAAATCGATCTTCTTTTCTCTCTTCCGCTGGATTTTTTTCGGGCTGATATTAAAGACGTCTTTTGCAACGTCCACCAGATCTGTTTGTAGCGTCGTATCGGTGATAGGTTTATTCTGAGGTATCGTGTTTGATGCCTTCTGCGCACGCGCAAGTACTGGTAGCAGACATAAAAAAATGATCAGTCTCTTCATCCTCAGGGCCAAGATTTAATGGGGCTGGTTGTTGATTTAAGGCAAAAAAAGAGCCACCGCCTGTTTGTTATGTGTAAACATACGTTTCTTTGATAAATAGCCAGATACGATCGTACTTTAATACAGCAGCGGCTGGGCTATGGGGAAAAAAATGGACGTTTATGATTTTGCATTCATTAAAGCCTCATCATCCAGCGCTCCATCCAGGGATGTAAATATGACGAATACCTTTCATAAGAGTGTATTTTTCCGCTGCGAACATACCGGAATCAGGGTATTCTTAAAGAATCACTTTCTCTTCGCAATCTGATATGGCAGGTACATAGTATATTTAGTAAAGGGCCAATACAGTTTTTACCTTATTTCGTGAGACGACAACTTGTCAATGGATGAGAAACAATAAATTGCTTCTTGGGATCGCGGGCGCATTGCTGATGCTTGTCTGTAGCTTTTTTCTCGCGTTCTTTACTGTCAGGGATTTTTACGTTGCCAGTAGCGGGAACCGTGTTAAAGGCGTTGTGTTAAGCAATGAAGATGTCTGCAATAAATGGAACAAATCGGTGCTGGTCGGGTACGCCCAGAAACAATTCAGTATACGGCTGTATGGCCCGGATTGTCGTGAAAATGAATTTATTCCCAATCGCCCGATCGATCTGCGCGGTGATGACGGGTTTGTTGTGCTGGAATCGAATCGCTATATTTTCCGGGTTTGTTTTATGATCCTCATCTTTATTTTGTGTTCCACGGTAACGATCCTCATGTTCAATCAATACCGTTTCTGGAAGCGTTCTTTGCAACAGATTCCCGCCTGAGCTTGCCAGGTGGTATGAATTTCGCAACTTCGGTGATGTGAAAACAACATCCTCTGCAGATATCGTTATCGTTGGCGCTGGTGCCGCCGGACTCATGGCCGCGATGGAATTATCCGTTCATTATCGTGTTCTGGTACTGGAAGCCCGTTCTGTTCCCGGCGGACGCATCCGAACTATTTACCAGCCGGATGCTTCCGGTCATATCGAACAGGGGGCAGAATTTGTACATGGGCAACTTCCTCTTACACTTTCATTGCTTCGCCAGGCCGGGCTTACCTGTTCTCCGGTGGAAGGTGAGATCTATCATGTAAAGGATGGCAACTGGAAGCATTCTGAAGAAATGATCGAAGGCTGGGATCTGCTGATGGATAATATGAGAACTGAAGACCCGTCTGCCACGATCTTATCTTTCCTTCAAAAACATTATGCAGATCCGAAGTACGCAGACCTGCGCAGTCATATCACCCGGTTTGCGGAAGGATTTGATCTGGCGGATATCAGCCGGGTGAGTGTCAGATCATTGCTGGAAGAGTGGGAACATGAAATGGATGATAATTTCCGGGTTGATCAGGGCTACGGATCACTGATCAGTTTTATGGAAGCCGAGGCAAAAAAGCAAGGTTGCCAGTTTCTGTACGATACACCGGTGAAACTGATCGAATGGTCTGATGGACATGTAAAAGCCTATAAAGATCCTGATACCGTGTTTGAGGCTGGTCGGCTCCTTGTAACCATTCCGCTTGGTTTGCTGCAAAGCCGTGAAGCTGTTGATGCCATCCGATTTGTACCCTCAATCGATCCTTATCTCGATGCGGCTCAAAAAATGGGATACGGCAGCGTTATCAAACTTGTCCTTCGTTTTAGCCGCGCATTCTGGCGTGATCATCATTCTTCTGCCGGATTTATGATCAGCGAAGAAACTATTCCAACCTGGTGGACACAGGATAAAGATCAGACACTTCTCACCGGCTGGCTTGGCGGCCCCCCTGCCGATGAGTGGATCAATGCTTCAAAAGAGCAGCTGATGTCAATTGCGTTACATTCTTTATCCGGCATCTTTCAGTTATCCTATGCTGAGATCCTGTCCATGCTCACAGAGTCTCATGTCTTCAACTGGGCACATGATGAGTGGGCTGATGGAGGATACAGCTACACTACGCCCGATACGGCGGATGCATTAAAGCTGTTCAAACAACCACCGGGTGGTGTTATATTTTTTGCAGGCGAAGCCTTTTATGAAGGAGCTTCTCCGGGAACGGTGGAAGCTGCGTTGGTAAGTGGCAGAGATGTGGCCGGAAAGATGATGAGATAGAGTCTCCACAAAATCTCCGTTTTCGTGCTATCTGGTCTTTGCGTGGCGTAAGGTTCCCGCAGACAGACGCAGATATAAGAAACGCAGATACGCAGATGACTTCTTATGTAACGGAATGATCTGCGTATCTGCGCCTTGATCTGCGTCTGTCTGCGGGAACCTTATGCCACGCAAAGATTTGGGTATACGGTCTTCATTCTTAAGAAATTCAGCAAGGGTTTTCGGATTCCCAAACTCCTACCGGGAACATATCCAGCAGATCCACTACTTCATGTGTTGATCCACTGATATTTTCTCCTGTAAAAATATTTTTCCAGTTCTGAGGTGCGTCATCCGGTAGTTGGATCACGGCTGTGATCTCCGGCTCCGCCGCAATAGCCAGTGGCAACACGATCATCACCCACTTCGATCCGTGATGCCGCAGAAATGCAATCACATTCCTTTCCCGCTGCTCCGGATAAATGGGAATATATTCTCCTTTCGTAAACAATTCCGGATGTTTCTTACGCAACTCAAGGATTTCCTTTGTAACAAACATTTTCTGCGTTCCGATCAGGTAATGTTCATTTGCCCAGTCGAGCAGCTCTTGCGGATCTTCCTGCTCTTTCTGATTAAGTTCATTCAACAGTTTTCTCCGCAGATCATAATCAACAGGCCGGCGATTATCCGGATCAACATAACTCAGGTCCCACAATTCACAACCCTGGTAAATATCAGGTATGCCCGGGGCAGTCGTTTTGACTATCACCTGCACCATGGTATACAGATTGGCATAACGTATAATGCTGGCTACAAATGGCATCAGGGACGGAAGAAAAGAATGGTCAGGGTTTAATAAATGATCGATAAAACGCGAGCAGGCGTCTTCATAAGCCGTATTCGGGTTGATATGATCACTCATGAGTTTGCCTTCACGCAAGGCCTTGGTGAAATATATTTTTGTTCTTTTTCTGAAAGTGTCTGTTACTTCGAGGTCTTCGGGAAAGCCTCCAACGATTGCCTGGTAAATAAAGTATTCATCATTCAGGATCGGAGCTTTTACGCCGTTGATCTCTTCTTTGAATGGTTCATTCATTTCACGCCAGCCGGAAACGAGTTTTTTCCATTCTGAAGCCACTTCGCTAAGAATATTGATCCTGATCCGGTTGTCTTCGCCGCGTTTGGTGTCATGCGTTGATGTACAGTTGAAGGATAATGGATTTTTTATCTGTCGCTGGATCATTTTGTCGTGGAATGTTTTGATATCAATGCCGAGCACACAAGGTTCGTCGCCAACTTCGTTATGTGAGATCAGTACATTGTATCGGTAAAATGTAGTGTCTTCCACACCTTTTGCCGCAAGCGGTCCGGTAAACTGCATCAATCGTTGAACAAAAAGCAGACGGTTTGTTGTTTTCAATGGATCTTCATGTGGTTTAAAAAGATCCTGTAAAACGCTTAGTTCATATTCGAGTGCAGGATGTCTTTGATTGGCGACTGCAAATGCCATAGTGATCAGTTCCTGGTCGGCGTGTGATACAGGAAGCTCCTCAATATAAGATCTGTAAACCGGAAAGGCGGACATGAAGACGCCCAATGCCATTTTCAGCCTTGTGATCTTGATCTCCTCGTCTTCTACAAGATTCAATGAAAGCAGCATGCGCAGAAGATTATCCCATTCTCCATTCAGATAACTTTCCAGGTTGGATAATTTATTTTCAAATACCATCGCATCATAGTCATTGTATTCAGGAACCAGTTCCTTATAAAATGTCAATAATGAATCTGATCCGCGGTTATCCGTGATCAATTGATTGGTATAGGAAAGGAATTCGTAACCGCTTGTTCCCTGTATATCAAACGTTGGTGGTAGTTCTTCTTTCACATCAAGGATTTTTTCAACAATGATGTAACAATCTTTTCCGAATACCGAACGCAATCTGTCTATATACGCACGCGGATTTTTTAATCCATCAATATGGTCAATCCGCAGACCTTGTATAAATCCTTTTTCATACAGGCTTAATGTGAACCGGTGATAGTCGTCAAATACCTGTTCGTCTTCCATGCGTAAACAGATCAATCCGTTCACATTAAAGAAACGACGGTAGTTGATCTGTGTATGCGATTCAATGTGATGACAAAAAGCATAATGCTGCGAAGAAATTACTTGTTGCAATAAGGAGAGGTCGGCATTGATCATGTCGATCTTGTGGTGTATGTTTCCTATTACAGGCTGCTCTTGCAGTTCTGCAAGCAAGGCTGCCTTCATATTTGTCCAGTGTTCCAACGGAAGCCGGTTGTTGTTGATCAGTCCGTTGATAGAAGCATTGATATGGTTTCCATCTTCGCCGATACTCCCTGATAAAAGCAAGGGATATGTTTCGATATTGACGGGATAATGATTTTCGTAATAGGAAATAAAGAAGCCTTCTTCTCTGAAACTCAGCCTGATCTTACCTTGTTGTAAACAATCAGGAAGCGGCGCTTCAAGAAATGGTACCATTAGTTTGTTATGATAGAACGGATGTTCCCAATCTATATCAAAATAATTTGCATAAGAGGAGTTGATCCCTCTTTCAAATACATCCTTTAGCCAAACATTGTTGGTGTCAAATGCGAGGTGGTTTGGCACAATGTCCTGGATCCAGCTCATGCCTTTACTGCGGATCGCTGCGGATAGATTTTCAAGATCTTCCATAGTTCCGAGTTCGGGATTGATGGCAGCAGGATTGATGCCGTCATAGCCGTGTGAACTGCCTTTTGCCGGTTGCAGCAGTGGTGACGCATAAATACCGGTGATCCCCAGATCTTCGAGATAATCCAGGATGCCGGCCAGGTGATTAAAGGTGAATTGCGGATTGAATTGTATACGATAAGTGCTCGATGGTAGGATCATACCTGTCTTTTTTCTGGATTTTAGCCAATTAACCTGCCATAATTATCCTGTAAGCGATGAATGGAATGATTTTTCCTTATAAACTGAAAAAAAGCCTTTTTTTAATGGTCATCAACTGTTACGAGCATCTGCACGAAGGAATAGCTTTGCTCATGCCGGGAAAAGGATACACATGAGGAAGGCAGGCGAGGTTTGATGGTCGGGGTTCGATGATCGATGGTCGATGCGCGATGTGCGAGGTTCGATGGTCGATGTCCAACTCTGTTGACATAGCTTTAGTGAAGTCTGCTACGCGACCATGGTGACGGTCAACCATCGAATATCGCGCATCGACCATCGATCATCGAACCTCGACCATCGAACCTCGACCATCGAACCCCGACCATCCAACAACGACGCAAATGAACTCATATCTTCTTATAGCCCTATTGTGTTGTTCTTTTATGGCAACAGCCCAGCCGGATGCAATTGAACCGATGGAAACAACGGGTTGGTGCCAGGTGGGGGACCGGAAGATAGCGGTGAAGACATTCCGGTATGGCACTGGAGGTAAAAATGTGATAGTAAATTTGCATCACAACGAAATAACGGCACTGGATGCTGCACATAAAGTACTGTCAGTGTCTGAAGGCGTCCTGGTGCATATAGAGAATGGTAATGAGCGGATAATTTCATTCAGGCAAGGTAATCGTACGTTTCGTTTTGATCCAAACAGGATCTTTACTGAGGCAGGCATAAGGAAGACACTTGCAAAATTGAGTGAACGTGTAACCCCCGAAGCCATAAAGGCAGTAAGGAAGTTCGCTGCATATCTTAAATCGAAACTCCCCGCATCTGCTGCTGTTGTGATAGCGGTACATAATAATGAAGATGGTGACCTGTCTGTTGATAGCTATACAAAAAACGGCGATCTCAAACGCGAAGCGGCGCAGGTTCATGTTGTGGAGAAGCATGATGCCGACAATTTCTTTCTCACAACAGATCTTTCTTTGTTCAGGAAATTAAAGAGTTTGGGCTACAATGTTATATTGCAACATAATAAACGAGCCAGCGATGATGGATCCCTGAGTATTTATTTTGGTCTGAAGAAAAAGAAATATGTAAATGTGGAAGCAGAGTTTGGTCAACTAGCTGTTCAGGAAGAAATGATCGGTGTTCTGTTGAACGCTAAAGAAAGCAGTAGTGCTCCAGCGCTGCAATCCCTTCAGCATTTCAATTTTGATTAGCGAAATATCGATAGTATGATCGTTGCCTGGCGATATTTCGCTAATTCATGCGCCGACGATTTCTTCATCTGTTTGATTTACATTTTGTTGTAAATATGGCATGACGGTTGTCCCTCACCGGTAACTCAAAACCGTTTTATGACACCAGCAACCATTACCTTCAACAGCATTGTTGGCGCTGCTTCAGGCGCGCCATCGGGAAACATCCCATTCGAGATACACACGCTCGAATGGTTTTTTCAACACAACCGGAATTGCATGACCCGTTTGAAAACTTATGAGATCGTGTGGATCAGATCCGGCCAGGGGCTTCTTTCTGTTGATCATGTAGATATGGAACTAGTCCCCGGGAACGTTTATTTGCTAAGACCTGGTCAGTTCCGTTATCTTAAATCTGCTCAACGGACGGAAGGGTACTATCTCTCAATGCATCCTGATTTTTTTCATCTTTCCGGTCCTGATCCGGTGATGCCATTATATGCCGGTTGTCATGTTATACAAGGAGCCATGGTGGTCGAGACGGATGAAGAGATCCGCAGCGAAGCGGAAGATATTCTTGTGAAGATGCGAAGAGAGTTTTCCCACTATGGAAGTTCACGCGCGGGCATTCTGAAGTGTTTGTTCAGGATCTTCATGTTGTACCTGTTGCAAAAAATGGAACAGAATAATTCAAGTGTTTCTACCGGTTCGGAGAAGGATTTGGTAAACCGGTTTATGGATTCATTAAAGAAGCATTTTGCTTCGAGAAAAATGGTTGCGGATTATGCTGATGAGTTTTGTGTAACGCCCGGGCACCTCAACCGGATTGTCAAGAAGATCTCCGGTTTCCCTGTCAGTCATCATATACAGCAACAAGTGGTACTGGAAGCTAAACGGCTTGCACGGTATTCGGATAGAAGCATGAAGGAGATTGCGTACGCTTTGGGTTTTGAAGACCTTGCTCATTTCAGTAAGTTTTTTAAAAACAATTCCGGAATGAACTTTTCCAATTTTAAAAAATTGTCAGCAGGGATCTGAAGCGGTCAGCCGGCGTGATATTACCGGAGGAAAGAATTCCCGGGTGAATTTTTTCAGGGAATTAATATGCGATTATCTTTAAGCCAGCAATTTCATTTAACACTGCGGTTTTATCAAAAAGCGGCTTCGCCTGCAAATCACTATTCCTTTGATATGAAAGAGAAGGTTCTTATTGTAGAAGATCAGTTCATTGAAGCGAATAACATTGAGATGATCCTTGTTCGTGCCGGGTATCGATCGTGCGGTATTGCCCGTTCCGTGGAAGCTGCATTGCAATTGATCGAGCAGGACCGGCCGGAGATGGTATTGCTGGATATTTTTTTACAGGGGCCTTCTACAGGGATCGATCTTGCGCGCATTTTGCGTACGATGAACATCGCGTTTATTTATCTTTCTGCCAATTCTGACAAGGAAACGCTTGATGCTGCTAAAGCGACATATCCGTATGGCTTTCTGGTTAAGCCCTTCAAGGAGAAGGATGTGCTGGTCACGCTTGAAGTGGCGCGTTATCTTCATAATCACAGCCTGGAATCGATCATGCGAAAAGCTGCCAGTACTGATTTGTCTGCTCCGCAAAAGTTGACCGCAACCGCAAACTCCGGGCGGGATTTTTTCGGAATAGTGGGCAACAGTCAGCGGTTACAAACGGTATTGCATCATCTGAAACTTGTTGCCCCGACCGATACCTCTGTACTTATTCTTGGCGAAAGCGGAACAGGTAAAGAGAAGATTGCAGAATTGATCCATCATTTTTCCGGCAGAACTTCAAGACCGATGGTGAAGATCAATTGTGCCGCCTTGCCTGCAACGCTGATCGAATCTGTTTTGTTTGGTCATGAACGCGGCGCATTCACCGGAGCTACAGAAAGACGGATTGGAAAGTTCGAACAGGCGGATAAGGGAACGATCTTTCTTGATGAAATAGGAGAGATGCCGCTGGATCTGCAGGTGAAACTATTACGCGTATTACAGGAACGCGAAATTGAAAGGATAGGTTCAAGCAGTACAGTGCGCATCGACGTCCGGGTGATTGCTGCAACAAACAAAAACCTCGAAAAAGAAGTAGCGGAAGGACGCTTCCGGATGGATCTTTATTACCGTCTTCGGGTTTTCCCGCTGATGCTTCCCGCTTTACGCGACCGCAAAGAAGATATCCACTTGCTCGCATATCATTTCCTGGAAGTATATAGCGGCAAAGCCGGAAGAACGATCCAGGCCATCAGTGCTAAGGTGATGGACGCTTTTATGCGATATGAATGGCCGGGTAATATCCGCGAACTTGAGCATACGATAGAAACAGCTGTGCTACTTTGTGAAGGTCAAACCATCAATCAGGTAATGTTGCCCGGACTGGCTCAGGAGCAGGCACCCAATAAGGTGAAGACGATTGAAGAGAACGAACGGGAGCATATTGTTGCAGTACTGGATATTTGCAACGGAAAAATATTCGGCAAGGGAGGGGCTGCTGAAATGCTTGGAATGAATGTGTCCACGCTTAATTCACGGATCAAAAAACTTGGAATAGATAAATCAAAATACTGATCATTATATCCCAGGTTTTGTCATCCCGGCATTGATAAAACACAATTGATACATTTCTTGAGTTGTGTTCTTTGGGCGATGTGTATTTTAGTATCACATACCACCACTTTATGTTACGATTCACTTTGTTGCTGCTCTTCGCCGCGATCTGCCGGCAAACCTGTTTTTCCCAATCAAAAGTATTTATTACGGCGGAGGCCGGTTGGTCAGATGACCATTTTACGATGAATGATCCGGGACATTCATTTCTTGTACCGGACGCAGGCTCCGGTTATTTTGGCGTATCGGTAGGGAAGATGTTAAAGAAACATCTGTATGTTGAAACCGGGATTTATACGAGAAAATACAGCGAGTCTATACAGCAGGTTGGTTCGGAAGGTCCATCGGGAGGTTCCGGCAGAAGATTCGCGCAAATTCCACTAAGAGTAGGAGGGAGATGGGAGTTCTTCGGGAAAAGGGTTGCTGTAAGACCCTATGGTGGGGTTGTAATAAATATCACAGGAAAGAATGACAGATGGCCGTCATGGTTTGATTATGGACCTGGCACCGGCCCACTTCTCTACACCTATAAGTTTCGTTACCCCACCGATGTATTTGCCCTGGCGCAGGCCGGTATGACACTTGAATACAGGATTGCAAAAAAAATGTATCTCGGTGTTTCTTCATCCTACAACTGGGGTTTTGAAAAAATGATGATACAGGATATTTCTTATACGCTGAACGGGAATGCGCAAAAGGCAACATCTTCAAGCCGGGGTGGCTTTAATTCGATTACGGCTAGTGTTTCGTTCAGGCTGGGGAAGTAGGGGTACAGGTTTAAAAGCTTAAAAGGTTTAACGTTTTAAAGTTAAATAGTTAATAGTTCCGTGGCCTCTATCAGTAATGCAAACCATTAAACTTCAAAACTATTAAACTTTAAAACTTTTAAAACCGCTCATTCCTCTCGTCGCAAAACACCCTTTCAAAGTCATGAACGCACCTTTGCTCTTATCTGTTGCGGTCTTATGTTTGCATTATCAAACAACAATAACCATTTAACTTGTAAGTTATGTCAACCGCAACAAAGAACTTTATTACTGTAGAAACAACTGTCAATGCTCCTGTAGCAAAAGTTTGGGAATCATGGAATCAGCCTGAGCATATCATGCAGTGGTGTGCCGCGTCGCCCGACTGGCATGCGCCGGCATCTACCAACGATCTACGTGAGGGAGGAAGTTTTTCCACTACGATGGCTGCGAAAGACGGAAGCTTCAGCTTTGATTTTGGTGGTGTGTATGATGTGGTAAAACAACATGCATTAATTGAATATACAATGGGTGATGGCCGTAAAGTAGAGATCGTGTTCACTCCCGATGGTGATGCAACCAGGGTGGTGGAAACCTTTCAGGCCGAGACGGAGAATTCGCTCGATATGCAGCGCCAGGGATGGCAGGCTATTATGGATAATTTTAAAAAGTATACAGAGTCACTGTCGTAATAGCATACGTTATACAATCACGCTCTCTGTATGTGGAATATTTAGCATACAGGGAGCGTTGTAGTTTAGGTGCACCAGCAAAAGTGGTTTGGTATTTGTGCCGTACCTTTGCGGAAAATAAAGACGAGAGTATCCTGATGGTTAGAATTTTTTTGTTGAAGTTATTGCTCGTATGCACGATCCTTGGAATTGGAATGGAGCTGTCTGCTCAGTTTAATGACAGTACTCATCATCATCTTAAATATGCTGCAACAGGGATCTTTAATAAAACAAATGACGGCAGGTCTTATGTGTTGAATAATGGTGTGTCGTTCACAATCAACAGAAAGGCCGTTACGTTGAATAGCACCAACAGCTGGATTTACGGAAGGCAAGGCCCTAATCTTACCAATAACGATTTTTCTTCGGGTTTAAACTTTGATGTGCTGAAAAACACGCAGAAACTGTATTACTGGGGACTGGCTACCTTCACCTCGAGTTATTCCCTGAAGATCAATTACCAGGCTCAGGCAGGTGTGGGTCTTGGCTATAATATCTTCAATAAAAAAGATCTTGAGCTGGTAGTCAGTGATGGGATTCTTTATGAAACGAACGATCTTGAATTACCGGGTCAGGTAAAAGATGTGTATCAGACTTTCCGTAATTCTTTCCGGATAAAATATCATATCGTGGTGAAAGATCTGATCGTGCTGGATGGTGGCCATTTCTGGCAACCGTCTTTGTCACGCTTTGATGATTATATCGTCCGTTCAACCAACAGTCTTACGCTAAAGCTAAGAAAATGGCTTGGGATCACGACTGCCGTAAATTATAACAGGTTTTCCCGGACTGGCCGTGAAAACCTGTTGATCAATTTTGGATTAACTGCCGAAACTTTTTTTTAATGGATCTCCGGCAATGCTTTTTTTAATGCCCGGGCTGCATTTTTTACTGCTTCCTGCCAGTGTTCCGCCGCTTTCCCATCGGCTCCGTCTGAAATGTATTTCAGACAGAGAAAAGGAATATTCTCCTGTTTGGCTACCCATGCTATTGTAAAAGCTTCCATGTCTATCACATCATATTGCGTAACGCGATGATCGACTTCGAAACTGTCTCCGCTGCCGCAAGTTCCGGAAGGCAGATGTTTGAGTTGATAGCCATGTTCGAGTATCACAGGGTCGTCGCAAAAGGGTGTCTGATACTTTTCAAAACCAAGCGCAGTTACATCCATATCACGTTGGATAAATTTTGTGCAACATACTACGTCTCCGCGTTGAAAAGTATTGCTGCCTGCTGATCCGAGATTTATGATCAGGGAAGGTTTTTGTTTTTCGATCCGCTTGATGAGGTTGTAGGAAGTGTGAAGTTTTCCTACACCGGTAAACAATGTATCTGAATGAGAGAACTCTGTAGAGGCTTCTATCTCCAGAGCAAAAACATAGAGAGGATCTTTGCTTAAAAGGTTAACTGGGAAGTCTTGCACGTTGCACTTTTTTTGCAAATATACTCTACCCACGTATAGGAAATCTGAATAGCATTTGCAGCGGCTTTTATGACTCTCCGATTGGCGGAATAGAAATGCGGCGGACGCAGCGAAAAGCCATGAAAACATTGCATTTCGCCGCGCCCGCCGCGTATCGTTGCGTCCGCCGGGTTCCTGATAAGCCAGCCTTACGGCAACTCGTTTCAGTAAGACGATCGATCAGTTTCGCATGGGAAACCCGATTCCCAGTCTGATCCCTACTGAATTCATATTATCGATATCTCCTTTGTTATAGCGTACATAGTTGTAGTACGCACCGATATTAATACCAGTCTCCGCTTCTTTTCCAAACGGAATAAAAACGCCCACTTCCGGTCTGGCCGACAATGCAAATCTGCTTGTATTGTCGTTGGTATATTCTCCCAGGAACTGCTGGTTCAATACTATATTTCCACCAACACCCGCCAGGGCATAGGGACGGATTGCTCCCTCATTCATGAAATTATAACGCATCGTTGCAAGCAAAGGAATCTGTTGTACTGAGTTGGAGATAACGGCAGATATATCGCTTCCATCAGAAAGTTTATAGATCTGTCGTGGATATTTTTCATAAAAGTCCTGGTAACCTGTTGTAAGGCCAACGGATATTTTATCGTTTATGCCATAAAGAAGATTTACATCCACACCACGGAATGAGGTTTTTGAAACAACATTGTCTTTAAATCCTCCCAGCGGCATCGCAACGGAATAGCTTGCGGTTCCCCTGAATTCTCCTTTTTGTGCATGGCTGGCGGCAAAGCTGAGCAAAAGTGCTGACAGCATAAATATTTTGTATGATCGCATGATTAATAAATTTGAATTAGTTGCGGGTTAAATAAGGTGACTGGTCAAACAATGCCTGTACGCTTGAGTTAACGGTTCCCTGAAGGAAGGTGCCGGAGCCACGGATCAGGCCGTTCCACAGGAAGCGGAGATTGTTATTTGCTGCGGCATTCTTTACGTCAAACATGTCGATCGATACCGCGCCATCTGTAACAGTATAGGTACCGATGATGCCGGGAAAATAATACCCATATCCTGGATATCCCCAGTAGAATGGATCCCAATAGCCACCAAAACCACCCCAGTAGTCAGGATAGCTGATCACGCCGGAGTAATCGTTGTAAACACGGTTGATCGTAATACCGATATCAGGGGTTGTGCCGGCCTGTACACGAGTATATCCCTTTTGTGTGAGCTGGTTTGCCACTGCTTCGATCAGTTGGGCGTCGTAGCTTGTGCGGGCATGTTCCTGAAGTTGGTTGTTACTTATAACGGCCACAGAATCAGCGATTCTAAATGTGGCGTATGAGGAGAAAGATACGCTGTCATTCCGGTTGGTGATATAAAGTCGGGCTTCATCCGAATTGAGGTTGTTGAGAGGCTCCTTTGCACAACCGGTCATGATCAGTAGCATCACTGCGATGCCGGGCAATAGTCTTGTCATTGTTGAATGTTTTATTTATAAAACATTCCAAACACAATGCCTGATTGTGTAAGAGAAGAGCTAAATCGTGATAATGAATTGCTAATGGAAGTAATTTGTTTTTTGTTCTTTCAGTGAGATTAGAATGCTATTAAAAATCAGATGATCCTTCCTTTTACTCTTTCCATGAGCAAAGATTTATAGTTTTCACCGATCAGGATCTCTGCGGTTATATTTTTCAGCAGGATCCTGTTGCCTTCAATGCCTGTGATCCGGTCGATGGCTATGATAAATGATTTGTGTATGCGCATGAATTGCCGGTCAGGCAGTCGCTCTTCCATTTCTTTCATGCTCGTATTGACCATTGTCTTTTTTCCTGCACAATAGATCGCTACATAATTCTTCATTCCTTCTATATAATCAATATCAGCCAGGTTGATCTTTAGCAGTTTTCCTTTTAATTCTGTTTTGACAAAGATGTAATCTTCTTCTTCCGGTTCTTTTATTTTTTCAGGTAGGGAATCACTCAGACTTTTTGCAGCTTTTTGTACGGCAGCTAAAAAGCGTGGTAGCCTTACCGGTTTTAACAGGTAGTCGACTACATCCAGTTCGTATCCTTCGAGTGCGAATTCGCTATAGGCTGTAGTGAGTATTACGCGTGTTTTACCACCAAGAGCTTTGATGAAATCTATCCCGGAGATCTCAGGCATTTGTATGTCGAGGAATACAAGATCCACCGGTTGCGTCGCAACGATCTGCAAGGCTTCGATAGGGTTTGTTGTGGATGCTACGAGGTTCAGCATTGGTACTTGTTGGGTGTAATGCTGCAGGATATCTATCGCGTGTTGTTCGTCGTCTACAATAATACAGTTGATCATAGTTGATAAATGCTTAGTCGTGTTGTGTAGAAATCCTGTTCGTCCTGGATATCGAGTACAAAGTTACTGCCATAAGCAAGCTCCAGTCTCTTTTTTATATTATCAAGACCTATACCGGTAGAGATTTCTTTAGGTCCGGTTTTCTTTTTATTGCGTGAGTAGAAATGAAGCCGTCCGTCTATTACTTCCAGCGTGAATCTTACCGGGTGCTCATTGCTTTTTATATCGCCATGCTTAAAAGCATTTTCGACGATGGTGATCAATACAAACGGGATGATGCGTGCGCCGTTGATCACGCCTTTTACTTCAAGATCCACTTTCAGGTTATTGCTGAAACGTAATTGATTTATACGGATCACATTTCTTACATGTTCGATCTCGTCTTTTAATAATGCTTTCCCGTCTTTGGGAAGATTGTCTGTCAGCGCATATCGCATGATCTCACTGAGTGTAAGTATGCCTTCTGATAATTCTGCGGAATAGGGGATGGATTTTGCGTACAGATAATTTAATGTATTATGAAGAAAATGCGGGTTGATCTGTGCTTTCAGGAAGTTAAGATTGGCATGTGCTTTTTCTATCTCGAGCTCCGTTTTTTGCTTTTCGAGCACAGCCCGTTGCTTTTTTTCATCCAGCAGGTAAACGATATAGGTAACAAAGAATGTGACAGCGGAGAACAATACAAAGCTGATCACGTAAGACAGGATGATGACTTTGGGTGTCAGCTTTTGTTTCATCGCTTCATCAAACCCATGTGACATCAGATCGCTAATAAAAAGGTAGGCCGTATAGGCAAGTCCCATCAGGCCGAGAACTGCCAGGAAATGCCAGAAACGTTTTCGCAGAACAAGCAGTGTATATAGCCTATTCATTGAATAATACAGGAAGAGTGTGTGAAAGGCGATGCCGATTGCCGTTATTATCACATAGTTCTTACGAAGATAGAATGCTATAGTGCCGGCTCTGTGTATCTGGCTTGATATGAGAACACTGAATACGAAGAACAGTACATAAATGCCAAGATTTATCAGGAGTAATTTATATAATTTGAACCGGGGTTTTTGCATAACGCTGATAAAATTAGGGGAAAAGGCAATGGGATCATTCGCAAGATTGAGTTTGTCTTTAAGCCGTTGACCGTTGACCGTTGTCCGTTGTCCGGATGAATCACAAAGTTGTTCACCCGGACAACGGACAACGGTCAACGATTTAAAATCCCGTTCCCGCAGATCCACCCGCCTGCGAAGCTCTTTTATTTTCGTCATCTGCGCCTGTATTGCGCTGACGGGCTGCTTTTACGGAACTGCTGCCAAAGCGGTAGGTGAAGTTCAGCTTGAACATGCGGCTTTCAAATTGCATGTTATTGTTGGTTTGCTGACCGCTGAAATCTGTGGAGATCCTGTATTTCAGTGTGCGGAATACGTCGCTTACAGCAGCTTTGATGTTGGCCTTACCATTCCATAGTTTTTTCTGTATGCCGATATCAGCTGTCCCAAAGCCTTTGATCCTGATGGTACCCATTACAAGTGTGGGAGCCACATAATATCCTGTGAGCTCTGCCGTCCAGGTTTTGGAGAAGCTCAGGCTGTTCTGCATAAAGGCGTTGAATCCAAATGCATCCTGGTTGATACGGCGGCCATCGATGTCGGCTTTATAGGCTGAGTAGTTACCCGCCGCATTGATCATGGCAGTGTAGTTGCCTTTACGGATCATATAGCTCAGGTTCAGGTTCAGTACTTTCTGAGACGCCAGGTTACGCAGTGTGATGAACGACTTCGAAATATCTGTGGTATCTGTTACCTGGGTGAACATGTTTTTTACAATGCTGTAGTTAAGAGTTGTAGTGAGTTTATATTTGTAAGTATGCGTGAGGCCGAAGCTGTTGGTGTATTGTGGACGCAGATCAATATTTCCCCTCATCGAATAATACTCGCTGAGTCTTATTTCGAAAAGATTCATTTGCTGGTAAGAAGGTCTGTCGATCCGTCTGCTATAGGTAACGCTTAATTGATTCATTGGATTTTTATTGAAAGTTACGGCAGCACTTGGGAACAGATCGGTGTAATGGCGTTTGAAAGATGAATCGTAGGCTTTGTATCCGCTGCCTTCATTTCTGAATGCGTTGGAAATACCTTCGATATTTGTATTCTCAGCCCGCAATCCGGCCTGGATCATAAAGCCTTTGAAAGGGCGGCTGTAGTTCAGGTAAGCAGCATTGATATTTTCTTTATATATAAACTTATTACTGCGATCGAGATCTTTTATCATGTTCTCATTGTACTGCTGGAAATCGTTGTTGGTATTGACATAACCGATCTTGCCACCGGTTTCCAGTTTGCCTTTACCGAGTGTCTGTTCGTAGTCGGCTTTCGCGGAATAGATAGCTATTTTAGCAGGAGTGATCATGGTTACGGCATTGCTGCTGATAATGGTTTGTCCAGCTGGGTCGAGATAAGTGTTTGGCTGAAACTGATTTCCTTTGATATTGTGATGTCCATAGTCTGCATTGATGGAAAGCGTTTTCCCTTTTGTGCCATTACGGGTAAAATTCAGATTGGTATTAAGGTTGTCGTTGTTACGGGCATTCTCTCCGCCTGCAACAAGTAATCTGCTGATAGTGCCTGATTGTTTGCCTGCAATAGTTGTTGTGTTGGCAGAGCTCATTTCCATGTCGGCAAAGTTTCCCGTTATGATAACGCCAAGCGTTGTTTGTTTATCTACAAAATAATCTGCACCGACTTTCATGTTAAAGCTGGTCACCCGGTTAAGCTGTGTGCCACGCTGATCAAATGTTGAGTCGGGAATGGTACGGTAGCTGTTAAGTGTTGAGATCATTTTTGTACGATTCACGCCGGCATTTCCAAAGATGTTGATTTTTGCGTTACGGTGATTCAAAGAAAAGCTTCCGTTGTATTTGGGAAAGGTGGCAATATTCCAGCCTGCGGCAACAGAGCCGTTTGTTCCAAATGCTTTATTCTTTTTGAGAACGATATTGATGATGCCGGCATTGCCTGCTGCTTCATACTTCGCAGATGGGTTGGTGATCAGTTGTATCGACTCCACTTGCGAGGATTGCAGTCCTCTAAGGAAATTGGCAAGATCAGAACCTGCAAGCGGACTTGGACGACCGTCGATATAAATCTGGACCCCATTTTTTCCGGCCATGCTGATATTGTCGTCTTTGTCTACCAGTACACCCGGTGATTTGCGAAGCAACTCCAGCATATCGGAGCCCGTTGCGTTGATCGTTCCTTCAACATTTACGATCGTTTTATCGGCTTTTACTTCTACTAACGGTTTGGATGCGGTAACGGTGACGGCTTTCATTTCTGTTACAGCTTTCTTCAGTACAAGAGCAGGTACTGAAACCGTTCCCGTACTGTCAAAAGTGAATTTTTCTGAGAAAGACGGTGTATGTCCGGTCAATGTAGCTTTTACAATATACTGTCCGGTTGGGATACCGTTGAACAGGTAGCCTCCTTCCGCTTTGGATACCTCCATTTTTACCACTGCTGAATCTTGGGCGCGCAGCAGGCTGATGGTAGCGGAAGCAGCCGGACTATTTTGCTGGTCATGAATGCGGCCATTGATCTGCTGGCTAAAAGCCGCTGATCCGCTCAGTAACAACAGTGGAAGAATAAAGTTTCTCATAAACACTTGCTTTTATGGTTGATTGTTGATTTCCGTTAACAAGGCAAACCTATAAAAGCAAGGGGGCGGTAAGAAAAACGTTACACCAAACAGGGTTTGGGGAGGACGAACGCCGAAGGCGATGGTCGATGTTCGATGTTAGATGGTCGATGGTCGAACGGCCTCAAAAGGAAATGGAGTCCCCGTACAGTTAGAAATACCGGCCATCAGGTCAGGTATTTCTAACTGATCGACCATCGACCATCGACCATCGACCATCGACCATCGACCATCGACCATCGACCATCGA
>VFQP010001714.1_pt1 | contig 27582 bp, 27 predicted proteins | sample 3512351 | NCBI WGS metagenome assembly VFQP01 (sample SAMN10412372, study PRJNA504923) | tailings metagenome | isolation source: Relicate 1 Philex TSF1 revegetated site | place: Philippines: Tuba, Benguet | collected 2017-08-29
ACAACCGCTGACGTGGGCCAACTGAGGCCCGAGTCCATGGACAAGGCAGGACGGAGACTGGAAATGAAGGTATTGGGAATTGATGAGATCGTCTACGGCGCCGATGATTTTGACGCGTGCCGCGGCTTCTTCAGCGACTGGGGGCTGACGATCAGGCGTGATGATGCACAGGGGCTGGACTTCGAGACGCTGAATGGCTGCCGCGTGCTGGTGCGCAAGATCGGCGACAGCACGTTGCCACCGGCCATCGAGGATGGTCCGACGCTGCGTGAGGTGGTGTGGGGCGTGGATAGCGAGGCGTCGCTGCGTGAGCTGCGCGAGGCGATTGGCAATGAAGCGACGTTCGTGTCGCTCGAGGATGGCGCGCGTATTGGATGCACCGACCCGAACGGACTGGCCGTACGCTTCCAGGTGTCGCGCAAGCACGACGTACAGGTAGATTGCGCGGTGATGAACACGTGGAACGACAAGCCGCGCATGAATCAGCGCAGCCCGATCTACGAACGTGCGATTCCCATCGAAGTCGGCCACGTGGTGTTCTTCGTCAAGGACGTGAAGGCTACCGAACGCTTCTACATCGAGAAGTTCGGCTTTGTGCAATCTGACAACTACCCCGACCGCGGCGCGTTCCTGCGCTGCACGGCCGAAGGTGGCCATCACGATCTGTTCCTGCTGCAATTGCCGCACGGCAAGTCCGGCCTCAATCACGTGGCATTTACGGTGCGCGATATCCACGAGGTGTTTGGCGGTGGCATGCATATGTCCCGCAAGAGCTGGGATACGCAGCTCGGTCCGGGCCGTCATCCGATCTCGTCGGCGTATTTCTGGTACTTCAAGAATCCGGCCGGTGGCCTGATCGAGTACTACGCAGACGAGGACCAGCTCGACGCGCACTGGGAACCGCGCGCATTCGAGCCGGGCCCGACGATGTTCGCCGAATGGGCGATCGAGGGTGGCATCGACGGCAATACCCGCCGGCAGAAGAACGCCGGCGGACCGGAAGGCAAGTTCCTGACGGAAAAGCGCTAAGTATCGGATTCAAGATCCAGGGTTCAAGCATCAGCATCAAGCATTACGAGAAGGAAGCCGTCATGAGTGCGAGCCAATCTTTGACACTGCGCGTGCAAGCCATGCGCTTCGAGGCGCGCGGCGTCGTCAGCATCGAACTGCGCGATCCCGATGGTGCGCAGTTGCCCGGGTTTGCGCCAGGCGCGCATATCGACCTGCACCTGGCAAATGGCCTGGTGCGCAGTTATTCGCTGTGCGGCGCCCCGGAGCAGCGTGATCGCTACACCGTGGGCGTGCTCCAGGATCGCAATAGCCGCGGCGGATCGCGCTTCGTGCACGAGCAGTTGCGCGTAGGGACCACGCTGGCCGTGGCGGCGCCGCGCAACCACTTCGCACTCGATGAAGATGCCGCGCATACGGTGCTGGTGGCTGGCGGCATTGGCGTGACGCCGATTGTCTGCATGGCCCGGCGACTGGCAGAGCGTGGCCGTTCGTTCACGCTGCTGTACTGCGCCCGTTCGCGCACGGAGGCCGCGTTTGTCGAGCAACTGTCGGCGTACGGCGATGCGGTGCGCTTTCATTTCGACGATGAAGCCGGTGTGCCGCCAGATCTGAAGGCGATGCTGGCAGGGCAGGACCAGACCACGCACTTTTATTGCTGTGGACCCGGTCCGATGCTCAACGCCTTCGAGGCCGCATGCGAGTCCCACGGTTACCCGAACGTGCATATCGAGCGCTTTGCCGCCGACCCGGCCACCGAAGCGGTGCAGGAAGGCGAGTACAGCGTCACGTTGCAGCGCACCGGCGCGCAGGTGCGGGTGCCCGCAGGCAAGTCGCTGCTCGATGCGCTGCTGGAATCGGGCGTGCAGGTCGAGTACAGCTGCCGCGAAGGTGTGTGCGGGTCGTGCGAAACGGCGGTGATCGAGGGATGCCCCGATCATCGTGACAGCGTGCTCAGCAACAGCGAGCGTGCTGCCAACAAGACGATGATGGTTTGCGTATCCGGGTGCAAGGGTCAGCGCCTGGTACTGGACCTCTGACGAACCACGCCGCGCCATGCCAGGCGCGGCACCGAAGTCTGCCCGCTGCCATGGCAGAGCCGCACGTGCTGACACACGACACAAGCGGCCACGCGGGTGCCTGCCCCTCACGATTTCCGTATAGAGATACCCGTGTTGATTCAGAGACAAGATCCCGCGCCCGCAATGCAGGGTGCGCAGGCGGCCTCAGTGGCCTATGGTGGTGCTGCAGGCGGTGATGCCGCCGTGCGCGCTGATTCCAATACGGCCACGCAGGTGACGCGCGGCCAGATCATTGCGCGTATCGAGCGCATGCCCGGCAACATGATGCATGTGCGCGCTCGCCTGCTGATCGGGCTGGCCACGTTCTTCGATGGCTTCGACGTGATTGCGATTGCCGCCACGCTACCTTTGCTGATTGGCAAGTGGTCGTTGTCGCCGGGTCAGATCGGACTGCTGATTGCCGCGCCGTCGGTTGGCCAGCTGGTTGGGGCGTTGCTGTTTCCCGCATTGGCGGAACGCTTTGGCCGGCTGCGCTCGATCGGTTGGAGCGCCGGTATCATCGGGCTGATGAGCCTGGCGTGCGGCTTTGCGCCGTCGTTCGAGATTTTCCTGCTGTTGCGTATTGTGCAGGGGCTCGGACTTGGCGGCGAGTTGCCGGTGGCGGCCACCTATATCAACGAGGTGACGCGCGCGCATGGCCGTGGCAGGTTTGTGCTGCTGTACGAGATCGTATTCCCGATTGGCCTGATGGTGTCGAATGCGCTGGGTGCCGTACTGGTGCCGCGCTACGGCTGGGAAGTCATGTACTTCCTCGGCGGTGCGCCACTGGTGCTGTTCTTCATACTGCGTCGCCTGATTCCCGAGTCGCCGCGCTGGCTGGCGGAGAAAGGCCAACTGGCCGAAGCCGATGACGCGCTGCGCCGCTTCGAAGCGCGCGCGAAGCAGCCGCTGGACCCGGTCGGCGATACCGCGCGGTTCGACGCGATGGGCGCAAAACACCCGCGCCGCCGCGTCCGCGATCTGGTTGGCCGTGCCTATCTTGGCCGGACGCTCGCGGTGTGGATGCTGTGGGCAACCTGCGGGTTTATCCAGTATGGCTTGTCGACGTGGCTGCCAACCGTCTACAAGACGATCTATCACGCGCCGCTGCAACTGGCGCTGAACCTGGCGGCGGGAGCCTCGGTGCTGGGCGTGGTCGGTTCCCTGGTCTGTGCGCTGGTGGTTGACAAGGTGGGCCGCAAGCCAGTGATCAATGTGTCGTTCGTGCTGTGCGCGGCGTCGTTGATCCTGGCTGGCGTGTTCCATGCATCGTCGGTGTATGTCGTGGCCACGTTCTGCGCCCTGGCCATGGGCTTTCTGGCCAGCGGCTTCATTACGGCCTATGTCTATACGCCGGAGTTGTATCCGACCAGCATTCGCGCCATGGGTTGCGGGCTTGGCGGCGCATGGCTCAAGGTGTCGGCCATCTTCGCGCCGGGCATCATCGCGTCGACGATCGGCACAGGCAACCTGAGCATGGCGTTCTACTGGCTGGCAGTCGTGCCGCTGCTTGCGGCGGTCACCGTGTACTTCCTTGGCATCGAGACCAAGGGACAGGTGCTGGAAGAACTGGAGATCTGAGCGACGTACGTACCAGACGTAGTCGTTGGCCCCGCCACCGTCTTTCCCGGTGTGCGGGGCTTTTTTGCCATGGCATCTGCGGCCATAATGTGCGGATCAGACCCACACACAGTCAATCGAGGAAGACATGCCCATCTCATCGGCACCTATCGTTCGCCGTGGCAAGCTCGCGCACCTGATCGGCACAGCCCTGGCTGCGTCGGTGGCAACCGTATGCTTCGGGAGCGCGGCAAGCGCCGCCGCGCTGGATCGGGCCCAACTCGAACAGGCGGCCGACCGCGCCGCGACAGGCAGCTATCGCGAGTGGGTGGACCTGCTTGCCATCCCGAATGATGCGACCGTGCCGGCCGATATCCAGAAAAATGTCGACTGGCTGGTCAAGGCATTCGGCCGGCGCGGCTTCCAGGCCCGGCCGCTGGCGAATGGCGACAAGCCGATGGTCTACGCGGAGTACACCGCCCCCGGTGGAGATGGCGCCGCTACACGCAAGACCATCCTGTTCTACATGCACCTTGACGGCCAATCGGTGACGCCGTCGCAGTGGGCCCAGAAAAGTCCCTGGGAGGCCACGCTCAAGGCGCGCACCAGCGACGGCAAATGGGAGGCCCTGCCACTGGACAAGCTTTATGGTGGGAACGTCGATCCGGAATGGCGGTTGTTCGGACGTTCGTCGTCGGACGACAAGGGTCCCATCGTCATGTTCCTGGCTGCGTTTGACGCGCTCAGGTCGGCGGGGATCGAGCCCGGCGTGAACGTCAAGGTTCTGCTCGACTCCGAAGAGGAGAAGGGCTCTCCGTCGCTCGGACAGGTTATCGCGCAGAACCTGTCCTTGCTTCGCAACGACGGCATGGTGATCTTCGACGGCCCGATGCACCAGAGCAACCAGCCAACGCTGGTGTTTGGCAATCGTGGCATCCAGTTGGTGCAACTGAAGGTGTTTGGTGCTACCCAGGGCTTGCACAGTGGCCACTACGGCAACTACTCCGCGAATCCGGTGCAACGCATGGCAAGCCTGCTGGCGTCCATGAAGGACGACAATGGAAGGGTCAGGATCCCGGGCTACTACACACCGGTCAAGCTCGACGAGCGGGCGCGCAAGATCATGGCCGCGGTGCCGGACGACGAAGCCGCCCTGAAGCGCAGGTTGGGCATTGCCAGCAGCGAGAAGGTTGGCGCCAACTACCAGGAAGCCATGCAGTATCCAAGCCTGAACGTACGCGGCATTGTGGCAGGCGACGTCGGTGCGAAGGCTCGGACGATCATTCCCGAGGTGGCGACGGCCGATATCGATATCCGCACCGTGCCGGAGACCAGCCCCGAAAACCTGGTGGCGCTGCTGAAGGCGCATATCGAAAAGCAGGGCTATCACCTGGTAAATGGAGAGCCGACTGCCGAGGAACGCGCGCGCTATCCGAAGCTGGCATCGCTGACTGCGGGAGAAGCGTCCGCTTCCAGTTCGGCCGCGCGCACGGACCTGAATGCCCCGATCAGCCAGTGGCTGCGCCGCGTCATGGAGGAAACCTACGGGAAAGCACCCGTGCAGATCCGCATGATGGGCGGCACGGTGCCGACTGGCGCTGCAGTACAGGCACTGAAGTCGCCATTTGTGATTGTGCCGCTGGTCAACGCCGACAACAACCAGCACAGCTTCGACGAGAACATGCGGCTTGGCAACTATCGGGATGGCATTCGCACGGTCATGGGAATTCTGCAGACGCCGTTCAACTGACTGGTTGGCCGCGGCTTCCTCCGGAGCCTTCAGATTCGACTTGATGGGGCCCTGGATGAGAGGACTCTGATTTTTGTCATGTCAGGCCCGATGCGATGTAGCTTTGCCAATGAACCCTGTATGGTTTGGCTTGCAGCCCGGCTCCGTTGATGCTTTTTGGGCGGATAGGGCGTGCAATTCAAACAAGCTGAAGAATCGAGGGGTTAAACATGGCAATGACCATGGCTGGAGATGCGTGGGCAGAAGAGCCGTCGCGGCATAGGGGCAAAGGGCAGGTGTTCAAAACGGCCCGCCCTGTTCGTCGGAGCGGCGCGCAGGGAGAGGGTGGAGAACAGAGGCTCGGTGCAGACTATAGAACTGCGCAGGAAAGGGGGTGGCCCAACCCCCCGCCCAACTCACCAGACTGGCGCATGCTTGGCTGGATCGGAAGCGGCGTTGCCTTTGTATTCTCCATCCTCGTGTTCGTCAGCATGTCGACGGACGACAAGCTGGCGGGCGTAACCCAGGCAGTACTGGGCGTGGACAAGCGTGTTGATCGCCTGGAGGTTATCGCCGAAAGAACCGATCAGCGCCTGCGTAGTATCGAATCTCGAGTCGATGTCATGGACGAGAAACTTCGCGGCATCGACAAGAGGCTCGATGGCATGGACAAGAGACTCGATGGCATGGACAAGAGGCTCGATGGCATGGACAAAAAACTCGACGACATGGGCAACAAGCTCGATCGCGTGCTCAGTCTGGTCGCCGAGCGTCGATGACCCGCGCAGCCAGGTCGCGCCTGCTCCCGAGGCTGGCGCGTACGGCCAGCTATTCCTTCCCTGCTCCCGTGCAAATGCCATGGAGCTTGCGCAGGCCCGTATAGAGGCCGTGCCGCTCCTCCGGTGTCAGCAGCCGGATCACCGATGCCTGTCCGCGCCTTGCCAATGGGATCACTTGCGCATGCAAAGCCGCGCCTGCCTCGCTGATCTTGCAGGCCAGCCGTTTGCGCGGCGTGGTGCCTTCCGACTCCAGCGTTACCAGCCCCCGGTCTTCCAGTAGTCGCAGCGTCCGGCTGACCAGTGCCTTGTCCGATGTCGATTGCTTGACGAGTTCCGCGAACGACATCGGCTCACCGTGAGCCAGCAGTGCCAGGATGCGCCATTCCGGGACGGTGAGGTCGAACTGCGTGGCGTACGGCTCTGTAACGCTGCTGCGCAGTGCGGTGACCAGTTGGCTCAGCATCGTGGTCAGGAAGTCATTGACGGTCAGGTCGGTGCCGGCCTCATCGAGATTCGACCAGGGGTCGACGCCTTCGGCGGCGACAGGAGCAATACGGGGTGTGCTGGACATGGCGGGGCGAGAAGAAGAGATGCCGACGATAAGGCAGGAAACCGGTCGCGATTGTCTCATATCGCCTGTTGTTCGCAACTTTGTGCCGGGTCGGCGAAGAATCTCATTGACGGAAAAGTGTCAATTGGTGTTTTGCTTAAGTTGAGCAATCAACAAAGTCCGCCTACATTGGATTCGTTCCTGATGTGAATCTAGGTTTCATATATAAAACACATCTGCTAGTGTTTCGATTGCGGTGGTGCGCCTTGTGCGCATCTGGCGGCACGAAGCATGTTATATCGATCCGTTGCCGTTGACTGGCAAACCGAACATCAAGCAGAGAGAGACCATGAGCAAGGACACTCCCGTAGAGGAGACACAGGACAAGTACATCGTGCCGGGCCTGGAGCGGGGCTTGCGGCTGCTGGGGGAATTCAGCAGCAAGGACCGGACGTTGTCGGCGGCGGAACTGGCGAGGCGGCTGCAGGTGCCGCGCTCGACAGTATTCCGGTTACTCGCCACGCTGGAAATGATGGGTTTTGTCGAGCGCACGGATGGTGGGCGGGAGTTTCGCCTGGGCATGGCCGTGCTGCGGCTGGGGTTCGACTACCTGGCGTCGCTCGAATTGACCGAGCTGGGCCGCCCGCTGCTGGACCGCCTGCGCGACGAGATTCACTACCCGTGCAACCTCGTGGTGCGCGATGGCAGGTCGATCGTGTACGTGGCCAAGTCGGTGGCCGAGCGGCCCTTCACGAGCACGGTCAACGTGGGCACGCGTCTTCCGGCGCATGCCACGGTGCTGGGCCGGGTATTGCTGGAGGACCTGACGCTGGGCGAGTTGCGCGAACTGTATCCGGAACCACGGCTGGAAGTGTTTTCGGAAAGCACGCCGCGCACGGTGGAAGAGTTATACGAGATGGTGCAACGCGACCGCCAGCGAGGCTACGTGCTGCACGAAGGCTTCTTCGAGGCCAGCATCTCGACAATTGCCGCGCCGGTGCGTGATCGCACCACGCGGGTGGTGGCCGCGCTCGGCGCGACCATTCCGGCGGCACGGATCGATCCGGCACTGCTAGATCCGATGGTGGAAAAGGTGCGCGAGTCGGCAGCGGAGTTGTCGCGCTTGCTCGATTACCGGCCAGGCCTGGGCGGCAGGGTGGCTGGCAAATAGGATAGCCGCGCTCACTAAAGGCAGGTAGATCATGCAGGATGGCAGCCACACCAGAAACCGGCGCAGGGCCCAGCGATGGCTGCGCGTTGCGGTTGCCATTGCAAGCGTCGCAGGCATGGCGACGGGCAGCGCGGTACAGGCGGCCGCAGCGTGTGCAACGGTGCGCATCGTGGTGCCGTTTCCTGCCGGCGGCGCCGCGGACCAGCTCGCCCGGACCGTATCGCAGGGTTTGCAGCCGCGTCATGGCACCACGATCGTCGTCGACAACAAACCTGGCGCCAACGGCAATATCGGTATCGATGCGGTGCGCCGTGCGGCCGGTGATGGCTGCACCTGGCTTGTGGTGCCGGCCGGCAACCTGACGATCAACCCCACGCTGTTTCCGGCGCTGTCCTACCAGGTGGCGCGCGATTTCCGGCCGGTATCGCTGCTGGCAAGCTCGCCCAATATCCTGGCCGTGCATCCATCGGTAAAGGCGCGCAATGTGCCGGAACTCGTGGCCCTGGCAAAACAGGCGGAGCAAAACCGGGCACCGATGGGCTATGCGAGCCCTGGCGTTGGCAGCGGCCTGCATCTGGCTGGCGAACTGTTCCATAACAAGGCCGGTGTCGCCATGCTGCATGTCCCGTACAAGGGCACCACGCAAGCGGTGAACGACGTGGTGGGCGGGCAGGTGCCGGTGCTGTTCGGAACATGGCCAACGCTGGCGCCGTTTATCCAGTCCGGCGCACTGCGCGCGATTGCCGTCACGCAGTCGAAGCGCTCGCCGGCGGCCCCCGATGTACCGTCGCTGGCGGAGAAAGGCATGCCCGGCATCGACGTCAGCTCATGGTACGCGCTGCTGGTACCGTCGGCCACGCCGAAGCCGATGGCCGACGCATTGTCCACCGATATCCATGCGCTGTTCACCACGCCACGCGTGCGCGACGATCTGCAGCGCCAGGGCCTCGAGCCCGTGGCGAGTACCCCTGAAGCGCTGGCCGCGCGAATCCGCGATGAAACCGCGGCGTGGGCCACCCTGATCCGCACGTACCACATCACGGCGGAATAATCCCGGCGCCTTGGCGGCGCACCCCTTGAACCGGTTTTCCTGTGTCGTACCTGGCCGCACGCGCACCGTGCAGGGAGGCGTGCGGCCGTCATTTTCTTGCACAAGCGAGGCAACCATGGACTTTGTGTTGAACGGAAAAGCGACCCGCTTCGACGGCGACGGCGATACGCCGCTGCTGTGGGTGATTCGCGATGATGCCGGCCTGACCGGCACCAAGTACGGCTGTGGCATCGGCGCCTGTGGCGCCTGCACGGTCCATGTCGACGGAAATGCGCAGCGTTCCTGCGTGACGCCGGTTTCGACCGTGGCCGGACGTAACGTGACCACGATCGAAGGGCTGTCACCGGACCGCTCGACGAAGGTGCAAAAAGCGTGGATCGCCAAGGATGTGCCGCAATGCGGCTACTGCCAGTCGGGCATGGTGATGGCCGTCAGTGCATTGTTGAAGCAGAACCCGCATCCAACAGACAAGGACATCGACGCAGCAGTCAGCAATCTGTGCCGCTGTGCTACTTATCACCGTATCCGGGAGGCCGTTCATGCCGCAGCAAAATGAGTTGCTGATGAGCCCGTCACGTCGCGGTTTTCTCAAGCGTGGTGCGGCGCTGGCCGGTGCGTTGTGCATTCCGCTGCCGGTGCTCGCGAATCGCACGGTCGACAGCGGCGCGCACGGTACCAATGAAATCACCGACTGGATCTGGATCGAACCAAGCGGCAAGATCACGCTCGGCCTGTCGCAATGCGAGTGCGGACAAGGCGTGTACACCGGCATGCCGCAGGTGCTGGCCGATGAACTCGATGCCGACTGGCAGGCCATTACCGTGACATTTGTCACGGGACGCGATGCGTATCGCACCGGTGCCGCCTACGAAGAACCGCAGCAGTTCGTTGGCGCATCGATGTCGGCTACGCTGTTCTATCAGCGCCTGCGTATTGCCGGCGCCCAGGCACGCGAGGTGCTGACGCAGGTTGCAGCCAAGCGCATGCAGGTGCGTGCGGGCCAGTGCTACACCGAAAAGGGGCGCGTCTACCATGGCGCCACCGGGCGTTCGCTGGGCTACGGAGAGCTGGCCGAAGAAGCCGCGAAGCTGCCGCTGAACCCGGCGCCGCGCCTGAAGAACGAGGCGGCGCACAAGCTGATCGGCAAGGACTTGCAGCGGCTGGATACGCCGGCAAAGGTTGACGGCTCCGCCGGGTTCGGTATCGACGTACGCGTGCCGGGCATGCTCTACGGTGCGTTGAAGATGCCGCCCACGGTGACCGGCAAGGTGACCGGCATCCGGAATGCCGATACGGTGAAGGCGATGCCCGGCATCAAGGCCGTGGTGCAGGCGCCCGACGCCGCCATTGTCGTTGCCACGAGTTATTGGCTGGCGAAGAAGGGCGCCGATGCGCTTGAGATCGACGTCGATCCCGGTGCCGCGAAGGACCTCGATAGCGACAACATCATCACCGCGCGCAAGGCTGCCCTCGGTGCCGCGGAGGCGGTGGTGGCAACGAAGCTCGGCGAACCCGATGCGGTACTGGCTTCAGGAGGCAAGGTGGTCGAGGCTGACTACCATACGCCCTATATCGTCCATGCAACGATGGAGTCGGTGAATGCCACGGTTCATGTTCGCGGGGACGCGATTGAAGTGTGGGGGCCGATCCAGGGGCAGGACTTCGTACGCAATGCACTGGCAAAGCTGTATGAACGCAAGCCGGAATCGATCATCGTCCATACCACGTTCCTCGGCGGCAGCTTTGGGCGCAAGTTCCTGCCCGACTTCGTGGTCCACGCGGCGCGCGCGTCGGCTGCGGTCGGCAAGCCGGTCAAGGTGATCCGCTCGCGCGAGGACGATATCCGTCATGGCTTCTATCGACCCGGGGTGTCGGGCCGCTTCCGTGCGGTACTCGATGACAAGGGCCTGCCAAAGGCCATGCATGCACGACTGACCGGGCAGTCGCTCTATGGCGTGATCAAGGCCGAGCGCATGGCGAAGAATGGCGGCTGGGACGAGACGATGCTCGAAGCCCTTTACGATTGCGTCTATCGCGTGCCGAATCTCAAGGTCGACATGATCGACGTGAAGCAGCCGATTCCGGTCAGCTTCATGCGCAGTGTGGGCTCGACGTCGAGCATCTTCATGCTGGAGAGCTTCGTCAACGAGATGGCCGATGCCGCGCGGATGGACCCGTATCGTTACCGCCGCGCGCTGTTGGCTCACAACCCGCTGGCGCTGCGCACGCTCGATGCGGCGGCCAAGGCCGCGAACTGGGACCGCAAGCCTGCGCCAGGCGTGACACGTGGTTTCACATTCAATCTCTATACCGGACGTGGCGAAGCGTTCCAGACCTACGTGGCCATGGCACTGGAGCTTGAGCGCGCCGGCAAGGCTTTCAAGGTTCGGCGCGTGGTTTGCGCGGTGGAATGTGGGCGCGCCATCAATCCAAACCTGATTCGCGCCAATATAGAAGGCGGCATCGGCTTTGCGTTGACCAACACTTTGAAGAGCGAAGTCACGTTCAAGGGCGGCGTGGTCCAGCAGAGCAACTTCCACGACTATCCGCTGCTGCAACTGGCGGAAATGCCGCGGATCGAAACCGTCATCGTCGACAGTGATCGTCCGCCACAAGGCTGCGGCGAAGTCTCGCTAGGACCTGTGGCGCCAGCCGTGGCACACGCACTTTACCAGGCGACAAAGACGCACCGGCGCTCGATGCCGATGAAGCTGGAGGCCTGACATAGCTGGTTGTTCGCGCTCCTCTCCCGCGCGCGGGAGAGGAGTTGTGGGAGGGGGCAAGAGGTTACGCCGCGAATCCACCATCCACATTCAGGCTGGCGCCGGTCACAAAGCTCGCTTCCGGGCCGGCAAGGTACGCCACCATGCTGGCGATCTCGTCGGGATGTCCATGGCGTGGCAGCGCCATCAGGCCATGCAGCGATTGGGCGAATTCCGAGTTCTCAGGATTCATGTCGGTGTTGACTGGGCCCGGCTGCACGTTATTGACGGTGATGCCCCTGGGGCCGAGATCGCGCGCCATGCCTTGCACCAGGCCCTTCAACGCGGACTTGCTCATGGCGTATGCGGCGCCGCCTGCAAACGGCATGCGGTCGGCGTTGGTGCTGCCGATGTTGATGATGCGGCCACCTTCGCCCATATGCGAGAGGGCGGCCTTGGCGGCCACGAACACGGCGCGTACGTTGACGGCAAGCGTCTTGTCGAAATCCTCGATCGGGAATGTGTCGACCGGGCCCAGATGCAATACTCCGGCGTTGTTGACAAGGATGTCGATCTTGCCGAAATGAATCGCGGCGTCATTGATAGCCTGTGTCACGGCAGCGGCGTCCGCCGCATCGGCCTGATAGGCGCGCGCGCGGCCACCGGCGGCCTGGATGGATTCGACCAGTTCGTTCGCCACGGCGGCAGAACTTTGATAAGTGAAGGCCACGGCAGCGCCGTCGCGGGCCAGGCGACGCACCACGGCGGCGCCGATGCCACGTGAACCGCCGGTAACGAAAGCAATCTTGTTCGAGAGCGAGGTCATGATCAGTTCCTTGGTTGTAAGGGGAAGTGAGCTCAGTATGGTTTCCGAAATGCGCTACCGCTAGTTACTAATCGGGATCAACTTCTTCAACCGTTGGTATAAGCTGTGGGGATGGAAGCGCTGAACCTGCTTGAATCGTTTATCCAAAGTGCCGAAACCGGCAGCTTTTCCGCTGCGGCGCGGCGGCTCGGCTTGACGCCGGCTGCCGTCAGCAAGAACGTGGCGCGGCTGGAGGCGCATCTCGGCCTGAGGCTGTTCCAGCGGAGTACGCGCAAACTTACCCTGACGTTGGGTGGCGAGCAGTTCTATCGGCAGGTCTCCGACCCGTTCTCAACGTTGCGCGAGGCTTTTGCCAGTGCCGCGCAGGAGGATGGCAAGCCAGCCGGGGTGCTGAAGGTCAGCATGGGCGTAGCTTTTGGGCGTGAATACCTGGTGCCATTATTGGGCGAGTTCCTGGCGCTGTATCCGGCCATTGTTCCCGACTGGCATTTCGAGAACCGCACCGTTGACCTGATTGCCGGCGGGTTTGATGCGGCGATTGGCGGGGGCATCGAACTGACCGAAGGCGTCGTGGCACGCGAGCTGGCACGTACTTACGTCGTGGCGACCGCCTCGCCGGCTTACCTGAAGGGACGACCGTTGCCCAGGCATCCGGCTGACCTGGCGGACTACGACGGCATCGTGCGCCGCTCGGCATCAACCGGCCGCTTGCGGCTATGGAGTCTGCGCAACCAGATAGGTGAGCAGGCATTGGCCGAGCCACGCACACGGCTGATCTTCGACGATCCGGAGGCCATGGCGCATGCTGCAATGCAGGGATTGGGCGTGGCACTGCTGCCAATGCCGCACGCCGCGCCGTGGCTGGAAAGCGGTGCACTGGTCAGACTGCTTCCGGGCTGGTGCGCCGACAACGGCCCGCTTGCGCTCTACTATCCGAACCGCAAGCTGCTGGCACCCAAGACACGTGTGTTCATCGACTTTATTGTCGAGGCATTTCAGGCCAGGGGATTGGCGCGGAGATTCGACGCGCGCTGATGGCACGTTCAAGCGCTTCCCTTGCCGGTACGCGCATTCCGATCAACGCATACCGAGCACGCGTCGGCGCGACGCGTCGAACGCCGCGCCTTCCGTTGCCAGCCACGCCTCGACTTCGGCAACCTGCTCGGTTTGTCCGTGCGCGCAGACAAAGTGATACGACGCTTCACTGCGCGCATGGATGCCCCACAGGTCCACGAGCCGGCCAGATTCGATGTCTTCCAGTACCAGCGCGGATCGCCCCATTGCAACGCCTTGCCCGGCCAGCGCTGCATTGATGGCCAGTTGCGACAGGTTGAAACGCTGGCCATCCGATACATCCGGCAAGATCACCCCGGCATGCCGCAGCCAGCATTGCCACTCCTCGAATTCGCCCGCGCCATCCCAGGGGCTGACATCGTGCAGCAGCATGCTGGCGCGCAAGCCGCCCGGTGAACGCAGTTCGGGGTGTGCCTCCAGATAGGACGGGCTGGCAACCGGGATCAGCCATTCCTCAAGGAACTTTCTTGCCTTCAGGTCCTGGTAGCCGCCCGGATCGAAGCGCACGGCGGCCTCGATGCCGTCGCGCATCATGCGCGAGCGGTCCAGTGCGTGAAATTCGCCGTACACCCGCAGACCTACGTCGGGATGCTGGCGGAAGAATTGTCCAAGCCGTGGCGTGAGCCAGACCATTGCAAACGATGGCGAACACGACAGCGCGATCGGATGCTTGTCGCGCGGCTTACGCAACTGGGTCAGTGTGCTTTCGATAGCCTGAAACGATTCACGCAGCACAAAGCGCAGCCGCTCGCCCTCGGGCGTCAGCACCAGTGCACGCGGCGTACGCAGGAACAGCGGGCGCTCGAGCCATTGCTCCAGTTGTTTTACCTGCTGGCTGACCGCCCCCTGGGTGACACACAGCTCGGCGGCGGCCTGGGTGAAGTTGCAATGTCTTGCCGCCGCCTCAAAAGAACGCAGCCAGCCCAATAATGATGCAGAAAGCGTGTTTGCCATTAGTCAAACTAATACATTGATCAGTACAAATGGTTTGTCACGACCATCCAATGGGACAAGAATGAAGTCATCCCAATCCGTACTTCTCTCATGCCGATCGATATTTCCAAGCTGCCGTCCCAATTGGTCAACGATATGCAGGCAGCGTTGCCCGTATTCTGGGGTAACCCGGAACGAAGCAACGAGGCCGTAACGCAGACCGTGGTGGACGGGCGTGCCATTAGTCTAGCTGATGTGAGTGCTGCCCAGGCGCGCTTTGAGCGCTTTGCGCCGTTGCTGGCAAGGCTGTTCCCGGAACTGCAGCCCAGTCATGGACGCATCGAGTCGGCGTTACTGGGAGCCCCCGACATGCAGCGCGCGCTGGGCATGTCGGCGGAGTGCGGGTCGATGTGGATCAAGGCCGATCACAGCTTGCCCGTGGCTGGGTCGATCAAGGCGCGCGGGGGCATTCACGAAGTGCTCGAATTCGCCGAGTCGCTCGCGCTCGAGCATGGCCTGGTCTCTGCCGAGTCCGACTACGGCGTGCTGGCCGACGCATCGGCACGTGCCCTGTTCGGCCGCTATCAGGTGGCCGTAGGGTCCACCGGGAATCTCGGCTTGAGCATCGGGGTCATGGCATCGGCGCTGGGGTTTCGCGCGGCAGTGCATATGTCGGCCGACGCCAAGGAGTGGAAGAAGGCGCGCCTGCGATCGCGCGGCGTGGAGGTGGTCGAGCACACCGGCGACTACGCGTCGGCGGTGGCGGCAGGCAGGCGTGAGGCCGATGCCGATCCCTATTGCTATTTCGTCGACGACGAACGTTCGCTGTCGCTGATGCTGGGCTATAGCGCTGCGGCCCTGCATTTGCGCGACCAGTTCGATGCAGCCGGCGTACGCGTGGATGCGGCGCATCCGCTGTTTGTCTACCTGCCGTGCGGCGTGGGTGGCGCACCGGCGGGTATCGCATTCGGCTTGCGTCAACTGTACGGGCCGCACGTGCATGCATTCTTTGCCGAGCCCACGCAATCGCCGTGTTTTCTGGTGGAGATGCTGTCACCGGGCGCGTCGGTCTATGACATTGGCCTGACCAACCGTACCGAGGCCGACGGCCTGGCGGTGCCGCAGGCGTCCGAACTTGCTGCCCAGGCGATGCGCCCAATTCTCGACGGCGTGTTTACCGTGGCCGACGACACGCTGTTTGCAGACTTGCACCGCGTACGCGAAACCGAAGGCCTGCGGATCGAACCGTCGGCGGCTGCCGGATTCAGCGGCCCGCGCATGCTGACCGGCACCGAGGCCGGGCGTGCCTGGTTGCGACAGCACGAACTGGACCGCGTGTTGCCGCACGCCACTCATCTTGTGTGGACTACCGGCGGCCTGTTCGTGCCGCCAGAGGAGTACGCACGCTTTGCCGAACGCGGCGCGGCGTTGGCCGGTTGATTTTCCTTTTGCCAGGTTCTCCCTGATCTGGCCAGAACACTTTCGATTGCATCGTTGCGGAGCCTCATCATGAAACGTTCGTTTTCCAAGCTCGCCCACGCCGTGGTGGCATGTGGCCTTGTTGCCGGCGCATCGCTGGCCTTTGCCGACACCTATCCGTCCAAGCCGGTCCAGCTCGTGATTCCGTTTCCGCCAGGTGGCGCGACCGACGTGATCGGCCGACTGGTTGGCAAGAAGCTTGGCGACAAGCTGGGCCAGCCCGTAGTGGTCGACAATCGTCCGGGCGCCGGCACCATCGTTGGCGCTGGCTTCGTGTCCAAGGCAGCGCCCGATGGATATACGCTGCTGGTCAGTTCAGGTACCACGTTCACGGTGAATCCCGCCATTCACGCCAAGCTGCCTTATGATCCCGTGAAGAGCTTCGAGCCAATCGGATTTGCGGGCCGCACGGGCCTGATTCTGCTGGCCAACAAGGACGTGCCGGTCAACAACCTCAAGCAACTGGTGGCCGCCGCCAAGGCACAGCCGGGCAAGTACACCTACGGATCATTCGGCACCGGCACCACCGCGCAATTCGCGGGCGAGATGCTGTTCAACCTGGCCGGTGTGAAGCTGCTGCACGTGCCATACAAGGGCAGTTCGCCGGCCATGACCGATCTGATCGGCGGGCAAATTCCATACACCGTGGACACGGTTGCCGCCGCGATTCCGCAGGTGAAATCGGGCAAGGTCAAGGCCATCGCGGTGACTACCGCCAAGCGGTCCGCGCTGCTGCCCGACGTACCGACCGCCGCGGAATCCGGTTATCCCGGTATCGATGCCGATACCTGGCTGGCGGTGGTAGCGCCGCGCGGCCTGCCGGCTGATGTGAAGCAGAAGCTCGAGCGTGCATTGGGCGAGGTCATGGCCGATCCCGATACGCGCAAGCATTTGCAGAATGCAGGCTTCGAGCCGCTCGAAGGCAACGGCGCCGCGGTTTCCGCGCTGATCAACAAGGAACTGCCGGTGATGCGGGCCACGGCACAGCGTGCAAACATCACCGCCGACTGAGTTTGCAGCAAGGCATCGGCGGTTTAAGTCACACAGACCTCCGTAGGCACGGCAATTCCATTCAATGGAATTGCTCTGCTGCGCCAGCTCCACCATCGGCCTAAGCTCCTGTCATACGAAATACAGACAGGAGACAACTTTGGCAACCCTTGCAATCCGCGCTGCCCGCCGTGTGCTGACCCTGGCGCTGCTCGCCGCAAGCGCGGGCTTCGCGCCGGCCGTGGCACTGGCCGCCTATCCCGACAAGCCGATCCGCATTGTCGTGCCGTTCTCGCCCGGTGGCGGTACCGACCTGATCGCCCGTGCGATGGGTGTGGCCATGGCGCAGGACCTGGGACAACCCGTAGTTGTCGACAACAAGCCCGGTGGCGGCACGATCATTGGCACAGACAACGTGGCCAAGAGCGCGCCTGACGGCTATACGCTGGTAATGGCCACGTTCGCCCATGCCGTCAATCCAAGCCTGCAACCGAAGTTGCCCTACGACACCGACAAGGCCTTCACACCGGTGATGCTCGTGGGGCGCTCTCCAAACGTACTCGTGGTGCGGGCCGATAGCCCCTACAAGTCCGTGCAGGACGTGATCGCCGCAGCCAAAGCCAGGCCAGGCCGCGTTTCATTTGCATCGCAAGGACCCGGTACCTCGGCGCATCTGGCTGGTGAACTGTTCAAGAGCCTGGCCAGGGTGGACCTCAACCATATCCCGTACAAAGGTGCCGGTCCTGCCATTACCGACCTGCTCGGCGGCCAGGTTGACCTGATGTTCGCCACGGCATCGGCCGTTGGCAACCTGCTCGAATCCGGCAAGTTGCGTGCGCTGGGGGTGACTACCGCACAGCGCTCGACCAGCGCCGATCTGGCCCGTGTACCCACGATCGCGGAAAGCGGTGTGCCCGGCTACGTGGCCGAGAGTTGGTACGGGCTGTTTGCGCCAGCTGGCACGCCGGCACCGGTGGTGGCACGCCTCAATGCCGCCGCGAAGAAAGCCGTGACTGCGGAGGCGTTTCGCAAGCGCGCCGAAGTGGAAGGGTTGATGGTCAGCGCCGGTACCCCCGAAGAGTTCGGCCGCTATGTGCACGGCGAGGAACAGCGCTGGAGCAAGGTAGTCAAGGACGCCCGCATCACGTTGAACTGAAGACTATCGCATCGACGCGCGGGCGGATGCATCGGTCAATGGTATCGTGGCGTTCAACAGACGGAGGGAGACTGCAAGATGGTGGGGGAAGCAACTGCCGATGCGGGCGCCATTGAGACGCCAAACGTCCGTGAGGCCGCGGCGTTCGTCGATCGGCTGGCCGGGCAAGCGCACATCCATATGACGGAAGCGGTTGGCTGCCGCATTGTGTGGCGCCGTTTCGGGGCCGGTCCGCATGTACTGCTGGTGCATGGTGGACATGGTAGCTGGCTGCACTGGGCGCGCAATATCGAGGCACTGGCCGCGCGTCATACCGTATGGGTGCCAGATCTGCCGGGTTTCGGTGCGTCCGGCGACCCGGCCGAGAACGAGATGGCGTCGCTGATCGACACGGTGGTGGCGGGGTTTGCGCAGTTGCAAGTGAACGGCACCATCGATCTGGTCGGGTTCTCTTTCGGCGGCTTGACTGCCGCGTATCTGGCCAGTGCGCTACCCGACGTGGGACGGCTGGCGCTGCTGGGACCGGGTGGCCACGGTGGCGCGCGGCGGCAGAAGATCGAGCTGGTCGACTGGCGCCGTGCTGTCGACGCGAGCGCACTCGCCGATGCAATGCGCCACAACGTCGAGGCCTTCATGATCGCGGATGCATCCCGGGTCGATGGGCTGGCGTTGCTGGCCTATACCGAATCGTGCCGGCACACGCGCTTTCGCAGCAAGCAGATCTCGCGTGCGGGCGGCCTCGCCGATGCGTTGGACCGCTTCGGTGGCCCGGTCCTGATCGCATACGGCGAGCACGACGTTACGGCCGCCCCCGCTGCCGTGCTCGCAGCACTGGTCGAAGCGCACCCTGGCCGCCAGGGCGCGATCGTGGATGACGCGGGGCATTGGGTCCAGTACGAAGCCCATGCTGCCATCAACGCTCTGCTGCTTGATTGGCTCGCACGCGACGCACGTTGACAAAGTCAGCCGGGCTCGGCAGGTCGAGGCGGCGCTACGCCGCGGATGCGCTCCATCGCCGTACTTCGATCTGCTCCACGGCTGCCGCGCAACGTGGTCCCAGACGCAAATCGCCAAGCGATATCAGTTGCAATCCGCCCGTCGATGCGGGAAAGAGCTCGCCATCCTGCTCCACAATCAGCATCGCGCCCTGGCCGATCGGTGAGTTGTAGAGTTCGTGCCATGTGAACAGGCAGACGTAGCCATCCGCCGCGCGCACCGCGATAACCATTTGCTTGCATTGGGAGCGGGGCAAGACCTTCATGCCGGCCATGTCGAGCAAATCGGTCAACAGCACGCCGCGTTGCTGGCTTACATCGCGGATGTGGCGCCCGGTATAGCACGCGATGGCTGCCGGACCCACGGTGGCGCGGGCTATTTCGAGCAATGCCGTGCGATCGAAGCGGCGCGCCTGCGGCACATCGCCGTGGATCTCGATGCTTTCGGAATAATTGGCAGTGTCAATCTTGGCGGGGGCAGCCAGGGCTGTTTGCATCGGGAGTCCTTCGGGCAGTTCCATCGCGTTGGCCGTTGTGTTTCCGGGCGGCTTCTGTTTCCGTCATCGTTTACCGCTATATACACGATTACATAACGACAGGCCAGTGACCATATGTGGATGGACATGACCGGTATGCGGCACGTTGCCGAGGAGCTACATACGGAACCGGGTCAGTCTCGGGGTCGTGTCGGCTTCGAGACAAGCGATCGGCGTGCGCCCCAGCGTCGGGCACGCCTGACCAGATGGTGCCGGTGCGCGCGCAGCAGCACGCGGGTCAGCACGTCGTCGGCTACCGGCATGATCGCAACGACCAGCAGGAGGGCGGCCAGCGGCAGCGTGGCCGAATAGCCGATGGCGCTGAATGCCTGTGCGCCGGCCAGGCCGCCCAGGAAGAACAGGCCCACGAGCACGGCCAGCAGGCGCAGCTTCTGCCGGTCGGCGTTGACTGGCCGTGCGCCGTTACGCGCAGGCGCATTCCAGTAGCAGAGCTTGCCAAGTTCGATGCCGATATCGGTAACCATGCCGGTCAGGTGAGTGGTCCGGATCTCTGCATTGGACAGCTTGGTGATCAACGCATTCTGCAGTCCCATCATGAAGCACAGCAGCATGACGGTGGCGGGCACGAACAACCATTCCATATCGTCCAGATGTGTGCCAAGCAGGCCAAAACCCAGCAATAGCGACGCCTCGAACAGCAGCGGAATCGCATATTCGCTGCGCAGCCGTGCGCGACGTGCCCAATGGATCAGTACCGCGGAACAGGCGGCACCGCCGATGAACGATGCCAGCGCGCCCAACCCGCTCAGCACCATGTCATAGCGCTGCAGTACCAGTTCGTCCGCCACGGACGAGACCACGCCGGACATGTGCGAAGTGTATTGCTGCACGGCCAGAAAGCCGCCTGCATTGGCGGCGCCGGCCACGAAACAAAGTACGCGCGCCAGCCGCCGGTTGGCGATCGGGTTGCGGCGATGAGCGGTCAGACTACGCAGGTACCCGAGCGGCATGGTGGAAGCGATGGGGGCGAACGATAGCGCCCATCATACGACTGCCGACCGCGCTTGCACACAACAGCGACGCTCAGGTGATGCGCGTCTGCGTCACCGATACCACTTTGGCCCAGCGGGCGATCTCTGCCTGCAGGAACTGGGTGAACTGCGCGGCATTGTTGCCCACCGGATCGAGCCCTTCGCGAGTCAGCCGCCCGCGCATGGCCGGTGATGCCACCGCCGCGGCGCAGGCGGCTTCCAGTTGCCTGACCGTGTCGGGAGCCATGCCGGCGGGCCCTAGCAGTCCATACCACGACCGGTAGTCGAAATTGGGTATCACATCGGCGATCGGTGCCAGATCGGGGAATGCTGGCAGCCGGTGCGGGCTGCTGACGGCGAGGCCCTTGATCTTGCCTGCCTGCAGTAGCGGCTGCACGGTGGCCACATTGCCGAGCAGCAGGTCGGCCTGGCTGCCCACCACGTCTGCCACCGCGGGTCCGGCGCCCTTGTATGGCACGCTGACGATATCGATGTTCGCTTCGTGCTTGAGCATCTCTCCGGCCAGGTGATTGGCGCTGCCGACACCGGCAACAGCCAGGCTCAGCTTGCCGGGCCTGCCCTTCGCGAGCGCGATCAGTTCGCGCATGTTGCTGGCTTCGAATCCCGGGCGCGCGACAAGAATCAGTGGCGAGCTGGCGATCAGAGAAATCGGTGTGAAGTCCTTGAGCGGATCAAATGGCTTTTTCTCAAACAATGCCGGATTGATGGCGTGGCTGGTGTAGCTGAGAAGCAGCGTGGCCCCATCGGGTTCTGCCTTGGCCACGGCTACCGCCGCAATATTTCCAGCCGCGCCGCCGCGATTCTCGACGATGAACGGATGTTTGAGGCGTCGTTCCAGATCGGCAGCCAGTGACCGGGCAACGATGTCGGTGCCGCCACCCGGCGTGGCGCCCACGAGCAGTTTGGTCACGGCCGGCGCAGCATGCAGGTCGTGGGGCAGTACCAGCGCCGCCGAAAGCAGCGCAAGAAAATCGCGTCGTTGCATGGTTGTCTCCGTTTCTCTTTATTAGCCCGGTGCCTCGTGTGGTGGGTCATCGTGTATGGGGCCTGGCTGGCCGGAGGGCGCCGGCCGTGGTGCTCAGGCAGTGGTGGCTTGCTCCGCGTGGGTCGTGGCGCCATCGACGGGCCAGGGCATCAATGGCATGCGCATTGCCGCGGCTTGCCGCTGCTCATAGCGGTCGAAATCCGCGCCGCGCGCGCTGCCTCGCAGGCCACCGCGCACCGCGCCAGCGCGCACATCGGTGAAATAGCCCGCCCAATCGTCGGGCAGTGGCTGCGATCCTGGCACAGCCAGCCACAGGCGCAGCAGATGGCGCTTGCGGTCGAATTCCTCGTAGTCCTCGAAGTTGCTGCGCGAATGCACCGCCACGTAGTTGTTCAGCAACTGCATGTCACCTTGTTCCAGCTGCATCGAAAAGCACAGTTCGGGATCCGTCAGCAACGTGTCCAGCAGATCCAGTGCCTCGGTCTGCGCCGCAGTCAGGCGGGGCACATCGTCGAAATCACGCTGTGCGGCAACCACATTCTTGCGATTGATGCGCCAGGCAAAGGCCGACGGATGATTGCCGAGGATCGGCAGCGGATAGAACGGGGGGAGCGACGGATCCTGCGCGCCCTGGTAGCTGTAGTAGAACGGCTGCTGCAGTACCGCAATCAGGTCGGGCCGGCGATGCATGATGGCATCGCGCAGGGCGATCGAACTGACGACCTTGCTTGCGCCGCCGGACCTGGCAGCGCGGCGGCACATCAAGCCCACCACATCGCTGGAATCGGTATGGAAATCGAGTGCGGCGTTGGTGTTATAGCCGCGACCGTTCTTCGACTTGTACGTCGCACCGATGTCGCGCACATCGTTCATGAACTCGCTGGCGCGGTTCTGCGTGCGCGCCACGCCCATGTGCAGGCCCATACCCCAATAGGCCAGCCGGGTGTCGTCCTCGGTCCAGCGATCGACCGGGAAACCCTTGACCAGGCACATGCCCCAGCGGCCCTGGGTAGTGGCCACGGCGCGGGTCAACGCCGCACGCGCCGTATCGTCGAGAGGGAAGTCGTCAGCGCTCATTTCCAGCAACGGCTTGCCGAGAGCTTTCGCGTGGGCCAACGCATGATCGAAGCTCGCAACTTCGGCGGCCGAGAGTCGCTGGATCCACGAGGTATCGCGTTCGGCGTCGCGCGCGAGCCACGCTTGGGGGCTTTGGGTAGGCATGGGAGCTGTCGTTGTCGTCCTCGTGAAGCCAGTCTATGCTTGCCGCATGCCAAAAAAAAGTGACGTTGTTTGACGTCCTTCATAAGGATTCTTGATGAAGCTGGAGACCTTTGCGACGCTCGCGGCAGTGATCGAGGAAGGGTCATTCGCCGCGGCCGCCGCGGCGATGCACCTCACGCCCAGTGCGGTCAGCATGCAGATGAAGCAACTGGAGCAATACCTGGGGCAACCGCTGTTCGACCGCTCCGGGCTGCAGGTGCGGCCCACCGCGCTGGCCCGTGAGGTGGTCGCATCGATGGAGGGCGGGTTGCGGCACCTCAATGCCTTGCGCCGAAGGGCCAGCGTGGCCGTGGAAGGCACTGTGCGGCTGGGCGTGATCGAGTCCATGCAGCCGGTGCTGTTGCCCGGCACGCTGCGTTATCTGCGCGATCGCTATCCGCGCCTGAATGTGAAGCCGGTACGCGGACGCAGCACCGGGCTGGTTGAAATGGTCAAGGCAGGGCAACTCGATGCGGCGGTGGTGGCGCGTCCCGAATCGGGCCGCATGACGAACTTGCGCTGGTATCCGGTGGCCACGCGGGAACTGATGCTGATCGCGCCACCGGATGCGTCGGGCGGCGACCTGTCGCCAACCGGATTGCTGGCGCGGCATGACTGGATCCGGTACGACCGCGCCACAGTGTCGGGGACCATGGCGGCACGCTACGTCCATGGTCTATTGCCGGACAAGCGCAGCGCCATGGAATTCGACAGCGTCACCGCGATCGTGGCCATGGTCAGTGCGGGACTGGGGGTGTCCGTGGTGCAACTGATGGATCCGACCGTCTGTGACCGCTATCCGGTGCGCCGCATCCGGTTGGGGGCCGATGCGCCGGTACTGCAGGTATCGCTGGTATTGCGCAAGCCTGACGAGGACAGTCGGTTGCTGCAGGCATTGCGTGAGGCGGTGGAGGTCACGCTGAAGACCTCGGTGGCATCTGGCGTGGGATTGCGGTGAGCGGTAGCGCCGGGCGTCAGGCGCATGCAGCCTCGCGCGACATCAACAACTGGACACTGTCCGCGCGCATTTCCGCCAGCGCCACCGCCTGCGCAAACAGCGGCTGGCAGAGCCGCGTCAGTACGTTCCCGGGTGGCATCTCCACCGCGAGCCGCATCTCGCAGGCGCGGGCCAGCAACATGGTTTCGTGCCAACGCACCGGCAGCGCCATATTGCGGGCAAGGTCGTCAGCGATGCGCGCCGGATCGCGCAACTCACGTGCGGCGCTGGCACTGAAGTAACGCAGCGACGGACGCCGCGGCGCAATATCGTCGAAGGCATCGCGCAGATGCGCCGCGGCATCGTCAAGCAAGGCGCAGTGCGAAGGCACGGCGATTGCCACGCGATGAGCGCTACGTGCCCCCGCGCCGAGGGCTAGTTCGGCAACCCGTGCCATGGCGGCGTCGGCGCCAGCGATGACGAGTTGGGTTTCCGCGTTGAAATTGGCGATATGGACTTGCGCATCCGCGCGATGTACCTGCGCGACGATAGCCTCCAGTGGTCCCTGTTCGATGCCCAGGATCGCGGTCATGCCATATCCCGACGGATAGGCGGTTTCCATCAGCTTGCCGCGCAGCGCGACCAGTCGCACCGCATCGGGAAACGACAGTACACCAGCCACCACGGCAGCCGCATAGGCTCCGATCGACAATCCCGCTACGGCGTGCGCCTGCGCGCCACCCTCGATCAAGGCACGTGCGCTGGCCACGCCGGCCACCAGCAGGCAAAGCTGTACCGACACCGTGGAGGCAAGATGTCCGGCATCGTCATGGCGCATCACGTCCACGCCAAGCACGTCACTGGCCTCGGCTAACGTGCGCGAGACGGCTTGGTGCCCGGGCAACGTGTGCAGCATGCCGGGGCGTTGCGCGCCCTGGCCGGGAAACGTCAGCAGTGTGGGCATGGAGGTTGCCAGGGGTCATCACATGACACGGGGCCGGTATCGGTCTTCAGCAGCACACGTCCCCGCGTGCGTAACCGTTCGCGCAATGCGAATGCGCCGTGCGGTGTGGCCACCTGGATATCGAGTCGTACGCTCTGGTCATCGTCGATCAATGCCTGCAATGCCGCCAGGTCGGCAGCCGGAAGCGGGCTCGGTGCCTGGAGCAACAGATCGATGTCGCTGCCGGTGTGCATGACGTCGATACCGGAAGCCAGCGAGAATCCGACGGCACCGGTAATGCCCCAACGGCAGGACAGCGCACCGAGCTGCGCCGCGATGCGGTCCAGCGCATGCAGGGCCGCAATCTCGTTGCGACGCGGATGCAGGCGCCAGAAGCCTTCACGCGCGATATCGAAGGGCGAGACGAGCGTTGCGCACTGGTCCGCATCGAGCCATGTGGCGTGGCGCTCGGAACGGCTGCGGCCACGGATGCCAACCGGAATGCGTCCGCTGGCATCGTGATCGCGACGCACTACCACCGGCGCCTGCGCGAGCCAGTCGGCATCGGCCCACGCCGGTACCTCGCCCGCGGCACGGAATGCGGCGGGGTCGCGTAGCCAGATCAGGTCGTGGGGCCGGGCGTCCATCGTGGGCTACCTGACCGGCTCAGCCATGCCACTGGCTGGCCAGCCGCTCGCGCACGCGGCGCGTGGCCTCCCGGTTTTCGCCTTGCTGGCGGCTACGGAGGTCACGCTGCGGATCGGCGTCGATGTCTGCCAGTGCCTCGTTGAGATGACGGGTCACGGTGTCCATGTCGTCGACGCAGGGCGTGGCGGCATCGCGCACGGGAATCGTGCGCCAGAGCAGGCCCAGCGTCGCATAGTTGCCGATGTCGTAGGCCATCGGTGGCACGGTTGCGGCGAAGGCTTCAAGGTCCTCGACACTGCGCAGCGTGATGCGGGCGGCCGCTTCCTTGCCCATCGCATGCACCTGCACGCCGGGGTCGGCCAGGGCCAGGATGCGGTTGGCCTGGTAGCCATGAGCCAGGAACGCGCCCGACATGGCCTTGCCCACCAGCAGTGCGATCACCGGATGCCCTTGCAGGCGGGCGGTGGCGTAAGCGGCAGCCGCGCTGGCCAGTGCCTGGTGAATGCCGAATGCTTCCTCGCGCCGACCGTAGGCCTGGCTCGGGGTGTCGACAATGGCAATGATGGCGCGCTTGACCGGTACGTCACGGTCCGCGGCGATCGCTTCGTGAACCGCGCGCGCCAGTGACCAGCCTTCCAGCAAGCCCACTTCGCCATCGCGAGCGCGCGGGAACGGACTTGCTGCGTCGGGCACCACGGCGATCAGGCGCGCGGCACGCCCGGCCGTTTCGACATCGGTAACCTGCACGGATTGCGGATAGCCGGGCAGACGTGGCGCGTTGCCGCTCAGCGCGGCCAGCCAGGCTTCGCCGCGGCCCGGGGTTTGTGGTTCGTGGTTGGCGCTCATTGACGCTCTCCGTAGATGCGGCGCACCGTGGCCGGGCTGGGCTGATCACCGGCTTCGCTGGCCGCGTAGGCGGTGATCCGTTGCAGATAGTCGGCGAAGCGCTCGCTGCGCGGTGCGTCTGTTACCGGGGCGGTGATGATGGCGGCCACCACGTCGCGGATCTCCACGGCATCGTCGTCGACAAAGCCGTCGACCAGGCCTGTGGCAAAGCGTTGTTCGCCGCCGGTCAGGCTCCAGATAAACGGACGGTCGCGCGAATCGTATTCGCCGATGCCGGCTTCCTGCTCGATCACGGCCGGGCCGTTGAGTCCAAGGCGCGCCTCGCGCGTCACCACCAGCGCGCTGCACAGGCCTGCTGCAATGGACATGCCGCCGAAACAGCCAACTTGTCCCGCAATCACGCCGACCACCGGTTGGTAACGGCGCAGATCGACGATGCCGGCATGGATCTCGGCGATCGATGCCAGGCCGAGGTTGGCTTCCTGCAGGCGCACACCGCCGGTCTCGAACAGGATCACGGCACGCGTGGGCACGCCCTGGCGATTGTCTTCGGCTGCCAGCTCCAGTGCACCGGCGATCTTGGCGCCGCCGACTTCGCCCAGGCTGCCACCCTGGAATGCGCCTTCAATCGCCATGACCACCACCGGCTGGCCGTCGATCAGGCCCTTGGCCACGATCACACCGTCGTCGCCCTGCGGCACCACGCCCTGGCGTTCGAGCCACGGCGAAGTCAGCCCGTCGAACGGGCCGGCCAGTTCGCGGAAGGTGCCAGGGTCAAGCAACGCGCGCGCGCGCTCGCGCGCACCGAGTTCGACAAAGCTGTCGCGTGAAAGCAATGCGGCGCGGCTCATTTCGGCTCCTTGTCGGTCAGGGCGTTGTCGTCCAGTGCTTCGAACGCTTCCGCCAGGCGCATGCCGACAACGCCCGGCGTGGCGCCGAAATCGTGGATGCGGATGCGCATCGCGGCACGGGGTTCCGCACTGAACACTCGCGTCAGTTGCGCGGACCATACGCGTTCGTAACCGTTGATCGAGGTGGTGACATCGACCGATGTCTTGCCGGCCTCGCCAGGTTCAATCAGGACTTCAAGATCGCCGGAGCCGACCACGCCCACGAGTACGCGGCGAGACGCCGGCTCGGCGGCGGCATATTCGAAACGGAGCTGTTCCATCATTGCTCTCCCAGGTATGAGTCCTGTACGGCGGGCAGCCGGTCAAGGAACAGTGTGGCGGCCAGCAGGTCGGCCGCGCCGCCAGGCGAGGCCCGCAGTGCGTGCATGGTGGCCTCGAGGTCATGCAGCCGACGGCGTCCGGCCAGTGTGCCGATACCACCGGCATCGAGTACCGCGTC
>VFQP010001715.1_pt1 | contig 27582 bp, 26 predicted proteins | sample 3512351 | NCBI WGS metagenome assembly VFQP01 (sample SAMN10412372, study PRJNA504923) | tailings metagenome | isolation source: Relicate 1 Philex TSF1 revegetated site | place: Philippines: Tuba, Benguet | collected 2017-08-29
GCGTGGTGTCCGAGACGGTGGCGCAGCTCTGGAGGCAGGTGAGCACGCGCACAGAGGGCTGGAGCTCTGGGTAAGGTTGGGGTGGTGCAGGGGGGCCGGTGGCGCAGCTCTCCAGGTGCGAGAGCGCGCGCACGAGGCTGGAGGGACGGAGCCCCTGCGATGGGAGCACCTGGCACGGTGCACCGCGGCCCGGTCCAGCGCCCTTGGGCTTTCACAGCGCGCCTCCCGCCTCCCCTGCGGCCCCGTGTGTGTTGCATTTTGCGTCTGTTTGGGCACTCTGCAGGGCCGGCGCCCAACTATGTGCCCGTGTGCGTGCCCACTGCAGAACGTGCTGCTGGAGGGCAGCCTGCTCAAGCCCCAAATGGTCATCCCAGGCGCCGACTACAAGGGACCCAAGAGCACGCCGCAGGACATTGCGCACCACACCGTCACGGCCCTGCGCAGGTGGGTGGGGGGCCGCTGCACCCCCAACCCGTCCCAACGGTGGCTAGGGCTTCACACAGTGGCACGAGAGGGATGCGTGATGCCCTAGTCTTCCACAACCACGCCGGCGTCCTCTTTGCTCCTTTCCTTCACCGCACCCCCCGCCTGTGCCCACGGCCCGCGCGCCGACAACGCATCGGGTCATGTCGATCCGTGACGTCGGTCTGGCATGGCCATGCATGTCGATCCGCGATCGGCCCGCTCCCCTTCCCTTCGCACTGCGAGCCCGCGCCACATCCCCGCCCCTCCTCCTGCCGCATCCCGGCCCCGTCGCCCTCTTGGCCGCTCGCCACGCGCGCCCCAGCCTGGCCACCGCCGCCCCCTGCCCCACGCGCGCTTGCGCCGGCCGTAGGGTGGTGCCGGCGGCCATCCCCGGCGTCATGTTCCTGTCGGGCGGGCAGACCGAGGAGGAGGCCACGCTCAACCTCGACGCCGTCAACAAGACGGTGCGCCGCGCGGCGCCAGCAATTGCAGGAGGGGCGCAGGCGGCACGCCGTCCGCGGCGCGCCGCTCCCCAGTCCCCGCACGCAGAGGGCTCCGAAACGGGACCAGGCCCGGGTGGGGGGAGGTTCGCATCCGCACGTGGGTGCCTCGACACGGCAGTGCGCGGCATGGCCGCAGCTGGACCGGCGGCTGTCTGAGGGGCGTCCTCCACGGCTGCTGCTGTCAGATCCGCTCTCGTTCTCTCTCTCGCGCAATTTGGTGGTGGTGGTGGCAAGTCTGACGTCCACGGGTGCGTCAAGCGGCGTGCTTGTGCGCACGCGTGTATGCAGGCGGCGGCGCTGGGGCGGGCGCCGTGGGCGCTTTCCTTTTCCTTTGGGCGGGCGCTGCAGCACAGCGTGCTCAAGCTCTGGTCGGCCAACCAGGCGGACGTGCAGCAGGCGCAGCTCATGGCGCTGGCGCTGGCGAGGGCCAACTCGCAGGTGCGCGCGCGTTAGGGTTGGGTTAGGGTTGGGCCGGCGACGTTGCCAGCAGCAGGGCGCGGCGGGCGAGGTGGATGCCGGCGGCGCCCTGTTGCGTCGTGCTGCCGCTGAGCCCTCGGCGCTTCACTGACCTGCCTGCCTGCTGATGGCATCACGTGCCCGTGGCCCGTTCCTTGCTGCAGGCGGCCAAGGGTGAGTACGAGGGGCCGCACCCGTCCACCGCCTCAGCCGACACGCTGCGCGAGACGTTCCGGGGCTGGAGGGCGTGAGGCTGGGGGGCGCCGCCGTGCCGAGCGCCGTGTGTGTCAGATGGGGAGGGCAAGGGAGAGAGACGCGCAGAGGCGCTGCTGCGCCGGTTTTGTTTGCGGCCGCCCAGTTCCGGGGATGAGGCTGAGGGCGCATGTGGGAGTGCCCGCAGTGAGTGGTCCTGGCGCGGGTGGGGGGGATTGATGCCACTTTTGTTGCCCGGGTCTGCTCTTGCTGAGCGTGGCTGCGGTGTTGCGGCGTGAAGAAGAGGTTGCTTAGAAGAGAGTGCGCGCGTTGCTGAGGTGGGCTGCAGGGCACTTGCACGACGGGCGGCGGCGGCTGACTTGCCAGGAGGACCGGGAAGAGGCCTCCTCGCCGATGTTGCAATCGCTGAACACAGGCTGTTCAGTCACCATTGCTGCGTCCGAACAAGCGCCAGCAGTGCTAAAGCCCAGCACGTGCTTGCCATCGCCTATCACGACCCTGCGATGGCCAAAACGACGCGGCTTCCTTTCTTTCCTGGCCGGTGAAGTGTCACGTGCCCTGGCGAGCTCCAACCCCATCAACGCCGCGGCAAATAGCATATAGTCTGGCCCCCAACACCACCCGCAGCTCAGTGACACAACTTCGCCGGCACAGCCGCCAGAACAGCGGCGCATGGGGGGCCTCCTCAGGCCTTGGCGCCCACGGAGGCCAGCTCGGCGGCGATGGAGACGGGGCCGCCCTCCTCCCAGCCGGCGCCCAGCTCCGACAGCTTCTTGTGCGCCTTGGCGTAGTCGGCGAAAAAGGCCGCCTGGTCCGCCGCGTACTTCTCGGCAAACGGCCTGCGTGGCGGCGGCCGGTGGCAAGTTGCGCTTGCATGTGGGTCGAACACGTGATTGGCCGGCGCAACGCGAGCCCCCAAGTGAGCTCACAAGTGAGCTCACAAGTGAGCTCTGGCCCTGCAGAGTCGTCAGAAAGGATATGCAAACACCCGACAAGAGGGCAGGCGCCCGAGGCAGCGCTGGCGCTGAGCTCACTTGAAGCCCTCGTCCTCGAAGATGACAGCGTCGGTGGGCAGCACCAGCAGGTCCTTGTCGCGCTTGGCCTTGACCTCGGTGAAGTAGCTGCGGTGTGGTTCAAGGGCAGGCACAGGGCGGGCAGGAGGAGGCATCGCTCAGGTCGAGCCGGGACCGTGAAGCAGTGGCTCGCCCAGGGGCAGGCAGGGCACTCGAGTGTGCATCTGGCTGGCGTGCAGCCGGACAGCTGAAGAATTGGGGCCAGCTGAAGACCATTGGGGCATGGCACCGTCAGAGTGCCCCGACAAGCACGAACACGCCTGGCGGTTGGGCTCCAGCCTCGCCGAATCGCGTCCGAAACATGCACATAGGTGCGCGCGCGCACCTGTTGTTGAAGGTGAGCCAGTCGGCGGTCCATGAGGTGCCGCCGGGGGTGCCGGGCGTGGCCAGCGGCGTGCCCTTGGCCGTGTACTTGGTGCCCTCCTCCGTGCCTGCACACAGCGGGTCAGCCCCAACGCACCTACACAACCGCGTTGAGGCGTTGCACGCTCAGGTACGCTCCTCCATGCCTGCACATGCCACGTGGAGTCCAACACAACCGCGAGGTCGAGGCAGTGCGCGCCCAGGCGTCAAGCCTGGTGCGCTCCTCCGTGCCTGCACGCGCCATGCCAGACCACCCACCCCAGCGCACCAGCACACACATACGCTGTCAGGCACCGCGCCAGACCCGGTGCCCTCCTCCACCTCCGCACGCCCCCAGACCAGCCCACAAGGAGCGCAGACGCTGTGAGGACGTTGCCCGACCCCCTTCCCCACACCGGGGCGCGCGACGGCGAGACGACACCACGCAATGCGAGCGGGGCGGGGCAGCAGGGCGCGGGCGCGGGCGAGACGCACCAAAGCCGGAGCGCGTGGGGCGGGCGCGGCCCAGCGTGTGGCCGCCCGACAGCGCCACAATCTCCTGGTCGTTGAAGCCCATGCGGTAGAAGATCTGCGCACGTGGCACGTGAGGCGGCATCGTCGCGCAAGCGCCCAGCGGCGCGTGAGGCTGGCGCTGCCCCTGCTTTCGATGGCGACACAGGGGAAGCCCAACACGAGGCACTGTGCTGCCTGCAGTGTGGTGGGGCGCGCGCGCGCGCACCTTGCGGAGGTGGTCCGCGGGCGTCTTGCTGCCGTCGTGGAAGGGAGGGGCGGCGCCTGCGGGCGGGTGCGAGGCAGGCAAGCGCTGCTGGTGGCCACGGTGCTGGCGTGCTGTGAGCGCCTCACTCAGGCGCGATTTCCGCAGGGTCGAGGAGAGCCCTAACTCAGGCGCCCCCACCCGCCCTGCGCCAGCACCGCCATCCAGGCATGCACTTCAAGGCAGTCTGCAGCCATCACCTGCACCTTAACATGGCCCCACACGTCCCTCCCTTCCCACGCCGCCCCCAGGCCTGGCTACCATCAACGCAAGAGGCAACGCACCAGGCAGGTTGCCCTCCTTGGCCGTCTGCTCGGGCGACTCGACGTCCTTGCGCCCGTACAGCATGTCGATGCGCGGGCCGCCCGCCGCCTGCGCAAACATCACGTGCACAGCAGCCGCACATACGCCCCATCGCCCCAGGGCCCCCCAGCTCGATTGCACGCATTCGCGCCCGCACTTGGCCCCGCCCGCACAGCAAGCAGCTGCTGCCCGCGACTGGACGAGAGGTTCGTGTCTGCCATACAGCAGCAACACGAAGGGTGTTGGGGGCGCACCTCGACGGCGGCGGCCGAGGCCATTTGGAACAGGTCGGCGTACGAGACGCTGGGGTACTTCTTCTTGATCGGGTTGAGCAGGTTGATTGCGATCTGCAGGCCTGCAGGCGGTCAGGAGGGCAGAGAGGACGGCCCAACAGCTGTGCGCACCGGTCTGCGCCACGCTGAAAAGGCCGAGGGACGACATCACGCGGGGGTGAGGCGACACGCACCCCGTCCGCTGGAACTGTGCCGCCAGGCCCGATCCTCAGGCTCACGAGCAGCGTTCACTCACCCGCGTTGGCGCCGTGGTTGATCTCGGGCTTGAAGCGGATGCTGGCGTTGGCGCCACCCGCCGCGGGCCAGGGCGCCTTCTCCGACGCGTCGTACGTGCCGCTGTCGTGCCAGGCCAGCCTCACGATGATCGGGTTGCCTGCGCGGTGCAAGCGAGCCAGATGCGTGCTTGGCTTCCTCTAGCGCTGTGTGGGTGGCGCTGATCAAGGGTGAAGGCAGGATGATCGCCGTGATCTCGGCCCTGCACGCACTGTTCCGGCTCTTGATGTAGGTCAGCAGCTCCTTGTACGCCTCCACGAGCGCCGTCTTGTCGATCGCCGCGCGGACGACGAGCTGTCCGCGAGCGCTGCGGCGGAGCGCAGGGCGCGCTGCTGCGCTGCGCATCGCGGCCGGCTGTGCGCGGCGCTGCATGCTGGTCGCTTGGTGGGTCTGCATCTTCGAGGTGGTGTAGAATGTGCGCGCGCGGCCCTCAGACTTCTCAGGCGTCATCATCCCCCGTGCGCCCCTCCTCAAGCCCTCAAATCATGCAAGGAGCCTGAGCACCAGCAGCGTGCTTGTTGTGCTTGCTAGCGTTGCTACCAGAGAGATTTCCTGTGAGGAGACAGGCTTCTTCCGTTGCCTGAGGGCCCCTGTGAGGACAAGGAGCAGCAGGATGCAGGCGCTGGTGCAGCAGAGCTCTCGGTGCAGCCGCGCGGCGGCGACGAGCAGGGGGCGGCGCGCCTTCTCGTGCGTGGCCGCCATCGCGGTGCCCAAGCAGGTGAGCACCTGCCTGCCTTGGCGTCCCGAGCCTTCGCGAGACGAGTTGTTTCTTGGCAGCGAGTGGCGGCCCCCCACTGCCAGGCGCCGCGCGGAGCTCACGACACGCGCTGCATGTCATCACGGTTGCGCAGTTCTCGGTGGTGAAGCCAGTGGCTGACCGGGTGTTCGTCAAGGTGGACAAGGAGGAGTCGCGAAGCGTGGGCGGAGTGCTGCTGCCCTCGGGCGGAGGCAAGAAGAGCACCGCGGGCACCGTCGTGGCGCTGGGCGACGCGAGCCTCGTCAAGGTGCGCCCCGCGCCGCCTCCGCAGGCGCGCAGATCACCTCGTCTGGGCCAGGCGCCAGCAGCGGCGTCAGGAGAGCTCTGCGCTTGCGTGCACTGCACAACCACAGAGCGGCGACCGCGTCATGTACTCCAAGTTTGCCGGCACGGACATCTCGCTGGGCGAGGAGTCGCACGTGCTGCTCAAGGTGCGCCGCCTGGCGAGGAGAGACGCACCGCAGCAGCGTTGCTGCAAGCAAGCCGCTCACCGTAGGGTGCTGTCTATGGTGCGCGCAGGAGGAGGACGTGATTGGCGTGCTGGGCAAGGACGACAAGGTGGCCAACCTCAAGCCGCTCAGCGACCGCGTGCTCATCAAGGCACGTGGTGGCCCATTGGGCACGCAGCAGCACAGCACGCAGCAGCTGCCCGTTAAGGATGTCGCTGCATTCGATGGCGGGGCATGCTCGTCTCGTGAGGAGCTGCCGCTGGCCAGCACGCCGCTGGGGTGGGCAAGGGCGCAGCAGTGTCCGCCTTCGGGTACGGTGGCGCTCGCCGCCAGGCAGAGGGCGCGCGCGCTGTGGGCGTTGACGTGCGGGTGGTGGATACGTGCATATGTGCGTGCGCAGAGCGCCAAGGCGGCCACCACGTCGGCGGGCGGCGTGCTGCTCAGCACAGAGGCGACCGAGAAGCCCACCTTTGGCGTGGTGCGTGCGAGCGCCCTGCCGCCAGGGGCGCTTCGCTGCCCAGCAAACCAGGGGAAGCGCCGCACTGGAGCGCGCTCGACCCCAGGGGCGGGGGCAGGCGTGCCCTCTGCATGCACTCGCTCGGGCGGCGCCAGCCGGGGCAAGCCATGGTGGGCCTGGGCACAACACAGCGGCAGACCGGCGCGCCCCGAGGGGGGCAGACAGGGGAGACAGGGGCCGCATGGCTCTGGTTGGCAGGCCGTTGCGGTGGCCTCTGGCGGATCGTCCTCGTCTGGAACTCGCTCGCTCGCTGGCCGCTTTGCCGCGCGCCTCTGGCTGGCGTGTGGTGGCGGCAGGTGGTGGCGGTGGGCTCTGGCGGACCCGTCCCTGCACACCTCTGCACAAGCAAGCTCGCTCGCTCGCTCGCTTCCCGTGCTGCGTGAGCAGGTGGTGGCGGTGGGCTCTGGCAAGAAGAACGAGGAGACCGGCGAGCTGCAGGTGCCCAACGTCAAGGTGGGCCAGACAGTCATGTACAGCAAGTACAGCGGCGTCGAGTTCGAGGTGAGCGGCCGCTGCGGAGCGGCAGGGGTGGTGCCGCATGCGTCCGGGCGGCCAGCAAGCCAGCAGCGGCGTGAACGCGTCGGCGCCAGTGGGGAGGGATGGGGAGGGCGGAGCGCTGGGGTGTCCTGCTCATGGGTGTGGTGGTGTGTGGCGTGGTGCGCAGGAGGAGGAGGAGAGCTTCATCGTCGTGCGTGAGAGCGACATCCTGGCGGCGCTGGCGTGACGCTTTTGCGGCGTATTTGCTGACTCCTACCCTACCCACCCCCCTCCACTCTTTGGGTTTTTGACCTGTCTCCACCCTTGCACGTGACGTCCGGCCCTTCCCCACTTTGCACAAGCGCTGTGCAAGGCGGGTTCACCGTGGGGCTAACGAGCAAAAGAATCCCTGGAGCCGCATCACATCCACTCCTGCGGTCCCACCACAGCAAACGAACAGCAGAGGCGTGGCGAGTCCCTCACAGCGCCTGCCCATTTTGTTCCGCCCGCCGCCGCCGCTGCCCCGCAGCCACTCGGCCTGAAGCAGACGCCCGGGGCTGCCCGCCACCGCCACGCGGCCCAGCAGCGCCAGCCCCGGCGGCGCCGCCAGCGGCTGCAGCGCCGCCACCGCCGCCGCCGGCAGAGGCGTGACGGCGCCACGCTGCAGGAGCGCCGGGTCGAGGTCGAAGCGGCAGGTGCGCTTGAGGTGGTTGACGAGGACGCCAATGGGCAGCAGGATGGCGACCGTCCAGACGAGGCTCGGGTCTGCAGGGAGGAGGAGCGCCCGCGCGTGAGGAGGGGCGTGTGCCGGGTGAACACGTTCCGGTCCCCCTAGCAAGGAACGGGTGGCGTGCGTGTGTGCTCAGGCGGGTGGTCCACTCACAGACGGCGAACGCCCAGGACATGGACTGCACGGTGACGCTGTCCTGAGCGATGAGGATGAGCGCGCCTGCGCCCGCGCGCAGCCCGTGGCGCACCAGCGTTGCAACACGGCCCGGCTGCCTCCCACGCAACGCGCAGCATGGCGCAGCACCCCGCCAGGGCAGGCGCGACGCGACGAGCCGATGACGCCACAAAAGGGCCCCCTATGGCAGCGGCGCAGCGCGCGCTGGTGCGCACCTCCCGGCGGGTGCACGGCGTCCGCCAGCATCATGGCGGCCAGCGCCAGCGCCATGGCCACGGCGCGGCTCAGCACGCCGGGGCCCAGCAGCCACATGACGCCCACCACGGCCGCCACGCTCACCAGGTGGCCCACCACCAGGTTCCACGTCTGCGGGCGCACATCGCGAGGGGCGAGCGGCGTTAGCAGCATGTGCGCGGCGCAGCCTTCCACCGCAAGCTTTCAGAAGCGGCGCCCAGGCGGCGTGCTCGTGAGAGCGAACGGGCCTCAACGGCAGCCCTGCACAGCACGCCTGGCTGCGCACCCGGATGGCCTCTGCCTCGGGGCGGCTGAAGAGCAGCACGCAGATGGTGCCAAAGCTGCCCAGCATGAGGTTGAGGCCCTGCGGCGGCGGTAATTGACCAACACTCGTTTTGACGCAGCATGATGCATGCTGCGATGCGATGCACGCAGCGTGCATCGCAGCGTGCATCGCGGGGTGTGCGGCGCGAGAGGGGTGGCGCACCTGTCGGTGCCACTGGCCCAGCGGCGCGGGCAGCTGCTTGACGACGTGCGCGCTCACCAGGCCCAGCGCCAGCATGGACAGGAACCTGCGTGCGGGCGTTTGCTGCGAGATCGTGCTGCTGGGCGAGTGCCAGTGCGGAGATGTGGGATCGAGCGAGAGCCACGCCGCAACTCACGCGCCCAGGGACGACCACACGACGTCGCTGATGGGCTGCTTTGGTCGGAGCTTGCTGGCCGTGAGCGCCAGCAGCTGCGCGCCCAGGCCGTGCGCCGCCGCGCTGCGCGCGCCGCTGGCGAGCCCGGCGTCCCACGTGGGCTGCGCCTTGGAGGTGCTGGGTGGGCCCGACTGCGCGGTGACCACCACGAACGGCAACGCTCAGGGCCGCCTGGTGCACGCGCTCGCGCTGGTACATGCCGCACGAGATGCGCGCACCTGGAGCTCCGCCACCAGCTTTTCCACCTGCGCCCGCGTGAATAGACCGTCAGCATCGGGGTCGTGCAGGAGCTCTTGGAGCCTCTTGGCGCTGGAGCTGGCCACGAAGCGCAGGCGGGCGATCCGGGGGGGCACTGCGCGGGGCTGGCCCGCCCCTTGGCGCCGTGGATGGGGGGCCCTCAGAGGCGCCAGGGAAGGCATCCTTGAAGGTTCTCTGGCGTTCCTGAGCCGAGCTCCCGTGCCCGCAAAGCCCTGTCCTCTCGCCATGTGCTACTTCATCGCTTCTCCTCCTCGCGCCTCGTCCTCTCGTCGAGCCATCACACACCATGCGCGCCAAGGTGAGCCACGCAGAGCCTCGCACCGCCGTCTGATCACGCTTCGCCTGCTCCTCCCGCTGACCTTGTCCTGCTCGCCCCCTTGCCCTCCTCCGCAGTGGAGGAAGAAGAGGATGCGCCGCCTCAAGCGCAAGCGCCGAAAGATGAGGCAGCGCTCCAAGTAAGCGCTGCGGCCGCCGTGCCTCGGCGGAAGGCCAGCGCGGCGCTGCGCGCGGGCTCGCGCCTCTCGCCGCCTCCTCTCCTCTCTCTCGGAGCAGCGGAGGGAGCCACGGCGTGAGGAGCGGGTCCGTGTCAGCGCTGCACGGCTACAGAAGCTGAGCTGGGCGTCTGGCGGCGTGGCGTGGCGAGCAGCGGCGTGTTGGGCGGGGACCTTCAGCGCAGGCCAGCACTCGCTCTGGAGGGGAGGCGCAGAGTCTGGTGGGCCCGCACGCGCGCTGCTGCCTGACACCGCCTCGCAGCTGCAACTCCCAAGCTCTGCCTTCGTCGGGGCGGCCGCCCTGTGCACGACTGGCGATCGCGTGGCAGCAGTACAGGGCGCTCCTTCGTGCGCGCGGGAGAGGGGCTGTCGCGTGGAGGACCGCGCCCATTGGCGAGCGCGAGGGAGCAGCAGCGAGGGAGAGGCAGCTGCTGTCGTGCAGCGCGGCGTGCACGGTCGCTCTGGGGGCCAGATCATCACAGGTCAGACGCGAGCACAGCGCGCGCCTGACGCAGCAGAGAGGCCAGCAGGCTGATCATGAATGGCGCAGGGCCGCCATGCAGCTGGTCTGGGGGGGGCGTGGACGGGCGGCAGCGCGGCGGGGCTGGGCACACAGGCGCCACGCGTGCGCTGCGCCTGCTCCTCCGTGGCGTCTCTGCAGCTTGCAGCCTGGATCAAGTAGGGCAGGAGAACAACGAAAGTGTGATGCAGCAGTGGCGGTGCAGCGAGTCGAAAGCGCGCGATCCGCACAGCAGGAGCAGCCGCAACGACTGATTGTTAGGACGGCATGTGACCAGCCGCCGCCGCTCAGGTGATGAGACAAGAAGAGATTCAGCGATCAGCGATGCATTGATTATCGATCCGGAGGCGATCCGAAGGGACGACGCGCCTGCCAGTGAGGGCCCAGGCACCACAGCGCACAGCACCGGGGCGCGGCGCGCCGACGGGTTGATGAAGGAAAAGAAAGGACGCGTGCGGGCGATGATGCTTTGGTGTTGTCGTTCCTCTGCTCAACGTCCTCGTCCTCTGGCAGCAAATCTGGGATCAACAGGTGGTGCGCGCCAGCAACACCTCGGCAGCAAACGGTCCTCTGCTCCTGCGCGCAAATGGACGTGCGTTCCCCCCCTCAAAGAGACGTCATCATCAATCGTGCGGCTCGCACACAGTGTCTTCTTCTCGCATGAATGCTGCCGCGCGGCCCTCCCAACTGGCGGCACGGTGGAGCTGTGCACCCCCGCCCGCGCCGCCGCTCCCCAAAGGCGGGCGTGCAGACGGGCAGGCAGGTCCCTGCCGTGCGCTCCACTGTGCCACGCAGGTGTGGGGGCCAACGCCACGCAGCCCAATGACGAGCGCGCACGCGCGTGCGGGGCGCCGCATCGGCCACTCCCCTCCGCCCCTGGGGCCGTCCGAGCCATCCGGCGTCGGCCCACCCACCACGCAACCCCCTCCCACATGCAAATTGCCAGCACCTGCTCCACGCCGCCAGACCATCGTGCGTTCACAAACCGACTGCAAAAGGGCACCCCCACCTGTGCGCTGCAAGCCGCAAACCGTGGGCGAGCGCGTTGAGACGCCCCTACCTGCCTCTCGCCCCTCTCTGGCGGCAACCGCGTGTGCGGCGCCCACGCCCTCAACTGCAGAGGGTGTGGCAAGCAGGAGGAGTGCCCCGCATGAGGACCTTGCTCCAAGGATCCCTCAGCCGTTGAGAGGCCCCCCCGCAAGCTCAATGGATAAGAGCCGCGCCAACAACCAATGGCACAGCGAACGGGGCAGAGACCGCAGCGGCACCCCTCCCCCCGGGTTCAAAAAAAGGCAAGGCAACGTTCGGAAAACGAGGCTGCAAAAGACCAGCGCCGCGCACCAGCAGCGGGCGAGCGCGGACACGTGGCAAAGGGAGCGGGAGCAGCACCGCCCGCCGCCCCGCTGCCCAGCCAAGCCCGCCCGCCCGCCCGCCCGCCGCGCGTCGCGTCGCGTCGTGGGCTGCCTACAATCTTCATCAGACTTGTTCTCGTCGTCGGGCCCGTCCACCAAGGAGAGGGACGAAGCGACGTGCACCTGGCTCTCTCTCACTGTGCTCACCGGCTCCCCACGCTCAGCCCACGGCTCTCCCTCTCCCCCCTTCGCGCACGCACGCACAGAGAGCCAAGGCCGAGCGAACAACCGAAAGGCCCCTCCCCTCCTTATGCACTCCTCGGCGACGCTAACGCGCCAAAAAGGACAGCTAGCTGATTGCACAAAGCCACACAGCGACCAAGCAACCCTCTCAGCTACCGTCCCGCTCCTGCTGCTGCCGCCGCTGCTGCTGCTGCTCCTGAGGCAGCAACTGCTGCGCGTACCTGTAGCCCGCCAGCCCAAACTCCCCACCTGGCTCACCCTGCCGCTGCACCTCCGCCGCCGCCGCCCCTCCCACCGCAGGCAGCAGCCCCGACCCCGCCCGCTGCAGCAGGCCGCTCCCAAACGCCGCCGGCGCCGGGCCCAGCCCAAGCCCTAGCACCGACGCGCTGTCCATGAGCCCTAGCCCCTCCGGCCCCGCAGCAGACGAACCCAGGCGCAGCAGCCCACCGCCGCCGCCGCCGTCCAGCCCACTCGATGCCGGCGTCAGCATCATGCCCGGTAGCGGCCACGACGGCATGTCAAACGCGCCGCTGCCGCCACCACCGCCGCCAGCACCACCGCGGAGCATCATCAGCCGGCCGCCGCTCAGCGCGCCGTTGCCGCCCAGCAGAAGCAGGCCGCTGCCCGACCGCCCCAGGCCCGCCACCGCCGTGGCGGCGTCGCCGCCGCCGTGCGCGTGCGGCGGCTGCGGCTCGTGCGGCCGCACGGCCGACACGCCCCCGGCGGCGGCGGCGGCGGCGGCGGCGCTCCAGCCCGCGAGCGCCTGCTGCGGCAGCGACAACGCCGGCGCTGCCGCCGCGTACTGCTGCTGCTGCTGCTGCTGGAAAGCGAGTTGGTGGTGGTGCTGCTGCTGCACCGGTTGAGGCGGCGGCGGCGGCGGCGGCGGCGGCGAGGGCAGGTGGAGGTGGACGTGAAGGTGGTGGTTGTTGGCCACCTGCGTCTGTGTCTGCGTCTGCGCCGCTTCCGCAGCAGCAGCGGCGGCGGCGGTGGCGGCACCCACGGAGGGCGCGCGCGGCAGCAGCGGCGTGGCCGAGCGCGCCGCGCTGTGCGCGTCGTGCGCGCCGCCTCCGCTGTGGTGGCTGTTGTTGGCGGCGCTGCTGCCGCCGCCGCCGCCGCCGCTGCCCATGGCCTGCATGAGGGCTCCGGCGCTGAGAATCGTGCCCTCGGCGGCCGCGGCGGCGGGAACGGCGGGCGGCGGCGGGAACGGCGATGCGCCGGCCCCGCCCAGGAACGAAGCGCGCGGCGCGCCGGGCGCACCGTGGTGGTCGGGTCCAGGGAGACCTCCCAGGCCGCACGCGGCATCGAGGCCGCGCGGCGGGGCGGCGGCGTCAGAGCCAAGCGATGCGGCCCCGAGGGACACCTGCTGCTGCTGCTGCTGCTGAGTGAAGGCGCCGCCGGCAGAGGGCGCCAGGGGGGGCCCGTGCGGTGGCGCCTGCTGCTGCTGCTGCTGCTGCGCCAGGTCGCTGCCCGTCATCTGCTCCGGCGACGGCTGCTCGCCCCGCAGCTCCGCCAGCTGGCTGGCGAACCCGCCGGAGCCGCTCTTGAGGCTCGACAGAAACTCCGCCAGGGTCTGCGGGTCCATGCTGTCGTACCCTAATGGCGTGACGTAGCCCCCGCCGCCGGCGCCGCCGGCGCCGATATCACCGCCGTCGACGGCGGGGATGCCCAAGGGGGGAGGCGGGACGGGCACGGGCTGCGTGGTCGCCGTGGTCTGATGAGCGGTGGTGCCGCCCGAGGCGGCCGTGGGCAGGGCCTGGCCGCATGCGCTCGAGGGCTTGGTGGCGGCGGTGGTGGCGGACGACGTGCCGCAGGCCGGGGAGGGTGCCGAGGGCAGCGGGGGCAGGTTGGGGTGCGGGGGGCTGATGCTCCGTAGCACGCCCAGGTGGCCCGTGCCGCCATGCGGCGGGCCCCCGACGAGGGCTTGCAGCGTGGGGCCGGCGTGGCGCGCGCCAAAGCCTGCGTTAAGACGGCGAAGACAGCATGCTCATGCGGTGCCCCAAGCAGCAGCACACGCTGTCGATCCAGAGAGGCACGAAGCTCAACGCAAAGGTGGTGTGGCGAAGCTGAGCTCACCTGAGAAGGCGCCAGCGGCGGACGGAGCAACTGCGCCGCCGCCCTCTGCACCGCCGTACTGCTGCTGCATCCCCAGGGACGGCGTCGTGGCCAGGCCTTGCGGCTGCTGGTGCTGCTGCGGGGCGTGCTGCTGCTGCTGCTGCTGCTGCTGCTGCTGCTGGTACTGCTGCGGGGCGTGCTGCTGCTGCTGCTGCTGCATCCCCAGGGACAGCGTCGCGGCCAGGCCTTTCGGCTGCTGCTGCTGGTACTGCTGCGGGGCGTGCTGCTGCTGCTGCTGCTGCTGCTGCTGCTGCTGCATCCCCAAGGAAGGCGTCGCGGCCAGGCCTTGCGGCTGCTGCTGGTGCTGCTGCGGGGCGTGCTGCGGCGCGCTACCCCAAGGCGAGTCCCCCGCCCGCGAGCCCGCGCGTGCAGCAGCCGCCGCCGCCTGCACCTCTGGCGACGGCAGCCCCCACGGGTCTGAGCCAGGCGCCGGAGCGACGGCAGCGGCGGCGCCCGGCCCCGCCCACGCGCCGCCGCCTTGCTGCTGCGGGTGCTGCGCGCCCTGCCACGCGCCCGACTGCTGCTGCCTCTGCAACTGCAGCAGCTGCTGCTGCTGGTGCCACGAGGCCGTCGCTGCCAGGTTGCCGCTGCTGCCGTGGCCGTGCTGCAGGCTGGGCGTGGACGAGGAGGCCGGCAAGCCCTGCTGCATGCCGGCGAGGGCTGCCGCGGAGGACGACGCCGGCAAGCCCTGCTGCATGCCGGCGAGGGCTGCCGCGGAGGAACACGCCGGCAAGCCCTGGAGGGCTGCCGCAGAGGATGACGCCGGCAAGCCCTGTTGCATGCCGGCGAGGGCTACGGCCGACGCTGACGCGGGCAGGCCGCTGCCGCTGCTGACGCTGCTGCGGCGCTTGGTGGCCGGCGGCAGCGCGCTCAGATCCTGGAAGGGTGACCTGCGTATGTGTGTGTATGTGTTTGCCCGTGCGCGGGTGTGGGGTTTGCGTCTGTTTGGGCACCTCGGCGGGGCCGGAGCCAGACCACACAGGCTTTAGCACACGTGTGTGTTGAGCTTTCCCATCTCTGGAAAGCAGACGATTGTTCTCAAAGCGCCAAGGCGAGCGAGCCAAAGCACACGCAGCGGGTGCGAAAACGCGTCCCCCGCGGCCGGCTCGCCTCACCTGTGCGAGGAGAAGGAAGGCGCAAGGAGGTTGCCGCTGCTCCCTCCGGCCAGGTTCAGGTGGTGAAGCACCACCTCCCGATGCAGCCCTGGCTGCTGCTGCTGCTGCTGCTCTTGGAGCGCAGCAAAGCATGCCTGGTCCTGCTGTTGCTGCTGGAAAGCCGCCAGCTGCTGCTCCTCCTGCTGCTGCTGCAGGGCCGCCCAGCGCGCCTGCTCTTGCTGCTGCTGGAAGGCCGCCAGCTGCTGCTGCCGCTGCTGCTGCTGCTGTTGCTGCTGCAGCACCGCCAGGCGCGCCTGGTCCTGCTGCTGCTGTAAGGCCGCCAGCTGCTGCTCCTGGTGCACCGCCAGGCGCGCTTGGTCCTGCTGCCGCCGGAAGGCCGCCAGCTGCTGCTCCTGCTCTTGCTGCTGCTGCTGCTGGAGGCCGTACTGCGCGTGCAGCGCGGCCCTCTGCCCGCCCTGGTCGAGCGAAAAAGAATACTGCTGCGCCACCTGCTGCTGCTGCAACGGTTGCTGCAGCGAGGGCGGAACCACGCCGCCGGCACCGCCCAGCGCCGCCGCCACCGCCGCCGCCGCCGCCATGGGCGCCAGCTCCGCCCTGGCGGAACTGACGCTAGGTGTCGCGCCACGCAGCACCTTCCCGGCAGCTCCCCCCGCGCCGCCGCCGCCGCCGCCGCCGCCTGCGGACTGGGTTGGCGCAGCGAGCAGCGACGCGCCCCTCTGCCCGCCGCCGCCGCCGCCGCCGCCGCCGCCGCTGCGTGGCGTGCCGCCGCCGCCGGCGGAGGAGCGGGAGCGCGGCGTGGTCGCGGCGCTGACGCCGACGCCGACGCCGCCGGAGGCGGCCAGCGCGACTACCTCCGCGACGTGCGCGGCCGCGGCGGCGCGCTTGGGGCGGCGCAGCGAAAGCGGCGCCGCGTCGCCGGCGGCGGCGGCGGCGTTGCTGGTGCCGGCGGCGGAGAGCGTGGACGGCAGCGCCGCCGCGCCACCGCCGGCGCCATCGGCGGGTGCGGAGGAGAGGTGGAGGGGGTCGGGGCCGGGTGAGGCGCTACCGGGGTGGGAGCGGTCCGATGGGCGAGAGGCGACCTTGTAGTCCTTGAACTGCGTGATGTCGATGGAGGGCTCGCCGGCCAGCACATCCTGCATGGGTGTTAGGGCTTGCGGTGCGCGGGTTAGGGTGTGGTGGCTGCACGCGTGCCGCGAGCTGCCTTATGCGTTGCGGGGTGACCGGGTGCTGCGGCAGGGGGTCTCCCACTCCTCGCGCTCACGTAGTGGTGCCGCACAAAGTGCTTGCGGATGCACGCCGTGTGGTACGCCGAGTAGGCCTTGACCACGGTGGCCGGCTCGCACGCCTTGCACTGGATGTGCTTGTAGTCCACCACCTGCGTAGCACACAGCCACAACAACACACGGCCGCGACACGCACCAGGATTACGGTCGTGCGGCGCGGCCCTCACACCCACTCGTGCACCTGGGCGTGCTGCTGAACGCAATTGCACCCGCACTCACACACACATGCACTCTGCCACCCCGAGCCCCGGCACACAGTTCTCCCTCCTCACCTGCACCAGGTGTGAGAGGCTGCCGAACATGTTGGCGCAGGCGTCCGCCATGGCCTGCATGCTCTGCGCGTGCGCGCCCGCGTCCTTCTTGCGCCCTGCGCGCGCGTGCGTTAGGGTTTGGGACGCGCACCACCACCACCACCACCACGCGACGCTTCACGTGGCATGTCACGCGCACGCAGACGAGGGACGGGGGACACCACCACGACCCCCCACAGAGTGTTCAGCAGAGTGTTGTGCGTCGTGCAGGATGCCAAGCCCTAAACCTCGAGCATGCAAAGCAAGCGCTCACCGTCGGCGAACTTGGTGTCGCTCTCGCGGCCGCGGGCGGAGCGGCGGCTCTTGCCCTTGCCGCCGCCCGCCCGCGCGCCCCCGCCCACCCGCCTGCCGCCTGAAGCAGCTGCGGCGGCGCCGCCGCCACCCGCTCCCGCCGCCGCCGCCGCCGGCGCTGCACCTGCGCTCTCCACTCGCTCCGGCTCCCCCATGACCTCCGCGTCCTCCGCGCCGCCGCGGCCGCCGCCCTCCTCCTCATCCCCAGCGCCGTCGCGCTCTCCGCCACCACCCTTCTGCGCCTCCGCCGGAGCAGCAGAGTTGCCCCGCGCGACGACCGCCCCAGACGGCAGCGGCGACTCCACCCTCGCCGGCCGCAGGCCCTCGCCCATGGCGTTGAGGGCTTGGTGCTGCGACAGCGTCCGCGAGGGGCGCGACGGAAGCGGCAGCGCCTGGCAACCCGTCGTCACCGTCGCGCCGCCGCCCACGACGCCGGCAAACGGCGGCGCGGCGCCGTCCGCGCCGCCTGTCGCGCCGCCCGCCCCTGGCAGACCGCCGCTGCTGACCCGCCTCCCGCTGCCCGCCAGCAGCAGCCCGTCCGTCGCGCCTCCTCCGAACATCGTTGCCGCCGGCCCGCCGTCCGCCGCGTGCGCGCTGCTGGTGCAACCGGTCCCCAGGGCCGCCCCCGCCTGCGCCTCCCGGCCAGCGAACGCAGGCGCGGCGGCGGGGAGGGCGGCCGCGAGGTTGCCGTATGAGCCGCCACGGCCGCCCAGGGCCGCTCCCGCCTCCTGGCCAGCGGAACCAGGCGCGGCGGCGGCGAGATTGCCGTACGACCCGCCCCGCCCGCCCAGGGCCGGCCCCACCTGCGCGGCGTCCTGGCCAGAGAAACCAGGCGCGGCGGTGGCGACATTGCCGTACGACCCGCCCCGCCCACCCAGGGCCGCCCCTGCCTGCCCCTCCTGACCAGCAAACCCAGGCGCCGCGGCGGGAAGTGCGGCGGCGGCGAGGTTGCCGTACGAGCCGCCCCGCCCGCCCAGGCCGTCGCCGAAGCCCGTGCGGATGCGCGCCAGGTGGTGGTGAGGCGCCAGCGCGCCGCCAGAGGCGGAGGAGGGGCCGCCGGCGGAGTGCTGTGTCTGCAGCGGCGCGAGAGGGTGTTGAGCGGCGTGCGGGGCGGAGCTGGGGAGGGGCCCCACGCTCGCAGGTCGCGGTGGGTAGCCTCCTCCTCCTCCCGGGCCTCCTGCGAGGATGACGCAGCGTGCGCAGGGAGCGAGCGCACAACGGCAAACTTGCATTGGGCTTGCTTGCCTTGCCGCCTCTTGGCAGCGAAACGCGAACGAAACGCCGCCGCCTGCTTGCAAGCGACGGGTGCACACCAGGAGCTGGATGCAAAAGCGGCGTGCAAGCGCACCTGGCGCCACGGCGCCGCTGCCGCCGGCGTGCAGCAGCGCCGGCGAGCTGGACATGGAGCGCGCCGCCGCCAGCGCGCCCGCCGCCGCCGCCGCGCTGCTGCTGCCCGCCGCGCTAAAGTGCCCGCTGCCGTGCAGCGGCGCGCGCTCCGCCGGCGCGGCGTGCTCGCCGTGCGGCGCCGCCGCAGCGCTTGCTCGGCCGCCAAAGCAGCCGCTGCCGTGCAGAGACAGCGGCGCGTGCTCGCCGGGAACGAGCGAGCCGCCCGCCGCCGCCGTCCCGCCGATGCCGCCGCCGCCGACGACGTGGCCGATCTGGGGCAGCGGCGCCGCGCTGCCGCCGGCGCCCATCATGGCTCCGTCGGCGTGGCCGTGGAGTGGCGGGGCGCCGGGACCGGGCGGGGCGGAGAAGCCGGCGCCGCCGCCCAGGCCTGCGCTCTGCTGCGGGTACGGGTGGTGGTGCTGCTGCTGCGGCGGCATCGCGGCGTGGGCGAGGCCGCCGTGCGGCGGCAGCACTGCCGCCGCGTGCTGCTGGTGGTGCTGCTGAAGAGGGCGGTGCTGCGGCTGCGGCTGCGGCTGCGCCTCCGCCGCGCCGCCGCCGCCGCCGGCGATGCTGTGGAGCGCGTTGGACGAGCCGTGCCCTGCGTGCAGCGGGTGGTGGTGGTGCTGCTGCTGCTGCGGCGGCGCAAGCGCAGCTCCAGCCACCTGCTGCTGCTGCTGCTGCTGCTGCTGCTGCTGTTGCTGCTCTTGGAGCGCAGCAAAGCGCGCCTGGTCCTGCTGCTGCTGATGGAAAGCCGCCAGCTGCTGCTCCTGCTGGTTGTGGTGCTGCAGCTGGTGCAAGCCAGCGTACGCGTCGCCCCAGGCGCCCCCGCCCGCCAGCCACGCCGCCGCATCGCCCCGCGGCGTCAGCGACGCCGGCGGCGCCGGCGGCTGGTGCTGCGCCGGGCTGAAGGGCGTGGTGGGCACGGCGATGGACCGGCGGGACGAGGGGCTGGGCGCCGGTCCCGCCGCGCCGCCGCCGCCGCCACCTACGTGGTCGCCGCCGCCGCCGCTGGTGTGGCTGAGGCGGCGGGGGAGGGCGGCGGCGCCGGCCGGTTGGGGCGGGGCAGCGCCGGCGACGAAGTCAAAAGGGGTATGGTGGGGCGGCCAGGCGCCGCCGGCGTGAGGCTGCGCGGCGCCGAAGAGTGTGCCGCCGGTGCCTGCGAGGAGCGTCGCGTCAGAAAAAACGACATCTCAGCGAAGCAGGCGTAGCAAACAGGGGAGGCGCGCGCTGTGCTGCGACCTCACAGTCGCGGCGCTCACCGAATCCGTGCCCAATGGCCGGCGTGTTTGGCGCGTTGGTGCCGGGAGCCTCGGCGTCGCCCCTGGCGCCGCCCAGCGCCGCCGCCGCCGCCTGCCAGCCTCCGCCTGGGAGCGCTGGCGGCGGCGCCGCGGCGGCGGTTGCGCACGCCTGCGGACCCTCGTGGAGGTGGTGGTGGTGGTGGTGCGGCAGGTGGTGGAGGCTCAACTGCGGCCCGGCGGCGTGCTGCTGCTGCTGCTGGTGGAGCGCAGCAAAGCGCGCCTGGTCCTGCTGATGCTGGAAGGCCCCGACGTGCTCCTGCTGCTGCTGCAAGGGGTGCTGCTGCTGCTGGAGCGGCGGTTGGTGAGCGTGTGGGTGGCCGGCGGAGGCGGGGACATGGAGATCGGGGCAGCAGCTTCCCTGCAGCTGCGCCGCGATCTGCGATCTCGCCATGCCGCGCCCCGGCTCAGGGCCCAGGGCGTCGGCGGCGGCAGGGGCGGGGGCGGCGGGGGCGGGCGCGGCGTCGGCGGCCGTCGGCGGGGTCACGAAGAGCTTGAAGGGGGGCGGCGCGTGGCCGGCAGAGAGGAGCTGCTGGTGCCAGGACTGGAGCAGCGCCTGCGCTAACGGATAACGCGCGGGCAAGGAGGGAGGCCACGGCGGCGCTGGGGCAGCGCGCGTGGCGGGCGTCGCTGCGAAGAGCGCTGCGACGGCTGTACACGCGCCGACGTCGTTGGAGTCCCGGCGACCTTGGGCCCTAAGCCCTAAGCCCTCGCACCTGCAGCTCCGCGTCACTGGCGAGGGGCGTGACGGCGCCCGCCTGGCCCGGCGCCGCGTAGCCCAGCTGCCAGGCGTGCACCACGTGCGGCGGCTCCTGCGCGCGTCGTGGGGGAGAAAGAGAAAGAGAGTCACCGAACGGACGTGCTGGTCACCGCCCGCCGGTAGCGACGGAGCAGCCGCGCCCAGCTGAGCAGCGACGCCGCGACGCCCCTTCTGCCCGGTGCGGAACCGCAGCCGCGCCGCTCCACGGCCACCTGCGCTTGCTGCCTCTGCCGCTGCGCCTGCGATCGCCTCGCCTGCGCTCCTGCCCCCCGCCCACACTGCGTCCATCTGGCTGTGCCGCCCGCCGCCCGCACAGCGTGCCGCTGCCGCCGCGCTGCCCCCCCCCCCCCCCCAAGCACCAGGGCACGACTCTCTGCGGAGACACGCCGTGACATATGCTCGCCCCACCATGCGCCTCACTGCAGCCCGAAACGCGAAGGGCTCGCACCTGCAGGCACGCTGCGATGCGCGCCCGGAGCTCCGCCAGGGTGGGCGGCGGCGACGGCCGCAGCGCCCAGTCCGCCGGCAGCGGCAGCAGTCCCAGCGGCTGCTCCCTCGCCTCGCCTAGCTGCCGCCCGCCTGCTCCCGCCACCCTGCGCCGCTTGACGGCGCGGCGGGGGCTGCCGTCTCTGCCGCTGCTTGCGCGCGGCGACGCTGCTCCGGCGTCCTGCTCATCCTGCTGCTGCTGCTGCTGAGGGGGGGCCTCGCCGTGGCGCCTGACCAGCAGGACAGAGAGGAGCTGCTGGCGGGGTGCTTGGGCGGGGACGCCTGCGCCGAGCAGCATGGGTGTGGCGCAGGGCGGCTCTCGTGGGAGTGAGGGCGAGAGGGCGAGAGGGCGAGAGGGGGAAGGGATAGAGAGGAGGGGAAAAGGTCAGGGGGGGAGGCGCGCGCCCTGGGCGATCTGTGCGCGCCCCCGTGAGAGCGCCACCCCGTGTGTGGCGGCGCGCGGCGCGCAACCGCCAGGGCCGGCGCTTGCGGGCAGGTGTGCAAGGCGGGCGGAGGAGCGCTCGGCTCGCGGTGTGAGCGCGTGGGCCTACGGGTGTGTCACGCGGGAGGCGGAGCTTGCGCGGCAGCTGCCTCACACACGGCGGCACCCCCGAGCCGCGCTCGCAAAGCTGTCAGGGGCAGCCCCCCGCGCACTGGCAGGGTGTGGCTTGCGCTTCATGAGCCTTCCAGTGCTCGTCTTGGCTCTGCGCGAGCGGGCAGTTGTTGAGGCTGCCAGCGCCCGTCCGAGAGCGCACCTGTGACCGCGATGTGCTGGCCGGGCGCAAAGGCGGCGTAGGTCCACCCTTGCTGGTCCTCCGCGTGCACGACGCCGTCAATGCGCACGCTGGTCAGGCCCCAGGCGCTGCGCACGGCGGAGATGTTCGCCCGTCCCCTCTCGTCGAGCGCCACCCGAGCGGCGTGCTCCGCGCCATCAGGCGAGGTGTAGTGCGCGATCATGACTGCCGCTGCGTCGCTGTCGCCGCGCTCCTGGTGCTGCTGCTGAGGAGGGTCGATCTGGGCAGCATCCCTGCGGAGCACGAGCGCGGACGGAAAGCTCGGGCGCGGGGTCTCTGCAAGCAACGCGCTTCGTGCGCGGCCTGCACTGCGGGCACCTCTGCGTGCACAGCCCCACCTGAGCATCGCCACACGCGCCAGAGGCCAAAGGCGAGCGTGCCGCAGCCAGCCTCGAGCGCTGCGACGGGACGATGAATTGACACGATGGCGTGAAGAGAGAGAGTTGTGCACACGCACGCACACGCCGACACTGAGTTCTCCCGCGGGGGAGGGACGGGGCCTGGGGCCGCCTTGAGCGTTACCGTCATGAGGTGCGGATCGCGCAGGAGCGAAGCGCCGATGGCAGGAGGGAGAGCGAGGGGAGAATTGTGTCGACTGCGTCGCGCTGTGGCGCGCTGGCCTGCCGGGCCTGACGCGCTGTGCCGCTCGTCGTGGACGTGTACGACGGGTCGTGATGCGCCCTGGGCCAGCACAGCAGCAGGCAGAGCAGCCACGCTCGGTAGTCACTACAGGGCTGCTGCACCGTGCCTTGGGGCGATCCAGGCCCGTCGGCCCACGTGCGCGATCCTGTGCACCGCACCCGCAGGAGCACCGCCTGCAGCATGGCATGGCACAGCGCACATTGCAGAGTGAATGGCGTGGACAGCAGCATCAGCAGACGTGCTTCTCCTCGATCATGCGCTTGGGCCCCATCACATCTTGGGCTCGCTCTCCGCCCACTCTGCGCGGCACACCGAGAGAGGCTCTTGTCTGCGTGGTGGATGCGCGCACTCACTGGCAGCAGCAGGCCACGCTCGACGGTCTGCAAATCGTCGCGAGCTCCTGCAGCTCCTTCGCGGCGCTCTCATCACCACTCGCGAGACGCCCGGCAGCGGCCAGCAAGGCACTTGGCCGCAAAGCCATCTTCAGCATCCACTGCATTAACACCTGGTCCAACCACAAGCAGCAGCAACGCCATGGCTGCCGCACCAGCTCCTGCGTTGGCATTCTACGACGACCCCCACAGCCTCTTCTGCAGCAAGCTCAAGTCCGCGCTCCACCACAAGGGCGTGGCGTTCACTGCCATCCCCCTGCCCTGCGGCGGCACGTCTGCGCCAGAGTACCGCGCCATCGTGCCCACCGGCAAGATCCCGGCGCTGCTCGTCACCGAGCCGGGGGAAGCCAAGGTGCACAATGGGAGGAGGCGTGGGACGCGCAGGCAGCGCAGTCGCTGCTGGGTGAGGACAGGCCACCGCACCACGTCCGTCCAACCCCCCGCCATGCCCGTGACCCCACCACGCAGCCGACCTTGCTGATCGAGACCGAGGTCATCATCGAGTGAGCTGGCCTCCAGATTGGGGCCAGGCACCTCAGGCTAACCGCTGCGGCACCCCACCTAACCCTCGGCCCCTGCCCTCGATGACGCCTGCCGCCGCCCACCTCGCGCCAGGTGGCTGGACGAGCGCTTCCCCGCGCCCGCCTACCCGCCACTCCTGCCCAGCCACCCCCTGGCCAAGGCGCAGGCGAGTGCGCGTCTCGCACGGGCGCCGCCTCCACGAGGACGAGCTCTCGCCTGCGCCCTGCAAGCGGCCACGGCCGCCACTGGCCAGGCGGCGCACGCAGCGCCGTCAGCGCGGCTCGCTGCAACGCCCGCGTGCTTGTTGGTGCTTTGCCCGTGGCGCAGGCCAGGATCATCTCCCGCTTCCACGACCTGTACTTTGAGCCCAGCCTGCGGAAGCTGCTTTACCCCCAGGTGCGGCGCTTCTTGACCTTGGATGTGGCAGGCTGTGCTCGTGGCGTTGTGACTAGGCTCAGGAAAACAGACGGCCCCGCATGTCATGCGCCCTCCCCGGTGTCCCACACGGCCCACGAAGCCCGCCTGCACGTGTCATTGACATGCGCTCAGGTGGCGCCCTCCAAGCGCGACCCCGCCGCCGTGGAGGCCGCCATCCAGGAGCTGCAGAACCGCCTCAAGGTGCGGGGCGGCGAGGGAGCGTCTGTCCTGGCCGTGCGCGCTGTGGGCCAGGTGGCACCAGCAGCGAGGGACGCGAAGACGGGAACACGCATCACCTGGGCGTCACGGACGGAGCTCCGCCTGGTTCGCCCAGCGGCTGAGAGGACCCGGCTTCCTCCCATCCCATCCCATCCCAACCATGCAGTGTGGGAGGCTTCAGGGGCCCCTCGGCAGCCTCCCGAACCAAAGCGACGCCCGCATCCCGCGGCCGCCACTGTCCCCTCCTCGTTCCGGTGCTGGCCACGCACCACTCTGAGCGCCTCGCGCCGCCCGCCCGCACCCGCACCCGCAGGAGCTGGCGCAGCTGGTGGAACGCGCCGACGAGCTCACCTCCTCCTCCGCCGCCCCCGCCGCCCAGGCGGCACACGAACAAGGTGCCGCCACCGCGCCGCCACCCCCCCAGGCGCTGCCGTTTGGGCACTTCAGCCTCGCCGACACTGGCTTCCCCTTTGCCTGGTTCTACGTGGACCTCATCGTGGCGGCCATCGCGCCGGCAGGCCACCCGGGGCTGGAGTGGCCGCCGCGGCTGGCGGCGTGGAAGGCGGCGCTGGCGCGGCACCCGGCGGTGGTCAAGGTGCTGGAGGAGCTGCGGCCGGCGGCGGAGGAGTGGCTGCACTCGCGCCTGGGGCAGTGATTTGCTGGGGGGGCGTGAGGGGCTGATGGGGGCCGCCGAACGGAGCTCGCGCGCCTGCCAGAAGGGCAGCGACGGGGCAGGGGCCAGCGGACGGAGGCGACCGGTGGGCGGCAGCGGAACCTGGCGGCGACGGCGGCACCGCAGAACAGAGGAAGGCGACGTCAATTCGCCGGGGGTTGAAGAGGGGTTGAGGCCGTGGCCTGCGGCACCGCCGGCCGCCCCGCCCACAGGCCCTGCCCATGTGTCGTCGGTGGCTTGAGCGTCGACTGCTCCTGCTCAAGTGACTGCAAGCAAGACATCAGAAGACCCTCTCTGCAGCTGTCACAGGCCTCTTCTCCGCTCAGCTCCACAGCTCGGAAGCGATCCTCGTCACCAGAACCCCAGATGGCCAGCGCGGGAGAGGACGCTGGAGAGGAGGGGAGCTTTAGCAGCACCTCTACGTGCCTCCTCCTTGCCCCAGATGATGCTGGCGGCGCGATGGTCAAGCCGGTGAGCCCCCGCGACGCGATTCCCGAGACCGGTCTGCAGCCCACCCTGTCGGGCCCCCGCAGCGATGCCTCCTCGTGCTGCTCTCATCGCGCGCTGCGCAGCTTGTCTTCCAACGGGACGAACGCGGCGAAGGCAGTGAGCGTGGCGGTCGGATGGGCCGTGGGGGGCGAGCGCGCACTTTCCACGCCAGCAGTGCAGCCTTCTCCTCCTGGGAAGGGCAGGCGCAGCGCTGAATCTGAGGTGTGGACCTGTCCATCAACTACTGCAGGCCTGGACGACGCCGCAGCGGATCTCATGGGCATCCACGGCGAGCGCGTGCGCTGCTTCAGCGTCCCGGGCATGGAGAAGAAGCTTGGGTGCGCGCGGCAATCCACCGACTCTCCTTCGCGCGGGACCGCGCGTCGCACGATCATGAACACAGGGCGCGCTCACCTTGCCCTTGCGTGGCCCGCTTCCCGCCGCGCAGGCTCAGCCTGCACATGTACGTGGACCTGCAGGGCCTCGAGCACGGCCTGCCGCACAACTCCAACGCCTCGCAGCTCTGGCTCATCGCCAACCTGCCAGGTGCGCTTGCCAACACTGCGTCCGCCCACTGCGTCTGCGGAACCCGACGCCAGGAACGTGCGGCGGTGCCAACTGGCAAGGAGCTCCCGCCCTTCAACGCGCCCCGACACGATTGCCGGTCGCCCGCTCCTCGCCACACCGCGTCCCGCCACGTCCCGCCGCGACCGCGTAGCCCCGCCGCGGCCGCGCTAGGCGCGTGGCCCAGCGCACCCGCCCAACCCCGCCACACGCGGCGGCAGGAAAGAGGCGGGCCCCCCCCTGTCCCCTGGGTGGGACAGAGGGCGGGGCTGCCGCCCCCCCCCCCGAGTCGCGCGGAGGGGGCGGCACGGCGCGTGATTGCGCGGGCCCGTGCGTGGTGGTGGGGCGCCCGTGCCCCGCGCAGAGGAGCCGCCCATGGTGGCGCCGGCGTCCATCCACGGCCCCGTGCTGCTCAGCGCCGAGAACTTCAAGACCGAGGAGTGAGTCCTCGGTCTTCGCACCGTTTCGAGGAGGCCGCATTGCACCACCAGTGTCTGCAGCGCAAGCCGTGAAAGCCAAGGACGCTCTCTCCTCGCTCAGCGGGAGCGCCCTACTAAGGGCTGCACGTCTGTGCTCTGTCCGCACGCGTCGACGCAGGTACGTGGACCTGACGGAGGAGTCGTGGGCCAAGATCCGCAGCCTTTGCCGCGCCATTCAGCCCAACGCGCAGTGAGGCCCTTTGGTTTGCTCGCTGGTGTGGGCCGCCGCCGGCTCATCAGCGCACGGGCGACGAGGTGTGGTGTGGCGTGGTGTGGTGTGGTGTGGTGGTGGGTGCAGGTTCCTGCCGTACCAGCCGCCCAGCCCCGAGGAGCAGGCCAAGGAGGAGGAGGAGGTGGGCGAGGAGTGAGTGAGCCCAGGAGGAGGCGCTACACGGCGCGCCAGGCGGCCCGTCCTGGGGGAGTGAGGCGGCGGCGACGCACAGCGCGGGCGGGCCAGGAGAACCCGCGACGCAAGGGGCGCCAGGCACGGCAGCCCTTGGGGCTGCCTGGGCGATGAGGTGCCAGGCGGGCGGCCCTCGCAGCACAAGCCCCAAATACGAGAGACCGCTTTCTGATGCCAACGTGTGCTGACGCGTTTCGCTTGTTGTTGGACTGACTGGCGCTGACGGTTGGTGCGCGCATACGCCACAGCGCCGCCCCTAACATCGTGTACACTACTGATCGTTGCGTTTTCCTGCCCACCTTTCTCGACGCCCTCGGCTTTTCCCTCAGCACTGTAAACGCCACTCCAAAGCCCGTCCGCGCACGCCCAGTGTGAGGACAGTGTGAGCGACCGCGCCGCAGCAGCACGCGTCGGCACGGATTTTCAGGCGACAAAGTCCAGGGCGGCGCCGGTGGCGCGCGGCGCGAGGCCGTACTGCTCCAGGTAGGCGGCGTTGTGGAACTTGGACAGGTGGCGCGCGCCACCATCGCACAGCACCGTGACGACCGTGTGCCCGGGCCCCAGCCGCCGCGCCGCCTTGACGGCGCCCACGCAGTTCATGGCCGCGGAGCTGCGGGCCACGTGCACGTGCACATGCGGCAGCAGCAGCAGCAGCGTGGTTGGGCGCATCGAGTTCTAGGTGGCAGAGCTGCGGTCGCAGCGCAGCGGCGGCGGCGGCAGTGCCCTTGGGTTGCACTGTGTTCATGATTGCGGAGCTGCGGGCCACAGCACGTGCGCATTGACGTGAGTGTCGCGGGGCGGCAGCGGTGTGCGCGCTTGGGCACGCGCACTCGGCGGCGGCGTGGCTCTGCGCACACGACGGCTGCCCACCGCACTCGGCCGCCCGTGCGCGCGCACCTGCCCACAAACAGCCCGTCGTTGCGCAGGAGGTAGGCCGCCATCTCCACCGCCTCCTGGTCCGTGCCTGCACAGGCACAGCGTGACACCGCTACCGCACAACCAGTCACCCAAGCGCTCCCGTCACGGCGGCGGACTCGGTCGCACTGTGTCACAAGGAGGCGCGCACACGTGCAGCCTTGGAGCCGCCGGACCGTTCGTGCACGGAGCACACGCGCGCGGGCGTGCGCGCAGCTACGGCGCCGCCCACGCGACGCAAGAAGCGCACGCATACCCACGCGCGCACCCTGGAAGGCGCCGTCGATGCTGGCGGCCTCAAAGTTGGCCGTGAGGCGGTTGAGCCCGATGCCCTCGGTGATGGTGTCAAAGGGGTTGCGCAGCCGCCGGCCCTCTGCCTCGTGCCGCGTGTAGAGCACGCCCCGCTCCACCTGGGACCACGACCGCCCAAGCCAC
>VFQP010001716.1_pt1 | contig 27563 bp, 32 predicted proteins | sample 3512351 | NCBI WGS metagenome assembly VFQP01 (sample SAMN10412372, study PRJNA504923) | tailings metagenome | isolation source: Relicate 1 Philex TSF1 revegetated site | place: Philippines: Tuba, Benguet | collected 2017-08-29
AGAAAATCCACAGGCAGAGCACATGAATTTCGTTTTCGGAAAACTGAATAAGGAAATGTGGGAACTGATGCATAAAAAGCATTTTACCCATCATTTTGAACAGTTTGGATTGATTTAAAATTCAAAAAATCAATTTACCAATATAACAGTGTAACAGTTTTGTTGCGCTGTTTTTTATTTTAGACTCTACAATCATAAAAATACATGTGTTAAATCATTATATTTATTTTATGGAAACTTTTGCTCAGCAAGTAATTGAATTCAATAAAAAATTGCAATATTCTGGAAATCTTCCTGATGATTTTCAGGTGCTTAATCCATATCTTGATAATCCTGAAACGCTGGTTGTCATGGAAAAATTTTATCAAAAGTTTTACAACGATTCCAATCAAAGAAAATTTTTAATAGGAATTAATCCGAGTCGTCATGGAGCAGGAGTTACAGGAGTTCCGTTTACGGATACCAAACGTTTGGAAAGTGTCTGCGGAATTCAGATGAAATCTGCCCGGACTCATGAAGTTTCTTCAGTTTTCATGTATGATATGATTGAAAAATATGGTGGAGCAGTAGAGTTTTACCAGGATATTTATATAAATTCTCCGTTTCCTTTAGCAATTGTAAGAAAATCGAAAGGCAGTTGGATTAATGCCAATTATTATGACGATAAAGGTTTGTTTAATGATGTGAAAGGATTTATGATCAGCTCATTACGAAAACATTTAAGTTTAAATCTGGATACGTCGGAAGTTTTTGTTTTAGGGAAAAAGAACGCAGACTTTATTTCAAAATTAAATCAGGAAGCCAATCTTTTTGGTAAAATGACTGTTTTGGAACATCCCAGATATATTCAGCAGTACAAATCCAAAGAGAAAGATATGTATATCGACAAATATATTTTGGCCTTTAAAAACGGCGGTTAATTTATTTTCAATCATATTTACACTTTTATTTTTCTAAAAACTCTGTTATTAGTATTTTTGTGAAAATCCCCCTTAAATTGTAAAAATGAGCGATTTTGTAACATCTGAAATCAAAAATAATATTGCCGAAGTTACATTCGGAACAGCAAAAAGCAATTCCCTTCCGGGAGCAATCTTAGAAAAATTAGCGCAGACCATCCTTGATGAAGGAGCTAAAGATGAGGTGAAAGCAATTTTAATAAAAAGCGAAGGTGAAAAAGCTTTCTGTGCAGGCGCAAGTTTTGATGAGCTTTTGGAAATTGAGGAACTGGAAAAATCAACTCGGTTTTTCGGAGGTTTTGCAAAAGTTCTGAATGCAATGAGAAACTGCGGGAAAATTGTTGTGGTGAGAGTTCAGGGAAAAACCACCGGTGGTGGAGTAGGTCTGGCTTGTGGAGCAGACTATTGTTTTGCGACTACCGATTCTGCTTTAGCGTTAACAGAAATAAACTTAGGAATCGGACCATTTGTAATCGGACCGTATGTTGAGCGGAAAATAGGAAAATCACAGTTTTCTGCAATGGCTATTGATGCAGATTTCAGATCTGCAGAATGGGCACAACAGCATAATATATATCATTCTGTTTCGCCTACGATTGCAGAAATGGATTCTCAATTAGATAAATTTTTAGAAAAGCTCTCTTCAAGAAGCAAAGATGCTCTGGCTTTAATTAAAAAAGTTTCTTGGGAAGGAACTGAACATTTTGATGAATTGATGCCGGCAAGAATTCACATGAGCGCAAGCCTGATTCTCGAAGAATCTGCAAAGAAAAATATTGAGGCAATTAAAGAAAAATTAAGGGCTAAATAAATATTCTTTTTTTGATTCTTTAAAACCGTTGTAATATCGTCAACGGTTTTTTTATAAAAAACTTGATCATATTTAAAAATAAACTAAAATGGGTTCTTACGAAATTTTCATTTTGCTGATATGTCTTTCAGCAGGATTTGCTTTTATTAATCAGAAGTTTCTGAAGCTGCCTTTTGTGATAGGATTATTTTTCCTGTCAACAGCTTTATCTGTCATTGTAATCACTTCCCAATTCTGGGTTGATATTGATGTAAAGGGGCTTGAAGAATATCTGGAAAACTCACATATCGACAGGCTGATCATTGATGTCTTTCTGGGCTTTTTACTTTTTGCCGGAGCACTTCATACGAATTGGGGAAATCTGCGTTCTCAGATCAAACCTATTGCTAGCTTTGCTTTAGGTGGAGTAATTCTCTCCACAGTTATCATTGCCGGTCTTTTTTATTTTATTGCCGGCTTATTGGGAATTGAGATCAGTTTTGTGTACTGTCTTATTTTTGGAGCTTTGATTTCACCTACCGACCCAATTGCTGTTCTGGGGATTTTAAAACAGGCAGGAGTTCCTAAGAAGACAGAATCTGTAATTGTAGGTGAAAGCTTATTTAATGACGGAATCGGCGTAGTTTTGTTTATTGCCTTGCTGGATACGCTCCGTGTAGGGGAATTTGATTTGGGACATTTTGGTCTGCTTTTTATGCAGGAAGCCGTTGGAGGAATTTTGCTTGGTCTTGTATATGGGTATTTCCTTCATTTGCTGCTCAAGGCAGTAGATCATTACGAAACAGAGATCCTGATTACTCTCGCTTTTGTGATGGGAGGATATTATCTTGCCAATCATTTTCATATTTCAGGAGCCTTGTCTATGGTTGTAATGGGATTAATGGTCGGGAATTTCCGTAAGAGTCTCTCAATGAGTGATACCACTCAGGAATATGTCAATAAATTCTGGGAACTGGTAGATGTGGTTCTTAATGCATTACTTTTTATCCTTATTGCGTTTGTCCTTATTGAAGTTGATTTTAAGATTGAATATGTAATTCTGGGTATTGTATCGGTTCTTATTATTCTTTTTACCCGCGCATTTTTAGTATATCTTCCATTAAGTATTTTCCCTAAATTTTTTAATCTGAACAGAGCAGATGCAAGAATTATTTCCTGGGGCGGACTTAGGGGTGGACTTTCCCTTGCGTTGGTGTTGTCACTTCCTCATAATTCCTCTAAAGAAATCTTGCTGGTCGCTACCTATTGTACAGTTTTGTTCAGTATTCTTATTCAGGGACTTACAGTAGGTAAAGTTGCGAAATGGAGTAAATAAACTTTAGTAATTAATCATAAAAGACTGAAAATTCTTCAGTTTTTTTTTAAAATAAAATTTTGAAAATTCAACAAAAGTAATAACTTTGCAATTCAAAGTTCTTTTATATGGAATCAAAAAACTATCACGAAGACTTATCACATATTCGTTCTATGATGGAACGATCTTCAAGGTTTATTTCATTAAGTGGATTATCCGGAGTTTTTGCAGGGCTTGCTGCTATCATTGGAGCAATTTATGTTTATTTTGTTTTTCAGAGAGAGGGAATTGACTATTTTGATGGTGACAGAAATGTTTTTGGCAAAGAGCTGGTGAAAGAACTGGTGGTGACAGGATTTGTGATTTTAGTTGTTGCTGTTTTGAGCGGGTATTTTTTTACAGCGAGCAAAAGCAGAAAAAAAGGGCTTAAAATCTGGGATGCTACCACAAGAAGACTATTGATGACATTTGCTGTTCCGCTTATCACCGGCGGATTATTTTGTCTGTTGCTTCTATATCATCAGTTGTTTATATTGGTAGCTCCGGCAACTTTAATTTTTTATGGTCTTGCTCTGGTGGGCGCAGAAAGATATACTTTGACAGATATAAAATATTTAGGATATTGTCAGATAATCCTAGGTTTGCTTTCGTTTATGTTTCTTGGTTGGGGTTTGGTAGCCTGGACAATCGGGTTTGGTGTGCTGCATATTGTGTATGGATGGATAATGCATGTGAAGTATAAATAAAATATTATGGTTTTTGTTTCTATAACATTTTTAGCGATAATTATTTATACAGTTTGGCTAAAGTTTTTTGGAAAACATGTAAGGAATAAAAATTACAGAACATTATTGGGTCTTTTTTTATCAGTTAGTATTGCACTAATACTGTATGCTATTTTTGTAGTTGGTACTATTTACTATATGACCAAAGAGAAACACAGAGAATTTGAAACAAAAGAATGGATTCTTATAGGTGAAGATATGAATAAGCGATTAAGCAGATTCCAAATGATTGATGATCTAATTGACAGAAAAATTTTAATTGAAAAAGATAGTTTAGCTCTAAAAAAAATTTTGGGAGAACCAACTTGGAGACAGGAAAAAGATAACAAATGGATTTATGAGGCAGGGACTGGTGGAGGTTTTGGCTTCGTAGACCATTATCTAGATATTTATTTTGGTACAGGAAACAAAGTTATCAGGACTGAACACCGAAGAATTGAAGATTAAAGAAAAATTATAATGATCAACATTTCAAAACTCAATAAAGAATTCGAAAGCCGTGTAAGATTGGGCATAATGTCCGTTCTTATGGTGAATGATTGGGTTGATTTTTCTGAAATGAAAAGTTTGTTGGAAATCACAGACGGAAATCTCGCAAGCCACAGTAATGCGCTTGAAAAATCAAATTATATAGAAGTGAAAAAAGAATTTGTTGGTAAAAAGCCAAAAACTTCTTATCGGGTTACTCAAAGCGGGCGAACTGCCTTCACAGAGCATTTGAATGCTTTGGAAAAACTCCTTGGAAAATAATAGCAAAATTTTTTTAAATTTAAACTTTGAAATACAAAGTACTTTATAATTAAAAATTATATAAAATGAAAAACAGAAACACAACATCAGTAATTTTTGCTGTTCCTGCACTTTTTTTGGCAGCAGCATTTTTAGGAAACATTTTTGTAGAAGGCTGGAATTGGTCAGGATTTGATTTCCTTATTGCCGCAGTCTTACTTTTCGGAACAGCGGGTTTAATTTTTTTGATACGGACTTTCATAAAAAACAGAAATTACAGAATCTTATTAAGTCTCATCATTATCGTATGTCTTGTTTTGATATGGATAGAATTGGCAGTAGGGATCTTTGGAAGTCCATTCGCAGGCAACTAAAAAAAGAAAAATGACCAGAAAGAAATTCTTAAAAAGACTTTTGCAGCTTTCTGCAGCCGGAGCTTTGCCTTTTCTCTATTCATGGCAGGTTGAGCCGTTCTGGGTAGAATTTGTAGAAAAGAAACTGCCGGTTAAAAATCTTCCTGAAAATTTAGAAGGAAAAATTTTAATGCAGATTTCTGACCTGCATGTAGGAAACAGATTTGACTGGAATTTTCTGATTGAATCGTTTGCAAAAGCTCAGGACTTTCATCCTGATTTTGTGGTGTATACAGGTGATTATGTGAACCACGGTACTCCGGAAGATCACAAAAATCTGCAAAAAGTGATGGAAAAAGCAGTTTATGGGAAGCTGGGAACTTTCGGAATTATGGGAAACCACGATTACGGAAAAAACTGGAAAGATCTCGGTTCTTCTGAAGAAATCTGCCGCATTTTAGAAAATAATGGTGTCACAATGCTGAAAAATCAGCAGACAGAATCTCACGGATTAAATTTTATCGGTTTTGATGATTTGTGGTCACCCAATTTTGATCCGATGAAGGTGATGAAAGATTATGATCCCGAAAAAGCCAATCTTGTGCTTTGTCACAATCCCGATGTTTGTGATAAAGATGTCTGGAATGGTTATCAGGGCTGGATTTTAAGCGGTCATACTCATGGCGGACAATGCCGAATTCCGGGAGTGATCACCCCGATTCTTCCTGTAGAAAACAGGAAATATGTCTCAGGTGAAATTGACTTGCAGGATGGAAGAATGTTGTACATTAACCGTGCTTTGGGGCATTCTTTTCAGGTTAGGTTTATGGTTCGTCCTGAAATTACCGTTTTTACTTTAGCTCAACCTTAAAATAATGAAGGATTCAACGATCGTAAGTATAGGAAACTACACTTTCTGGGTTTCGTTTGTTCTAATAAGTCTTTGCTTTTTAGGATCATTCACAAGTGAACGATTTTTATTTGGAATTCTTGGAGCAATTCTAATATTTTTTGGAGGCTTTATTAATTTGATGATATTTTTTTTCCTTTTGATTTATGGTTCTTATCACGAATCTCAGTTCAATATTTGTTATAAATCGGCTATGACAATTATAAAGAATATTCTTGTTATAATTTTTTATGGAATTTTAATAAAATAATAGAATTACGAATAATCAAGCTATTTTGAACATAGGAAATACACATTCGGATTGTTTTTTCTTCTTGGAAATATCTGTCTTTTAAGATACATGAGTACAAAATTGATGCTTTTCCAGATTTAGGATTTACTTTATTGCAATTCACAATTCCTATTAATTTGTAATTCTGTCCTTGCTCATTATGGTTTATTCTGCAAAACTAACTTAAAAGAATGTGTTAAAGCGTCACTAATCATTTGCATCAACATTCCTATTGCAATTCTGTATTTCTATTTAGGAATTTTCTTAATGGGATTTTATTTCTAATTAATCCTCAAAAATATATCAACTATGAAAAAACTACGCACAAAATTTATCATTTTCATGTACGAAAATTCACAAAAACAGTACAGGAAATATTTTAAAAAGAAAAAAAGGCAATGGCAGTTTACTGAAGAGCAATTGTTAAGCTTTAAACAAGATTCTTTGGGACGAACCTTAGGCGAATTTTACAAAAAGCACGGTTACAGGATGATTCCAAAAATGGAAAATCACGATGTTTATCATCTGATTACCGATTGCAGTACCAATATTCAGGATGAAATTGCCATGCAGTATCTGCTTTTCGGAAACGGGAAAAGAAGCGCTTATATTTTGGGTGTTTTGGCTTTGGGAACTGTTATTTTCCCAGAATACTTCAAGACATAGATCAACGCTTATAAAAAGGGCAGAAGCATGAGAACCTTTCACCACTGGGATTTTGAAGAGCTTTTGTGGCAGAATTTTGACCATTTGAAAGATTTTATCAGGCAAAAAGAAGTACCTGTTGTTTTTTAGTCTGAACCTTAATTTTAACTATAATTTTATGAAAACACATCACTATATATTCATTTCGACCGTACTTTTCGTTATTCTGTTTTATAACGAAAGTATAGGTCTTAATCTTGGGATTTTAGGAATTTGCTATTCAGTTTTTACAATAATCAAAACGCCTGGAAGAAATCATAGCAAAATATTTCTGTTGCTTTTTGTGACGAGCATTTTATCAAGTCTTGCTTTTGCATGGTTTGTAGATTTTGCCTCTTTTCTGGCATTGATCTTATCGCTTTTGCTGCTGTCTTTTAAAGCTAAAAACAAAAGGATGAAAAGTCTTTTTCTCCTTCCTGTCTTTGTTGTAAACGTGTTTACTTTTTTTTGCAGGGTTTTCAGTTTGGATGAATGGCTTCCAAAGCAGAATACTTCAGAACTCTGGAAGAAAATTTTTGCTTTCGTGCTGATTCCTTTAATTTTGGTTACCATATTTTTCGGAATTTATTCTGTGGGAAGCAGTCATTTTGCCAATATTTTCAAAGATGTGGAACTGGATGTCAATCTGTTTCAGATTTTTGCATTAGGAGCCTTAGGCTTTTTCATTGCATTTAATTACTTCAATTTTGCGGTAGAAAAATTTTTGTATAAACAAAATTGCCTGCTGAGCAATGATTTTCAGGAAAAGCATAAAATACCCAAACCTACATATTCATTTCTGGATTTGAACACTGAAAGATTGAGCGGTATTATTTCTCTTATTTCGCTGAATGTACTTCTTATTTTCTTCATCATTACCTATAATTATGAGCAGTTTTATGAAATAGTAAAAACGCCGAATCAGCTTTCCGAAGAAACGCACGAGAGAGTAAATGCAGTGATTTTATCTATCATGATGGCAATTCTGGTCATTATGTTTTATTTTAAATCCAATTTTAATTTTGATCCTGAAGCGGCTTTGCTGAAAATCTTTGCCAAAGTATGGTTGTTGCTTAATGCTGTCCTGATTTTTTCGGCGATTTTAAAAAATACAGAATATATCAGCAATTATGGTTTTACTTACAAAAGACTTGGGGTGTACGCTTTTCTGCTTTTGTCATTGATCGGATTGACGCTTACTTTCATCAAGATTCAGTACAGAAAAACCAATGCATTTCTTTTCAATTCAATGAGCTGGAGTTTTTATGGAATAATTTTAGTATGCAGTTTTGTTAATTGGGGAGGTGTTATCACTTCCCAAAATATGAAAAGGAAAGATTTTGCGGTAAATTATCATCTCAACAGCATCAATTTCAGCGAAAAACAGCTCTTAAAATATGCTGAAGATCATAATGATACATTGCTGAAAAATAAAATTTCTGAAAGAGCCAGAGAGCATCAGTCAGCAACTTTTCTTTCTCAAAAGCTGTATTATAAAACACTCAGATAAAAACTATATCAATATGAAAAAGTCAGTTTTCTTAATTATTCCTTTACTGATGGCTTCATGCAGCAAACAAAGTTCAGAAGCTCAGCAAATGGAAGATTCACTTACATCTGTGGTCAATACGGAGGTAAAAAGGAAAGATTCTGTTTCTAAACCAATTGCTGAAGATTCTTTACAAACAGTACACGTAAAAAATGCAGGCGAATCAGTAAAAATTGTGAATGCCGAAAAACTTCCGTGTACCATTGATCAGAAATTTGATGCTAAAATCCAGAAGCTGGTGATCAGGATTCCCAATTACAGCAAACCTTCGATCCATGGAAGTATTTCTACGCAAAACAATAACATGAATGTTCGTTTCAACCAGATCAAATTATCGGACGGGACTTATGACGGTCCTTTTGGAAAAGAAATTTCTTACCAGATTAAGAATAAAGGTGAAATATGGCTCATCGTCGGAAGAAATCTCATGGCTGAAGGTGCGGTTGAAGGTGATTTTTCGGTAACGGTAGAATAAATTGGTATAATTTCTGTAACTAGAGTTTTTAAGCAAAATCATGGAAGAATCGTTGCAATAATAAGCAGCATAGAGCATTCCAGATAATTTAAATCATTTAAAAATTTACACATGAAAAAGGTATTTTCAATAGCCATTGTATCGTCGGTTTTTTTGACGAGCTGTGGTGCAGTACAGTCTATTGTTCAGAATACATTTCCGTATACAACCAATGTTCTTATATCAACGGGGGTTCCTGCCAATAAAGAAGTATCATCTACCTCTACAGCTTCCAATGTGCAGACTTGGGTAGGAGGTAACAACAATGCTCAGATCAAAGATGTAAGGATTTCCGAAGCGAAAATTTCGGTGGTATCTCCTACAGGAGGAAATTTAAGCGCATTAAAATCAGTAAAAGTATATATTTCTTCTACCGGAACAAGTGAAAGACTGGTTGCTTCAAGAAATGATATTTCTACCAACTCATCCAGTTTAAATTTAGATCTTAATAACGAAACAGGATTTCTGGACAGCATTGTTAAAAGTTCCGGACTTTCGGTAAGGACGGTCTATGAGCTTAAAAATCAGACTTCTTCAGACATGAATATCAAAGTAGCACTCAATTTTAGCAGTGTTCCTGTAAGATAAATTTTAAATCAGCTAAATTAAATATTAGAAAATAGCTTTTCGGTTTTGAAAAGCTATTTTTTTATTTCTGTTTTTACGAATGGATATCTTTAAAATGAATAATAAGTTTTAAATTCTTTGAAGAGAATTTATTTTATTTCTTTAGCTTTACAGCTCAAAACACTCAATAATGGAAATCATCGCCCAAATTCTGATTGCAGTTGTAGCCGCAGAACATCTTTATATTCTCTGGATGGAAATGTTTGCGTGGGAAACCAAGGGAAAGAAAGTTTTTAAAAAAGCTTTGCCTGAAGAATTATTTAGACCAACAAGAGGTTTGGCGGCAAATCAGGGTTTGTATAACGGTTTTCTGGCTGCAGGACTGATTTGGTCATTTTTCGTTGATGATCCGAAATGGCAAACCAATATTGCATTATTTTTCTTAGGATGTGTTGCGGTAGCCGGAATTTACGGCGGTGTTTCTGCTACAAAAAAGATATTCTTTGTTCAGGCGTTGCCTGCAATTGTAGCGATTATTGCTGTGCTTTTAAAATAAATTTTATGAGTCATTACTCATGAATAGCAATTTATGAATTAAGGTAACATGATCTTTTTCAGTTGTTCTGCCATGTTTTTAGGTTTAAACAGACCTTCATGATAACCAATAAGTCTCTGGTTTTTATCTAAAATAATCCATAAAGGATAAACAGGCTGATTTTTGTTTTTAGCTAAAGCCAGAGCAAGCTCGTGAATTCCTGAATTCCCATTAGGTAAGTATTTAAATTCTTTTCCCTGAAAATTGATGGTTTCTTTAGTTCTTTCTGCTTCAAAATTGATGAAGTAAAAATTATCATTGATGTATTGGGTGAGATCTTTATCTTTATTGAGTTTAAATAATTCAATTTTACAGACGGAGCACCAGTCGGTATAAATATGAATAATTACAGGTTTGGGGTCGTTCTTTTGCAGAATTTCTACTTCCGAAAAAGAATACGGTTTTAGCTGTGAAAAGTAAAAACCTGAAATGGTTAACATAATGATGAGTAAAAATTTCATATTAAATGATATTATTTTCATGCTTTGTTTTAAAGGAAAATATTTTACAGCTTTATTAGAATTTAATCAGATTAAATTTATTAAAGCTTCTTTGCTAAAGTTTGTTCAAAACTAATCATCTTTGATCATAAAATAATATTAATGTTTTGGTTTAGACACAAAGTTTTTTATACATTTTTATTGTTGGGAGCAAAGGCAGTAAATTGCTTCGCAAAGCTTGAACATCAGTTTCATCACATCAATTTATTAAAGTTTCTTTGCTATAAAAAAGTAATATTTATATTAAAAAAAGCTTATTTCAGATTGTATTTAATACCTAAAAACCCTCTGATTCTCTGCATCGGCGCAAATCCGTAAGTCGTATCAAAAGTATATCGGTTCGGGTTGTTTATTGGATCGTTTATCTGATTGTCAAACGGATCAAACGGTCTGATAATAGGGTCTTTTGGGGTGAAATTGAATAAGTTTTTAATTCCGCAATACACTTCAAACCCAGATCTGAAACTTTTTGAAACCTGAATATTTGCTAAAGAATACCACGGAGAATATTCCGGTCTGTAATCATTTTCTAAAACCGGCAGTCTCATGGGACCGTACAGTTGTCCCGTAAAATCTAAGGTCAGATTATTATTAAATTTGTAAGTTAAGCTGTAGGTTCCGCTCCATTTTGGGGCATGAAGCTGCTGCGATTTTTGTCTTTCATCATCAAATTTCTGGTAAACATTCAGATACGTTATTCCCAGATTGATACTCAAAGGAAAGCTCAAGGTAAAGTCTGCATTTAGAGAAACACCTTTCGAGATACCGTAGCCATTTAGATTATCATAGATAATCTTTTCAGGATCTGAGTCAAAATCACCCACAATTTTATTGCTGAAATAGGTGTAAAAAGCTGAAGCATCAAGATTGATCAGCTGATTTCCAACAGGAATTTTCCACATATAATTCAAATTTCCGTTTACTGATCGTTCCGGCTGAAGATCAGACTGAATAATTACCTGCCTTGAACCCGTCAAAGCAGCGTGGTCTTCGGTAAACAGGTTCACTACCCTGAAACCCGTTCCGAAATTGAATCTCAATGTATGAAACGGATTGGGTGAAAGTTTCCAGGCAAATCTTGGTGAATGTACACTCTGATGTATTTTATCATAGTCAAATCTGTAACCTAGAAGCAACGTATTTTTCTCATTGATTTCCCACTGATCCTGAATGAAAGCTCCAAAAATTGGTGAATTCATCGGTTCATTATTTAATCCGTCTGAAGATAAAGTTCCTGGTGTGTTATCATCATAAAAAGTTTTTTTATAAGTTAATCCCACAATAAAGTCGTGGTTTTGTATTTTTTTATCCCAGTAAGTCTGTATGAAAGCTGTTTTTTGTGTTGCCAAATAGGAACTGTTCCCATAAAATGAATTCTGGTCATGAAAATTATATGAAAACTGTGTCATAATATTTTCTTTGAAAGGAAGCTGATAGATACCGAAAGCTTCAAAACGGTTTGTGTAAATGCTTTCTCCGTAAACTTCTTCACTTCCGCGGTAAGATTTGTTCCACTGCATTTCTCCTCCAAAACGGTCTTCGTATAAATATCGTAACGCAAAACTTGCCTGCCGGTTTTCTTTTCTTCTGAAATTCCATTTGTTAAAAACCGAAATTCTGTTTTGCAAAGCTCCGTCTGTAAAGTTGTCATTGTTTTCGTCAAATCTTTTGGTGAAATTAAAATAATTCAGACTCAGTAATGAAGCTGTATTTTTGCCCAAATTAAATTTAGTAGCGAAATCAAGATTATTTTCTGACCAGCCTGTAGTCATTACATCAATGCTTAATTGGGGTGCTGTTAAAGCATTTTTGGTGATGATATTGATGACTCCGCCCATTGCTTCGGAGCCATAGATAGATGAAGCAGGACCTTTTACAACCTCAACCTTGTCTATTAAGCTGTTTGGAATTCCGCTTAAGCCATAGACGGTGGAAAGTGAGCTTACAATAGGCATTCCGTCAATTAAAATCATCGTGTAAGGTCCTTCCAGTCCGTTGATATGGATATCACCAGTGTTACAGACCGAACAATTCAGCTGTGGCTGTACACCATTAACCATTGAGATGGCTTCGAAAATATTAGGTGTCGGATTTTTCTGAAAAAATTTCTGGGAATAAATTTCCACCGCAACAGGACTTTTTGACTTACTGACGGGTTTTATTGTTCCTGTAATGACAACATCATCAATGTCTTTTGTATTTAATTCTTTCCTGTGAGAAACAGCAGCCGAATCTGTTTTTTTTAGCTGTTGAGCGACCAGGCTATCTGCTTCCTGAGCAAAACAAAATAAAGACAAAAACATCAAAGGAAATAATATTTGCCTCATAAAATTATAATTGTTAGACAAAGCTAACATTTATTTTTAGAATATAAAAACTAAATTTTCTCAAAATTAAATTTTATAAAACTGATGCTGAAAAATGTGATTTAAAATTGTTTTCATTCATTTCATTTAAAAATGTTAAATTTGAGAATCACATATAGTAAGTAAAATGAGATACCATCAGTCGGGAAATATCCCTCAAAAAAGACATACGATTTTCAAATCACCGGAAGATAAATTCTATTACGAGCAGCTTTTCGGAACGGAAGGCTTTCACGGGATCTCTTCCCTTTTATACCATATTCACCGTCCTACCCAGATCAAATTGATAGGGGAGGCAAAAGATGTTGCTCCGAAAATTGCAATTGAGAAGAATGTAACTCCAAGAATGTTTAAGGGAATGAATGTAACTCCTGAAGACGATTTTTTAGACAGCCGTAAATTCCTGATGGTTAATAATGACCTGAAAATGGGATTGTCAAAGCCAAGAAAATCAATGGATTACTTCTATAAAAATGCAGAATGCGACGAGCTTTTGTTTGTACACCAAGGAACCGGAATTCTGAAAACTTTTGTCGGAAACCTGGAGTTTTCTGTAGGAGATTACCTGATTATCCCAAGAGGAACGATATATCAGGTTGAGTTGAATTCTGATGATACAGTATTGTTTGTTCTGGAAAGTCATTCTCCGATTTACACTCCAAAAAGATACAGAAATGAATTTGGTCAGCTGCTGGAACATTCACCTTTTTGCGAAAGAGATATTATTGTACCTACTTTTGTTGAGCCAAAAGACGAAAAAGGAGAATTTTTGATTAAAGTAAAAAAAGAAAATCAGATCACAGATTTTATCTATGCAACACATCCGTTTGATGTTGTAGGTTGGGATGGTTACTTTTATCCGTATAAATTTAATATTAAAAATTTTGAACCGATTACCGGAAGAATTCATCAGCCACCTCCGGTTCATCAGAATTTTGAAGGACACAATTATGTAGTCTGCTCATTCTGTGCAAGAATGTACGATTATCATCCGCAGGCAATTCCTGCACCTTACAATCATTCTAATATTGATTCTGACGAGGTTCTGTTTTATACCGAGGGTGATTTTATGAGCCGAAATCACATTGATCTGATGGATTTTACGCTTCATCCGGGAGGAATTGTTCACGGACCGCATCCTGGAGCAATGGAAAGAAGCATCGGAAAGAAATTTACTGAAGAATACGCCGTAATGGTAGATCCTTTCAAACCCTTAAAAATTACCGAAGAAGCTTTGAAAGTTGAAGATCCTTCTTATAAAACTTCGTGGCTTGAGAGCGAAGATCATACTTTGAAAGATCGTTTGCAGGAGTAGCTTTTAGCTTAATTCAATACAAGACATCAGTAATTATTGCTGATGTTTTTTATTGGGGCTAAACTTCGTGCTATAAATGTATTTTAACTGCCACCAAACCTTTGGCGCTATTGTTTTGTCTGTCGATACTGTTTATTGATGTTTAGTCATGCCTTATGGGTATATCGCAAAGCTGATAAAAGTATCAATGATAACTTCTATCAGCTATTTTACTAACATGTGGGAGAATTCTATTCAACCTATTGAATGGAATCCAATTTTGTTTCCTTCTGTGTCGATAAAAAGCGCAATAAAGCCTCTGTTTTCACCAATATTAGTTTTCGGAAGAATAATCTTTCCACCAGCACTTTCTACTCTGCCTAACGGAACCGAAAGATCGTTTCCTCCATCCAGATATACCGTTGTACCAGTCATTGAAGGGACGAAGTTTTCACCGCTGGCAATTGCACCGCCAAATCCGCCTTTTTGTGGATCAGACGGTAAATACGCATATTCCATATTGGGATCTTCTTGAATGTGAGCATCTAACACTGTTGCATAAAATGTTTTTGCTCTGGCGAAATCTATTGCAGGGATTTCAAACCAATTTAGAGTATTTACCATTTTTAATAAATTTTGTTTGTTTTTATATTAGTTGTTAAGAAATTATCAAAGTTTACTTGCAGTTTAACTATTCTAGATTTGTCTATGTTTCGGCTGAGTCCTTAAAGGGAACATTTCACGGAAATGATGAGATTTTTAAGAAAAAAATGCCTTTTAGAATTAATTGCCAATAAATTAATCAAATACAGGTAACACCAGCTTATCAATCTGTGCCTTGCCTTATGTTTTTTAGTGCTCTTATTTGGACGAAAAATTTTAAGAAGACGGATATAAGAGTATTGACCATGATAAAATAAATTGAAAATGCAGTCATTGATTTTTACTATCTCTTAGTTTTATTTATTTTTGTAGTGCAAATATGCAGAGTTAAGTTAAATAAAAAAGTAGGACATTTAAAATGTGTAAGTATGAAAAATAGTACTATTGCTGAAAATAAGGAAGATAAGTTAGAGAAAAAAATCATTTTTGATGAAAAGTCTTGTCCCGTAACAGCAACAATGAAAGTTTTAGGCGGAAAATGGAAAGCAATATTAATTAATGCTATTTATCATACCTCCCCTGCAAGATTTGGAGAATTGAGGCGAAGTGTAAAAGGAATAACCCAATCAATGCTCACTTCTCAATTAAGAGAATTAGAAGAAGATGGAATTATTAGCCGTAAAATTTATGCAGAAATTCCTCCAAGAGTAGAATATACTTTGACTGAATTTGGACTTACCTTGTCACCAATCATGCAATCAATGGCTAAGTGGGGTTATGAATATAGAATGAAAAAGCAAAAGGAATAATATACTAAAATTTCTGATTCTTTGAAATGATTTCTTACAGACAAAAACTCTACACAATATTAAACTGACTAATTAAATTAAAGCTCACAGTAAAGAAAAATTAACACTTTAACACCCAAAAGATAAGTTAAGATAATTCGAAAAATGAGTAATTTTGCAATACGATATTGCTCACTGCCATTGCTATGGAAGAAGTTATTATAAAACCGATTATTGCGAAAGAACTGCTTGAATCTCTCCAGACAAAAATAGAGGAGGAGAAGCAGGTTATTGTACACTGTTGTTTTCCCGCATCTCCCTTTTGGGGAAATCTTATCAGGATTTGGAATACAACTTATCTTATTGATGATACTTCCGGACATAGAAGCAAGCTTATTCATGCAGAAAATATCAGCATTTATCCCAACTGGACTCCCGTTCCTTTTATGCGAGATTTTTGGTTTACATTGGTTTTTTCAGGCTTGCCCAAAGACTGTAAAAGCTTTGATTTTAAAGAAGTCATTCCCGAAGAAGGGGGTTTCTTCGTTAAGTCGATTAAAAGAAATACTTCAGACATTTACAGAATTAAAATCTCAGAATAATTTTGAGTCAGATAGGCTGTTTATAATATATTTTAGTGTTAAATTTTGTGATTATTTTTTTTTAGGGTGCTGAAATAATCAAGGAAGAAGGAGCATCAGAAAGCCATAAACTTTTAGTATCAATCAATTCCCGCCAGCTTTTTTTACTGATCAGCATAAGATCCTGGGACTGCAAAAATTCTTTTTCTATTTTTTTATCACTATACATCGTAATATGGTTTGGTGCTACCTGCTCAATGCTTCTGATAAGTTCGCGTATTTCTGTATTTCGTTTGATTAGACCAACAATATCCAGTATTATAACCTGTGAATTATTGTTATTGATTAATCTTTTGGCATATTCCAGAAGGTAAAAGTCATTCAGGGAAAAAATCGGGACAAAAACTTTATCGGCAGATAAAAAATCTTTTTCAACCAAAACTCCTACAGGAATATTTGTTTTGTCTAATATCTGAAGCGTGAAATCATCAAAAGGCGAATTATTGAAAATATTGCTTTTTCCCTTCACTGTTTTTAAAAGCTTTTCCGGGTTGATAATTTTAGTAGTAAATCCTAAAAGTCTTCCAAGAAGACTTCCTTCATACATAGATTTTCCAAGCATGATGAGAAGAAGATCATAATTACCCTTGTTGGAAATATTGGTGAGGTCGCTTTCAATATCTGTAGAAGCCTTAAAAAGAGTATTTACTTCGACTTCCAGTTCCTGAGATGTCTCAATGACATTTTTGAACTGTTCTTCCTCATAGTCGTCAATTTCGTAAGTGTGCATTTCATCAACTCTGGCAATGTTCATGGCAGTTATGTTTCTGTTGCCGTTCATTTTACTGGTAAAATAATTTGCAAGCCTCAATAATTTACTTCCCGCTTCAGGATAATCAAAAGAAAGCAGAACACGATATTTAGAAAGCTGTTCAGAATCTGAAAACTCATTCTCTTTTTCAGATTTAAAAAAATAATTGATAAGATCTAATGCAGGTCCGGTCATCAATGTTGTGACCAAAGCCATAATCACCATCATCGCAAAAATTTCTGGACTTAAGACTCCTAAATCATAACCAATATTCAGAACGATAAGTTCCATTAAGCCTCTTGTATTCATGAGAGCGCCAATAGTAAGACTGTCTTTCCAGTTGATGCCTAAAAATTTGGCAGTAAGCGTACTTCCGGCAAATTTTCCCACCACAGCAACTAAGATAATACCTCCCGCAGTTATCCAGAGATGTCCCTCATTCAGCAAGCCGATTTGTGTTCTGAGTCCTGTAAAAACGAAAAATAATGGTAAGAGCAAAACCAAAGCTACATCTTCAACTTTATCTATGAATAAAGTTCTGAATTTTGTATTTTCCGGCATGATAGCTCCTGCCATGAATGCACCGAATAATGCGTGAATCCCAATGACTTCCGTTACATAGGCAGAAAGGATGAGTGTAAGAAAGAAAATGGCAACCATGGGTTTATCAATCGTATTTTTTCCTTTCTGCAAATCACCAATTCTTTTAAGAAAAGGTCTTACTATTTTGATCATGAGAAACACATACGCAATGGCCATCAATATTACATATACTGAACTTGTGAATGATCCTGCCTTTACAATTGCAATCACTGCTGCCAAAATGCACCATGCTGTGATATCATCTGCCGCAGCGCAGGTAATAACAATTGTTCCCAATTTGGTCTTTTGCAGATTTCTTTCCTGTACAATTCTTGCAAGCACAGGAAAAGCAGTAATACTCATTGCAATTGCAATGAATAGAGCAAATGAGGTAAACTGTACGCCATCTGGTGAAAACTCCTGATAAATAAAATAAGAAAGACCGATTCCCAAAGCAAATGGAATAATAATGCTGGCATGGCTGATGACTACCGCATCATGAGCTTTTTTTCTTAATACACTCAGATCAAGTTCCATACCTACAATATACATGAAAAGAATCAGACCAATCTGGCTTAGAAACTGCAAGTTTCCTAATGATTCTTTCGGAAATAGAAATGCAGAAAACTCCGGAAAGTACATCCCCACCAAAGAAGGTCCCAAAACAATTCCGGCAATCATTTCGCCAATAACGGAGGGTTGTTTTATTTTGATGCAGATCCATCCGAAGAGTCTGGCCACAAGAATTATCGTCACAATCTGTGCTAATAATAATGCCAAAGGATGATGTAGATTTGACTGAAAAGATTCTACAAAATTACTCCAGGTAGAGCTGGTGTTGGTTTTAACAACAATATTTTCTTTTATTTCCAGAGTCTTCCCTTCCATCATAAACCAATACATCAAACCGGAAAAAATGATAATAGTACTGATGTAAAAGATAAGATTTTTGTATTTCCCCATAATCGTAATCATTTTTGCGAGTGTAAATTTCTATAGAATCTGCGGATGATAAAAGTCGTTTTAGGGGAAATGTAATAAAGAGCTGGAATAATGTAATAAACCACTTTTATGTTAAAAAATTAGGCTTATTTATTGAAAATCTCTGCCAAATGAGTTTTGTAAGTTTCACCAATTTGCAGCTTCAGAAAATTTCCGCTCTCTGAAGCAATTGAGGTAATCACTTCGTTTGTGGATAATACCCTTATTGATGAGATGGCAATGATCTCTTTTTTGTTGACCTGTGCAAAATCCTTAGAAGGGAGCATATCAAGGAGAGATTTAAAGCTCAGATTCTTAAGTACTATTATCGCACCGTCTTTCATGATGATATCTTTATCTCGGCTGTCAATTTCGGAGGTTTTGATATAAGCAATCTGTTCGGTAAGAATTGTAGATTTCCCGATATTGGTATTCCATTCTATACAGTCTTTTTTTTGCTGATAGATCAGGAGTTGCTGAGCCTTTTCAAAAGCTTGAATCAGCCTTTCTTTTTTTATGGGTTTTCTTACATAATCTACTACGTTAAGATCAAAAGCATCAGCCGCGTATTCTTTATATGCTGTAGTGAAAATTATTTTTTTTGAATCTGGAATAAGCTCAGCGACCTGTAATCCTGTCATTCCGGGCATTTCGATATCCAAAATGCAAAGATTGCAGTCAAGGTGAGTAATTTCTCTGAGGAAGATCTTAGGATCATTAAATGCTTTTATTACTTCTACATTTTCGATTGTCTCGCATAGAAGTTTCAGGTAGCTTATGGCAAGCAGTTCATCATCTAATATAACGCACTTTATCATAAAATTCTCCAAGATTAATGGTTAATTCTGCAGTAAATATTCCATTTTTAGATGTTTTCTGGAGTGAAAAATGGTTGTTGTAAATCAGTTTTAGCCTTTGCTCCAAAGACTGGCTTCCAAATCCTCCATGCTCTTTATGAAGAACATTTTTCAGTGAGGCCCGATTGCTTACTTTTAATTTGAAAATTCTATTTTCAAGTTCAAGAGAAACGGAGATAAAAGAGTCCTGAGACAAAAAATCAGTATGTTTGAATGCATTTTCTATTAAATCTACAGACAGAAGCGGAGCAAATATTTTCTCCTCAAAAACAGGATCAGATTTATCAATTTTAGATTTAATTCTGAAATCAAAAAGCGGATTGATTTTGATTTTGTTTATTTCAATTAAACTAGTGGCGAAGCTGAGTTCCTCTTTAGGACTCACAAATTTATTATTACTTTCATACAGAATATAATCAAGCACATTGGCAAGTTTATCTAAGGATATATACGTTTGATAAGCGTGTGACTGTACTGAATTGAGAATGTTTTTAAACAGGTGCGGATTGAGTTTTGTGCCAATATTTTCCAGCTGTACCTCATTCAGCTTCTGTTCAATCAGTTTATATGATGCAGTAAGTTTGGAATTTTTGTTCCTGATCGCACGGTTTTGACTGAAAAGATAAATATTGGTTGAAAGAAAAAAGATTATAGCAAAAACTCCGATAAAAATCAGATGATCCTGAATCATGTAGTAGTTGCTATTCATGTTTTTAAAAGTTACTAAAGCTTTTTCAGGGAAAGCAAAACCGCTTTTTCTTCACACTTTTCAAAAGTAATTTCAAAAGATGGTTTTTTTTCAGGATACGAAAGAAGGTAATCAGGACATGGCTTCTTTTGTGCATTACTGCGGTCAAAATCAATTTTTCCGTTAGTAATGATGCTGTCTTTCAGGAATTTTTCATCTATCTTCAAAGCATTCATTTCAGATGTAAACTGATCAGAATATTCAAAATCTTTAGAAAGTGTCTCTGCAATCACACGGCTGTTAGGAAGATATCCGCTACAGCTTACGCCTTTTTTATTGAGTACAAAAAAAACAATAATCAGCCCCGGAACAAGACCAATTAGAAAGAATTTTAGTTTTTTCATTAGAAAATTAAAAGATTAATGTCATGATAAGTAAGTCCGAAGCGGTCGCAGATTACTTTTTTGGTATGTCTGCCTTTGTACATGTAAAGACTTTGCTTCATTTCATTTTTGCGTAAAAGCGTGTTTTCAAAACCGCCCTCTTCGTCATAATTTAAAATATAAGATAAAAAGAAATTGGATATTGCTTTGGTTGTGGTTCTGGGCATTTTGGAGGTGAGATTCGGAAGTCCGCAATGGATGACACCATGCTTGATGATATAAGGATCTTCCATCGTTGTAAGTTCGGAAGTTTCTATCGCTTTACCATTGTCAATAACAATATCAATAATTACGCTTCCCTTTTTCATTTTCATCACCATTTCTTCCGTGACAATGGGCTGCATATTGAGCCTTGGCAAAGCTCCGATCACTACATCAGCTCTTCTGATGCTTTTGCTGAGCTCTTTCGGGTCTATGATAGAAGTCGGAACCCTGCTGTCTACCAAAGTATGTAGTCTTCTGAGCTTGGAAAGTGAATTGTCAAAAACTTTTACGCTGGCTCCCAGTCCGATGGCTGCTTTGGTTGCAAATTCGCCGACAATTCCTGCTCCCAGAATTACAACTTCGGTTGGTCGTACTCCGGTAATTCCGCCAAGCATCAATCCGTTGGATAAAGCTAAAAGTTCCGATGCATACAGGATAGAAACAGTTCCTGCAATTTCCCCGATTAATCTTACCAATGCAAGCTGTTTGTATTCATCCGCAATAAATTCAAAAGCAATAGCATTAATTTTTTTCTCGGCAAGCTTTATAAAATAATCTTTATCACGGAGATTGATCTGAAGGGCAGATACCAGGTAAGAGTTGGGTTTCAGATATTCAATTTCCTCTTCTGTAGGAGGATTTACTTTAAGAACAAGATCCTGTGCAAATGCTTCTTTGGGATCCTGAGTGATTTTAGCGCCAGATTCCGAATATTGTAAATCTGTAAAAAATGAGCCTTTCCCTGCGCCGGATTCTACAATGATTTCGTGGCCATGTTCTATAAGAACCTGTACTGCATCGGGAGTGATACATGTTCTTCTTTCGTTGAGGCATGTTTCTTTTGGAATTCCGATACTGAATTGTTTGCCTTTTTTGATTACTTCCAGTTTCTCCTCTTTCGGCATCAGTTCTTCTTCTGAAAAAGGCGTAAAAATATTTGTAGTACTCATTTTAATTCAATTATGACTTACCATTTCGTTCAGCAAAGATATAATTTTTTAATCGAATGTAATTTCTCTGCTTTCTCCTGTATTCTGAATACTCATTGAGTGAAATTTCAGTCCGTATAGCTCATCTTCATACACTTCGGGCCATTCTATGATGCACAAAAAGGAATTATCCAGATATTCTTCAATTCCAATGTCGTAAACTTCATCAATATTTTTGAGACGGTATAGATCAAAATGAAAAATTTTTCCTTTTGGAGAACTGTATTCATTCACAATAGAGTAGGTGGGCGAGCTTACTTCATCTTTACTTCCCAGCTTTTTAAGTAAAAACTGCGTAAAAGTTGTTTTTCCGGCTCCTAAATTTCCTTTTAATAAAAGAATATTATGCTGCAGCTCAGGTAAAATTCCATCTGTAACCTTTTGCCATTCGCTGATGTTTTTTATGCTGAAATTCATTAATTTTATTTGTTGCAAAATTATAACAAAACTGCCATATTTGTTACTTTAATTCCTATTTTCACTACTTTTGCGGTTATGATCTCCAAGCAGACGATAGATAAAATATTTTCCACAATCAGGGTAGAAGAGATTGTTGGTGAATATGTGCAGCTGAAAAGAGCAGGATCCAACTTTAAAGGGCTGAGTCCGTTTCATGAAGAAAAATCACCCAGCTTTATCGTTTCTCCCAGCAAACAGATCTGGAAAGATTTCTCAACAGGAAAAGGAGGAACAGCGATTTCATTTCTTATGGAAATCGAAAACTTCACATACCCGGAAGCGCTTCGCCATGCAGCCAAAAAATATGGAATCGAAATTGAAGAAGACAAACGGGAATTTTCTGAGGAAGCCAAAATAGCGCAGTCGGAAAGAGATTTACTCTACAAAATTCATGAAGTTGCTAATGAGTTTTTTCAGAATATTCTCTGGGAAAATGAAGAGGGAAGATCCATTGGTCTGTCTTATTTCAGAGAACGGGAACTGAAAGACGATATCATCAGAAAATTCCAACTCGGATATTCTCCCGAAAAAAAGAACGCTTTTACCGAATTTGCACTGGAAAAAGGATATACCAAAGAGGTTTTGGAGAAATCCGGACTTTCTATTTTTCCTGAAAATTCTCCCGGCGGTATCGACCGTTTCCGGGAAAGGGTGATTTTCCCTATCCACAGCTTTTCAGGAAGAGTTTTAGGTTTTGGTGCCAGAATTTTAAAAAGCAATGTTAAGACTGCCAAATATCTCAATTCGCCCGAAACAGAAATTTATCATAAATCTAATGTTCTGTATGGTTTAAACCAAAGTAAGCAGGCGATTTCCAGGAAAAATGTCTGTCTTTTGGTGGAAGGATATATGGATGTGATTTCTCTGCACCTTTCAGGAATTGAAAATGTAGTGGCGAGTTCAGGGACCTCCCTTACGACGGAACAAATTAAGCTGATCAAAAGACTGACAGAAAATGTTACCATTCTTTTTGACGGAGACAATGCTGGAATTAAGGCGAGTTTCAGAAGTATTGATATGCTTTTGACAGAGGGTATGAATATCCGTGTTCTGCTTTTTCCTGAAGGTGATGATCCTGATTCTTTTGCCCGAAAACATCCGCAGGAATATGTGGAAAAATTTATTGAAAATGAAGCAACAGATTTTATAGATTTTAAAGCTGAAATTCTTCTGAAAGACGCTGGAAATGATCCGATCAAAAAAGCAGAAGCAATAAGAAATATCGTAAAATCTGTCTCTTTTGTACAGAATGCCTTAAAGAAGGAAATTTATTTAAAAGAGGTTTCCGCTAAATTCGGTCTGTCTGAGCAGAGTCTATTCAACGAGCTGGATGTACAGCGGCAAATTACCGAGAATCAAAACCAAAGGGTTCAGCAGAAAGAGCAAAAGCCTGCCAAGCTTGAAGTTGTTCCCAAGCCTGAGTTGGAAGTTGATTCTGTTCAGTTCAATATTTTTCATCAGGAAAATAAACTCATCAATCTGATGATGATGTTTGGAGATGTAGTGCTGCATCGCACAAATGAAGAAAAAAAGGAGTACGAAATTACGGTGATTGAAGAAATTCTCCATCATTTTGAAGAGGAAAATTATGAATTTCAGATAGAAATCAACCAAAAAATTATTGAGTCCATCAAAGAAGGAATTGAAAATGAAGAACTGCGTTCGGGTAATTTTTTTCTTAAGATGATGGATGAAAATATTACTCATAAAGTTGCAGATGCTCTTATGATACCAAATGAACTGAGTGACTGGACTACCAGAAATATCTTTCCACCCAATATCGGTGATTTTGTTTCTACTGAAGTGGAAGCTGATATTCTGATTCATAAGTATTATTATATTCATTTTATGATTAAAAAAATAACACAGGAATTGGAACAGTATCGTGATACAGACCAGCAGAAATATTTTGAGAACATTAAAAAAATCATGATGCTCACAGAATTTTCTAAACATATTATTGATAAGTTAGGATGGTCACCTGTGACAAAAAGTCCTATAAAATTTTAGGAATAAAAATTGTAATTTAGGTATCAATAAATTTTAAGAAATTATACCAATAGATATGGACATTAAAAAAGAATTCAGAGATTTCTCAGTAAAACATTTGGGAAACAGCGGTTTGGTAACCGATCAATATATGGGAACGTTCAATCCTACCAATCTTACGCCTTACATCATGGAGGAAAGAAGAATGAATGTAGCACAGATGGACGTTTTTTCCAGATTGATGATGGACAGAATTATTTTTCTGGGAACCGGAATAGACGATCAGGTTGCGAATATTGTAACAGCGCAGTTATTGTTCCTTGAAAGTTCTGATCCTAACAAAGATATTCAGATTTACATCAATTCTCCGGGCGGAAGTGTTTATGCAGGTTTAGGAATTTATGATACGATGCAGATCATTAAGCCTGATGTTGCAACAATCTGTACCGGAATGGCAGCATCAATGGGAGCTGTTCTTTTGGTTGCCGGTGAAAAAGGAAAACGTTCTGCATTGAAGCACTCCAGAGTGATGATTCACCAGCCTAGCGGCGGTGCGCAAGGTGTAGCTTCAGATATGGAAATTAATCTGAGAGAAATGCTTAAGCTGAAAAAAGAATTGTATGATATTATTTCTGAACATTCCGGACAGACTTACGAATGGGTGGAGAAAGCATCTGACAGAGATTATTGGATGACTTCTTCAGAGGCGAAAGAATTTGGAATGGTAGATGAGGTTTTACAAAGATCAAAAGAAAAATAATTTTTTCTGAATGCAATAAAATTTCGGCGCGCCTCGCAGAGGCGCGCCGAAATTTTAAATATCTAGATCTATTATTTCTTGTCTAAGAGCGAAGTATATTCTCCGTATCCTTTCTGTTCCATTTCTGCTTTCGGAATAAATTTCAACGAAGCTGAATTGATGCAGTAACGAAGTCCGCCTTTATCTGCCGGTCCATCGTTAAAGACATGACCCAAATGCGCATCTCCTGTTTTGCTTCTTACTTCAACTCTGGTCATTCCGTGAGAACGGTCTAATTTTTCATCAATCAGCTTTTTTGTAATCGGCTTAGAAAAACTTGGCCATCCGCAACCTGATTCAAATTTATCGGTTGAGATAAACAAGGGCTCTCCGGTGGTAATATCTACATAAATTCCTTCTCTTGTTTCGTCCCAGTACTCATTTTGAAAAGGTCGTTCAGTTCCATTTTCCTGCGTTACATAATATTGTTCTGCAGTCAGTTTTTCTTTCAAAGCTTTTTTATCCTGCTTTTGGTATTTTACTTCTTTTTTAGGCAGTGGGTTGGCATTTCTTGCCATTTCAAAAAGACCCGGCTCAATATGACAGTATCCTCCAGGATTTTTGTCAAGATAATCCTGATGATAATCTTCTGCTTTATAGAAATTTTTCAATGGAATCGTTTCTACCACTACGGGTTTACTGTAGTTTTTGGCTAATCTTTCCACTTCAGCTTTCACAACCGCTTCAGTTTCTTTGTCTGTTGAATAAATTCCTGTCCGGTACTGATTTCCTCTGTCATTTCCCTGTTTGTCTATACTTGTAGGATCAATCGTTTTAAAATACAGATCAATTAAAAGTTTAATATCTACCTGCTCTGGATCATAAAGCACCTTTACTGTCTCGGCAAAACCCGTAGTGTGGCTTACCACTTCTTCATAAGTAGGATTTTTAGTATTTCCGTTGGCATATCCCACTTCCGTTTTTACCACTCCTCGAACTTGCTGAAAAAAATGCTCGGTTCCCCAGAAACATCCCCCTGCAAAATAGATTTCCTTTAAGTTTTTACTGTTCATAATGGTGTTGTTTTCTTTTTTATTTTCTGTGGATTTTGGTTTTGCATCACCACAACTTCCTGCAAATACAGCTATTCCGAAGCTTAATCCGAATAACATTAATATACTTTTCATCTTTCTCTTATTATTTAAATTCATTATTTATCATTTAAAATCATTAATCCAAATCCCAAGAGCATCAAATCTTTCAGAATGAAAAAGTCTGTGACAGGAAATCCGTCAACAATCTTCCATATTCCGGGAGTTGTGAAGAGGTAGCTTAGTGTTACTGTGAACACTGCGATCATTCCGATTCCTGCAAACCTTTTCAGCACTGCAAATTTCGCACTAAACAATAATACAATTGCAATGATAATTTCTATCGTTCCGATAGCATTTGATACCCATTGAATATTTATATAATCATAAACGAAAAAAGTAAGGAAATGGTTTTCCAATAAGGGTTTTATTGCGTTGGCTTCTGTAGGAGTAAATTTAAAAAGTCCTATCCACAGTAAGATTAAAGAAGCTCCTAATATGGAAATGGTGTAGCCTTTCTGATACGTTTTGTTTTTAACTGATGTTGTTCCGCTCATTTTCTTTAGTTTTTAAATGAATACTTTATTTTCAAAAGTATAGTCGGAGCAAGGATAAAATCCTGACAGATTTTTTTTCTATATTTTCAGATTTTTTATCGTTTTTTCTTTAAATTTCTGAATATCAATTGAATCAGTTTTGTTTTCGGATTGAATTTTTCTTTTTAAAATGTCATCGAGGATTTTTAATTTTTCCTGATAAGATCTGCACCATTTGCATATTTTCAGATGAATATTGAGCTGTTTTTGCTCTCTGGAAGAAATGGTTTTTGCAATACTTTTTTCCATGAGCAGGGTAGCGATGCTGCATGGTAAAAAAAGTTTATGAATTAATTTTTTTAGCATTCTCAGTTCATTTATGTGGGCAAAAACCAATTGAGCTCCAAACATTCCCTTAGCTGTAACCGGCTTCTTTGCAGAATCTTCCAAAGATTAGTCGCAGAGAGTTTTAATTCCTGACACACATCTTCTCCTTTTTTTTCTTGAAGGTAATACAATTTTACGGGAATTTTCCATCTTTCGGGTAAATTTTCTATACAATTATCAAATATTTTATTAAAATCAAAATCATTCAGCAACTCGTTTTCTTTATCTGAAATATTCCAGTCTGCCAATACATCATCATTTATCCAGGAGCCTGTTTCATCGAAATACTGATCAAAACTGATGTGAGGCTCAGATTTGTATTTTTCTCGGTAATAATCAGAGACTTTTCTCTGCAGAATTACCATCAGCCAGGTTAAAGGCTTACTTTTGCCTTCAAAAGATTCATAAGAATGAAAAGCGGCAACAAAAACGTCCTGCACAATATCTTCTGCCTCTGTTTTATCTGAAATTAGAAAAACGGCACGTTTTAGTAAAGGAGCGGAATACTGATTAATCCAGTTTCTGAAGGTTTCGTTTTTGGTCATTCTTTTGATAGGTCAAGTGTTGAATGATTTCATCATTAAAAGACTTGTAAAAATAATTATAAATTATCAGCAAAGTTTGAATTTGTTTAACAATAAAAAAGTAAAATTA
>VFQP010001717.1_pt1 | contig 27538 bp, 25 predicted proteins | sample 3512351 | NCBI WGS metagenome assembly VFQP01 (sample SAMN10412372, study PRJNA504923) | tailings metagenome | isolation source: Relicate 1 Philex TSF1 revegetated site | place: Philippines: Tuba, Benguet | collected 2017-08-29
TTTGTAATGGATTTAGCTATTATCCTCAAAACAATTGTGCTGGTTATAAAAGGAGATAAAAAAGCAAAATAAATTGTTAGGATAATAGAATGCTGTGACTGCAGATCTTATCCAACATCTAAAATTCAATAAAATAGCCTAATTTAGCAGAATGTTAAAAAAGTTTTTTACAGCAATAGGAGAATACATGTTGCTTCTTGGTAAATCCATACAGAAACCACAAAAAATGAGGGTTTTCTGGAAGCTTCTTATGCGTGAAATCAATGATTTGGGGGTCAACTCTTTTGGGTTGGTTATTTTTACTTCCATTTTCGTAGGAGCAGTTGTTGCCATTCAGATGTTTAACAATTTTGATGCTTCCTCCTTCCCTATTCCTCCTTCATTTGTGGGATACGCTACAAAAGCGGTTTTAGTTTTGGAGTTTTCTCCTACCATTATCAGTCTGATACTGGCTGGAAAAGTAGGTTCATATATTGCATCAAGTATCGGAACAATGAGAGTTTCAGAGCAAATTGATGCTTTGGATATTATGGGAGTCAACTCACCAAATTTTTTAATTTTCCCTAAAATTATTGCATGTATAATTTTTAATCCGCTGCTCATTGCCATAAGTATTGTTTTTGGTATTGGCGGAGGCTATATTGCAGGAATCCTTACAGGAAACTGGACTACAGCCGACTATATCAATGGTATACAAATGTATATGCCCAACCTTTTTATTTATTATGCATTTACCAAAACCATTGTTTTTGCATTTATAATCGCCACAGTACCTTCATATTTCGGATATTTTGTAAACGGCGGATCGCTTGAAGTAGGTAGAGCCAGTACACAGGCTGTAGTCTGGACGATGGTTTTTATTATTATTTCCGAATTAATTCTAACGCAGTTAATATTAAGCTAATGATTGAGGTAAAAGATCTGAAGAAGAGTTTTGAAAGCGTGGAAGTCCTGAAAGGAATTACCACAACATTTGATGAAGGAAAAGTTAACCTTATCATTGGACAGAGTGGTTCCGGTAAAACAGTCTTCCTGAAAAGTCTGCTCAATGTTTACCAGCCTTCATCAGGAGAAATCCTATTTGACGGAAGGAATATTAATGTAATGAACCGAGAGGAAAAACAGCAGCTGAGAGCAGAAATAGGAACCGTATTTCAGGGAAGTGCACTTTTTGATTCTCTTACGGTAGAAGAAAATATTATGTTCCCACTGGATATGTTTACCAATCTTACTTTCAGAGAAAAGAAAAGGAGAGTTTTTGAGGTAATCGGAAGGGTTCATCTTGATAAAGCCAACAAAAAATTTCCATCTGAAATTTCCGGAGGAATGCAAAAGCGTGTAGCCATTGCGAGAGCTATCGTAAATAATCCTAAATACCTGTTTTGCGATGAACCAAACTCGGGTCTGGATCCTTACACCTCTAATATTATTGATGATTTATTGCTTGAGATTACCAAAGAATATAATACCACCACCATCATCAATACCCATGATATGAATTCTGTAATGACCATAGGAGAAAAAATTGTCTATCTAAGGCTTGGCATTAAGGAATGGGAAGGGAATAAAGATATTCTGATCACTGCAGGCAACAAAAACCTTATTGATTTTGTTTACTCATCAGAATTATTTAAAGAATTAAGAGAATATCTCTTAGAAAATAATAAAACAATTGATAATACAATCACCAAAATTGAAGATAATGAAAAAAATAATTAGTGCAGCTTTTATAGGCTTTGGTATGTTAGCCTCGGCGCAAATTTCATTAGCCGGTAAGGCCAATGTTCTGATTCCTACAAGTTCAGCTTCATGGAAGAATCTTAAAACGGCTGCAACCAATGCTGTAGAACAAAAAGGTAAAAACATTACCGGTTTCAACGTAGGACTATCATTAAAAATTGATTTGCCTACTGCTCTATATGTAATGCCGGAAATTTACTATACCAATTTCAGCAATGAAGTGACAGTACAAAATGATGCAACTGCAGATCAGACAACCATCAAAGCAAAAAGCAGCAGAGTTGACATCCCTGTATTGGTAGGTGTAAATGTTCTTGGAAATATGCTCAGTGCTTATGCGGGTCCTGTGGGAAGTTTCAATCTGGCAAAAGATGATAATTTTGATAATTTTATTCAAAGAGTCAATACAAAATCTTTTACCGTTGGCTACCAGCTGGGATTGCAAAGTGAAATTTCCAAAGTAATTCTATCTGCAAGATATGAGGGTGCATTTTCTAAAGATCAGAGAAAATTTATCAACAGTGTGGCAGGTTCAGATCAGGAGATCAATTACGATAACAGATCAAGCCTGTTTTTACTCGGTTTAGGGTATAAGTTTTAAATAATTTATTTTTATAATTAAAAAATCCTCAAATTATATTTGAGGATTTCTTTTTTGTTGTTCCAGCTCAGCTTTTTGTCTTTCAATTTCCAAGGTCTGTCTTTCAAGTTCTTCTTTTTCTTTTTGGAGCTGCTTAAATTCTCTTCTCTTTGCTTCAGCCTTAATAGCACTCCCTTTACTGATATATCCTATCATACCTCCAAAAATAAGTCCTATTCCTATTCCAGCCATTACGCCCATTACATGAGAAATTGTAATTTTCTCTACAGTAAAGTCTGTGGTGAGATAAAAAAGTAAAGCTGATACTGCAAGAAGTATCATTCCGACTACTGTAATGCTTTTCATAACTTTAAAATATTAAAGCCTGTCCAAAATTCATCGGAAAAGGCTTATGTTATTATCTTTAAGATTTCCCGCCTGCCGCTCTGTAATACTCTAAAGCTTTTGGCAAATCTTTCTGAATGTCGCTTATTCTGGTTTGGGGACTTGGGTGGGTAGACAAAAATTCCGGCTGTCTGTTTCCTGATGACTGAGCTTCCATTCTGCTCCAGAAAGGTATCGCCTGTCGAGGATCATAGCCTGCTATAGCCATTAAATTCAATCCCATTTCATCCGCTTCAGATTCCTGAGTTCTTCCGTATTTTAAAAGTGCTACCTGAGATCCGATAGGATATGCTGCTTCAAAAACTCTTGCAAGCTGTGCATTAGAAATAGTTCCTCCCAAAATAGCACCTCCATATTGGGCAACCATTGCCTGAGAAATTCTTTCATTTCCATGACCGGCTAAAGCATGGGCAACTTCGTGCCCCATCACCACAGCTAGACCAGTTTCATCTTTTGTGATCGGCAATATTCCTGTATAGACCGCTACTTTTCCACCCGGCATACACCAGGCATTCACCTGATTATCCTGTAAAAGATTAAATTCCCATTGATAATTTGCAAGATCTGAACTTCTTCCGATACTTGAATAATATTTTTCTGCAGCAAGCTTAATATTATTTCCCACTTTTTTCACCATCTGAGCCTGAGCTCCCGTTACTACTTTTGCTTCTTTTAAAGTCTGCTGATACTGCTGAACTGCTGCAGAGGTAATTTGTGGGTTTAAGGTACCTATCTGTAAAGATTTTCTTCCCGTCATCGGATTGGTAGTACAAGCTGCAACTGCCAAAGCAATTGCTCCTATTCCTAATAAATGTGTAATTTTCATAACTATGTTTATTATATCTCATGCTTTACAATTTCTGTTCCAAATAAAATATTTATTTTAATTGCACAGATTTTGATAGATAAATTTACTAAATTTATTGTCATGAAAAAGTATATAAAAATTCTCTCCATATTGTCAGTCTTTATTTTTCTGCATAACTGTAATGCCCAGGGAAAAGCAGACTCACAGATAGCAAATAACCTTATTAACAGCGAAGAGTTTACATTCCATGCAGAGAGAGCCCTGCCGATGAATCAGGATGTTATCAACATTGCCATGTCAATGCCCAATCCGGCGGGACAAAGAATTTTTGATCTTTCAGGACAGGGATACTCAGTAGAAATCAGAAAAAATGTTCTGGATGTTGTATTACCTTATTTTGGAAGAACATTTAATCCTGGCTACGGAACAACAGATAACAGTTACCGGTTTACTTCAAAAGATTATACGCTTACAAAATCGCAAAGCAAAAAAGGCAACTGGATTATTAAAATCAAACCGAATGATGTAAAAAATGTTTCTGAAATATTTATTGATGTTTCTAAAAACGGAAAGGCTACTACCTCAATACAAAGTAATGACAGGCAGCCGATTACATATAATGGATATATTTCTAAAAATGAAGAAACTAAAGAGAAATAGATCAACTAATCTTTATTAAGAAATTTTTCGACAAACAATTTTGCTTCGGTACTTGGACTGGAAACCAACATCGAAGCATTTTTTTTATGCTGAATGTAAGATTCTTCTGCTGAATCGCTGTTTTTAACCGACGCTAGAATAAATTCCTGAACCCAATATTCAAACCTTTTTTCTGCCTGATGCTTTCTCACAGTTTCAAACCGGTCTGTTTTCTTTTTTAATCTTATGAAATCATCAATGTTTTGATAAACATCTGTCAGGCCTTCATTTTTTAATGCTGATCCCAGTAATACCGGAACTTTCCAGTCTTTTTCTTTAGCCGGAAGGAAATCTAATGCACGTTTTAACTCCAGCTTGGTGTTTTTGGCTTTTTGAAGATTATTTTCATCCACTTTATTAATGAAGATCACATCTACCATTTCCATAATTCCCCGTTTGATGCCCTGAAGTTCATCTCCGCCACCAATTATTTTGAGAAATAAAAAAACATCCGTAATGTCTGAAACCAAAACTTCAGACTGCCCTACTCCTACTGTTTCAATTAAAATATAATCGTAACCAGCAGCTTCACAAATCATCATTGTCTCAAAAGTTGTATTGGCAACACCGCCCAAAAATCCTGAACTTGGAGAAGGACGAATAAAAGCATTTTCTTCTTTCGCCAATTCTTCCATTCTGGTTTTATCTCCCAGAATACTTCCTTTATTAATCGCCGAACTCGGGTCAATAGCCAAAACAGCGACTTTTTTACCTTTAGAAATAGCCAGTCTGCCGAAATTTTCAATAAACGTAGATTTTCCTGCTCCGGGAACACCTGTAATTCCTATCCGTATTGATTTTCCCGTAAAAGGAAGAATTTTTTTCAAAAGTTCTTCTGCCTGAATCCGATGTTCGGGTTTTGTACTTTCAACCAAAGTAATGGCTTTACCAATCAGGCGTTTATTACCTGACTGTATTCCTTCAATAAGTTCTTCCGTAGAAAATTTCATCTGATAGTGATCGTTAGAAACAATTTTGATTAATTCATTCAAAAATATAAAATAACCTTTAAAAAGAATGGCTGATTTAATTTTAATTCTTCTAAATTAAATTGTAAACAGAAGTCAGCATCATAATTTCATTATTTTTGTTTAAATAAATTATTGAAAACAATATACGATCGCATAATTTAAAATCAAACAATGATCGAAATCTTGCGATTTTCAAAATGAAAAATATAAAATTTAAAATGAAAAAACTACTTTTAGCCGGATCATTCTTTGGTCTTTTATTTGTTTCCTGTACTCCAAAATCAACTGTTACTGCGGAAGCTCCAAAATCTGCAACAAGTACGGCAGAGCAGATTGCACAGGGAAAGACTATTTACGAAAATGCCTGCAAAAGATGTCATGACCTCCCTGAACCTACACAATATACATCCATAGAATGGGTAGGAATAATGAATTCAATGGCACCCAAAGCTAAACTAAATGATGAACAGCATCAGTGGGTGTATGATTATGTAGTTTCTGTAAAAAAATAATTTTAACACCAGACAAAAATATTAACATGAAAAAAAGCATTGCAATTGGCCTTCTAGGCGTCGCTGCGTTTGCGGTATCGTGCGGACCTAAAAGTATGGCAGTTACGGGTCCTAAATTCAGCTCTGCAGAACATCTTGCCCAGGGAAAAACTGTTTTTGAAAATTCATGCAACAGATGCCACAAATTACCGGATCCCGCAAAGCATGATGATCAGGGATGGATAAAAACGTTAAGCAGAATGGCTCCCAAAGCTAAACTGACCGATGAACAGCATCAGATGGTGTATGACTATCTGATTTCTGTTAATAAGAAATAAATTTAAAGCAAAGGAGACTTATTGAGTCTCCTTTTTTCTTTTGGGCATTTTAGATTTGATGAATTTTCTCCTTTCTTTTATCATATTTAAACTGTATTCGGTGAAGCAGTATTTTTCAGCATCTTTCAGAAATTTTAAGGCATTGATGAGACTCCCTCTTTTCTCAGACAATAATGACCTGTATAACCAGATTGTCGCTTTATCAATTCCCTTTATTCTTAATGCATAATTGATCAGCTTTTCAGCTTCCTCAAAATCTTCGTTATCCAAAAGACATTTGATATAATATTGCGGAGTGTTAAGATTCAAAACATCACATTGCATGGCTTCTTCAAAATAGCGTTTTGCTGTTTCATAGTTTTGAAGCTGCTCGCAATAAATTCTTCCCATCAGACAAAGACTGTCTGCATCTTCCGAGTCGTAGGAAAGCGCATAATTTAATGCTTCCAAACAATCCGGCAAGCTGTAAGGATAATTATCCAAGGCTTCGAAATAGTATTTACTTTTAGTTAAGGTCATTTCTGTAGTTTTTTAGCTCATTTTTCAGTTGATGTCTTTCTTTTTTGAAAGATTTTTCCTGATGACTCTTTTTAAAATCGCTTCCCGAAAATGTTCTGACCGGATTTCCCCGCTGTACATTCAGGTGATTGTTCCACGTTTCCTGCATTCGTTTTTGAAGCTGGATAATATTCTGCTCCAAAACTTTTTCTTTAAGCCTTTCAACGGAAAGTTTCTTATTCTCCAGTTGCGAACGGGAATCCTGCACAAAAACACTTTGCCCGGTCGGAATATGCGTTGCACGAACAGCTGTATTGACTTTATTCACATTTTGTCCGCCACTTCCCTGGCTTCTCGTTGTCTGAAACTGAATATCTTTTTCATTAAATTCAATTTTTTCCAAACCTTCCAGTTCAAAAACTCCGATAAACCAATTGCTCCGTTTATGCAGTTTTCTGAAAGTGCTTTTGCCAATCCAGAGAATGCTTCCTAACCAATTTTCTAAAAACGCATTTACATTCTTTGATTTTAAAAGTACGGTTACGGATTTCAACGTCAGATTTTCATCACCATTTTCACGGTGGATGATTTCGTAATCGATTTTATTTTGTTTTGCTTCCTCAAGGAAAACCTTCAGCACTTTGGCAACTACCCATTGACATTCTAAAGGTCCTCTTCCTGAGGTGATTTGTATTATTTTGTCCATTTTTTTTAATTTTTTGTCGGTTGATGGTTGCCAGTTGATGGCGCTAAAATTTTAACAACCATCAACCGAAACCTAACAACCATTTTATTTATCCATCCTCACAATTCGAGGCTGGAAAGTTCCGAGAATATCGACCAGTTCACTTTGTGCGTTCATCACTTCGTTGATGTCTTTGTACGCCATCGGTGCTTCTTCTGCATTTCCATCCATCAAAATGACATTTTTTAATTTCAATTCTTTTCTGATATCATTTTGAGTGAACAAACTTCTACATTCACCTCTAGAAAAAGCTCTTCCTGCTCCGTGAGAAGCCGAGTTCAGTGAATCCGGATTTCCTTTTCCACGAACTATAAAACCTTTCGCTGTCATCGAACCGGGAATCATTCCCAATTCATTTTCGTTAGCCGGAGTTGCACCTTTTCTGTGAACGATCACCTCTTTTCCGTTGTGGATTTCTTTCCACGCAAAATTGTGATGATTTTCGATTCTGGCTTTTACTCTTCCGCCAACTGCTTTTACCAGCCTTCTGTGAATATCATCGTGGCAAGCCGAGGCATAATCTCCTGCGAGATTCATCGCTGTCCAGTATTCCAAGCCGAGATGCGTGTTCAAATCCAGCCAGGCAAAGTTTTGCGCTTCTTTTGGCAGCGGACATTGTTCTGTCGCAACTCTGGAATAATACTGAGCGATTTCAGCTCCCAATCCACGCGAACCGCTGTGCGAAAGAATCCCCAGATATTTTCCTTTCGGAAGTCCGACCTGCTCATCTTCTTCCGTAATTTCCACTTCCCCGAATTCTACAAAATGATTTCCACCACCCGAACTTCCCATTTGTTTGATGGCTTTTCCTTTTAATCTTCTCAAAATCGGAATCACATCAAATGTATCTCTCTCAAAAATTTCGTGATCGATGTGAGATTTGTGTGTTTCATACATTCCGAATTTGGTGTGCTCAGCAAGCGCTTTTTCGTATTTGTCTCTTGCTCCGTCCAGATATGAAATTGGTGTATCCAAAATACTCAGGGACATTCTGCAACCGATATCCATTCCGACCCCGTAGGGAATCACCGCATTTTCCACAGCCAAGACTCCTCCGATGGGAAGTCCGTAACCGCTATGTGCATCGGGCATCAAAGCGCCCTGTGTTGCAATCGGCAGCTTCAGTGCGGTGAACAATTGGTTTTTTGCTTCATCGGAAATATTATTTCCGAAAATATTAAATGCTGCTCTTTGTGTACTGAGCACTCTCTTTTCTGTTTTTTTTGATGAGAGCAAAGCTTCTGCAATCTGTCCGAAGGTTAAATCTTTTTCAAAATTTTCGGGATTCACCAGAATATCTTTTAGAATAGATTTTACGTGATGAATGTTTTTGGTGGCAAAATTCCTTTTCATTACTTCCAAAGCGATGTTGACGCTCTGGTTGTTTGGATAACCTAATTTTAATATATCTTTTCCTTTTAGTTTTAAATTTCCCATTGTTTTATATAATAAGATGTTAGATATTAGACACAAGATGTTAGACATTCATGCATCAAATATTTTCACCAACTAAATTTTTAGTTGATTTTAATTAAATCTCATAGGTTTTGGAAACCTGTGAGGTTTTTTGCAGAGCGTTATGATTAGCCCCGATTGCAGCGGCATCCTTTTTCTGCGATGGCTTGAAAAAGCGATGGCGAAAAAGATATAGCGGAAAGCGGGAAATAGCTCCTAAATAAAAATTCCATTTCTTGTAATCTGCTCATTAAAGATTGAACTCCTACGGAATTCTTTCGTCAAATGATACATTTTGGCTACACATATATTGCTCCTACGGAGCATGTAACTTTAATTGTGATTAAAAAATGTAAATGATTTCGGGGAAACTGTTTTGAGTTTGAAATATTGCGCAATAAAAAACCCGAAAATCTTACGGCTTCGGGTTTTGATATTTCATTTACTGTTATTCTAAGAATGTACCAAACCACGAAGCGCTGCCTTTGCAAAAGGCAATCCTAATGTTGAATGTTGATTGAATCTGAACATTTTTGCTTCGTTTTTAATGGTTGAACTTGATTTCAGATGCAAATATATAATTTTTTTATTATACTGATAAAATTATTTTATAGTAAAATGATTTACTATTTTTAAAAATGTGGTATATAATTTGATATTAAGTTTTAACAAATCAACTTAAACTACCTATTATGAAAAATTTTATGAAAACTTTTTTAGTTGCAGGAATTTCAGCTATTGCTTTAACATCGTGCAGTGATGACAGCACAACAATGCCGGCTCCGGAAAACATTTATGAATTTCTTGCTGCCGATGCAGATTTATCAAACCTGAAAGCGGCTGTAGACAGAGCCGGTCTTTCTGCAACCCTTAGCCAAAGCGGAAGTTATACAGTTTTTGCTCCATCAAACGCTGCTTTCAATACATTTTTACAGGCTAACGGATTTAGTAATCTCAATGCAGTCCCAGTAGATGCTTTAAAAGAAATTCTTTTGAATCATGTATTGTCTACAGAAGTAAAAGCTGCCAATGTGACTACGGGATATGTTTCTACCCTTGCTAAAGGAGCAGCTTCTTCGACAAGAAACCTAAGTATGTTTATCAATACCAACGGCGGAGTTAAAATCAATGGAATTTCTAACGTTACAGCAACTGACATTGATGCAAACAACGGAGTTATTCATAAAGTTGATGCGGTAATCGGCCTTCCCACTATCGTCACTCATGCTACTGCAAACCCAAACTTCAGTACTTTAGTTACTGCTCTTACCCGAAATGATATGCCAAATTTTGTAGGGATTCTAAGCGGAACTGCTAATTCACCGTTTACAGTTTTTGCTCCTACTAATGCCGCATTTACTTCTCTCCTTACAGAACTGAACGCACCTAATCTGGCAGCTATTAACACCCCAACATTAGAAAACACGTTGAAGTACCACGTAGTAACCGGTGCTAATGTGGGATCTAATAATCTCACGAATAACATGAACGTGAATACCTTCCAAGGTGGCTCGTTTACCATTACAACAACAGGAGGAGCAAAAATTACAGATGCAAGAGGAAGAGTATCAAATATTATTGCTACTGATGTACAATGTTCGAACGGAATTATCCATGCCATTGATAAGGTTTTATTATTACCCTAAATAATACTCGCAAATTTTGGTTTTAAGGAGGCTGCATTTCTCAACAGATTGCAGTCTCTTTTTCAGTTTTAAAAAGAAATAACGAGAATTTACAATAATTGATGATTAACTTTGAAAAAAAACTAAATGAAATCAACACTGAATTTACTACTTTTCTTTATTACAACCTTAATATATGCCCAAACGGGAAGCGTGAACATTACAGTATATGATGATTTCACCAAAAAACCTCTCGAAGTGATCATAAAAGTACAAAATTCTGACAGGGCTGTTTCCGGAACGGGCAATGTGCAGATGTCTGAACTGCAGCCGGGAAATTATTCATTCGAGATTACTTCTGAGAGTTATGCAACAGGGTTTCTGAATGACATCAGCATAGTTCCCAATCAGAACCTGAGTTTTTCGGTCGGGCTTCAAAAAACCGAACAAAAGATTGAAGAAGTAGTCATCAGTAAAAAAGTATATAAAACAACTGCAGAAAGCCCTATTTCACTTAGAAATATAACCAGTGAAGAAATTCAGAAAAATGCGGGATCTAACCGAGATGTTTCCAGAGCCATTTTAAGTTTTCCGGGTGTGGGAAGTACAGCTACTTTCAGAAATGATCTCTTCATTAGAGGTGGAAGCTCTGCCGAAAATAAATTTTATATCGACGGAATAGAAGTTCCGGTCATCAACCATTTTCAGACGCAGGGTGCAAGTGGAGGTCCCAGAGGAATTATTACTGTAGATTTCATTAAAGATGTTGATTTTTACAGCGGTGCTTTTCCGGCAAGACGAAATGGTGTTTTGTCTTCACTTTTCGAATTCAATCTTAAGCAGGCAAGAAAAGACAAACTCGGCTACAAAGCGATTGTCGGTCTGGATGATCTTCAGCTGATGGCAGACGGACCGTTGAGCAGGGATCAAAGCTGGAGCGGACTTTTTTCCGTTAGAAAATCTAACCTACAATTATTATTCAAAGCACTCGGGCTGCCTTTTTTGCCTTCGTATTATGATGCCAATTTTAAAGTCTCTAAAAAATATAAGAGTGGGGATGAACTATATTTTATTGGAATTGGTGCGATAGACCGTTTTGAATTTAACAATGACGCAGAAAAAACATTAACAAACCTTACCTTAATAGAACGTCTTCCAAAATCTCCTCAATGGAATTATACTGTAGGAGCCGGCTATAGACATCTTACTGAAAATGGAAACTGGCTGTTTACGGTAAGCCGAAATACACTTGATAATCAGGCAATAAAATATTTCAGAAATATTGAAACTCCTGAAAACCTGTTGTACGATTACAAATCTCAGGAAATAGAAAATAAGTTGCGGATTGACCGAAACCTCAGCATTAAAGATGTTCAGTTAAGCTTCGGAACCAATTTGAATTTTGCCACTTACAAGAATCATTCGACCATTAAAAATGTAACACAAAATGCTGTTAATTTTGATAATCTTGATGTAAATCTCAACGTAATGCAATACGGAGTTTATATTCAGGCAGCAAAAAAGTTCTTTGACGAGAGAGTTCAGATTTCTGCAGGAACACGTTTTGACGCAAGTAATTATTCCGATAAAACCAATAATCCGCTCGAACAATTTTCGCCAAGATTATCATTGAGCTATCGTTTTGCGCCACAGTTTGCCTTTAATTTTAATTCAGGAATTTTTTACCAGCTTCCTGTTTACACAGCTTTGGGTTTTTCAGAAAACGGAAACTTCACCAACAAAAATACTTTAAGCTATATCAAAAACTCGCATTTGGTAGGCGGCTTTGAATTTAACGGTAAAAATAACCTGAGAATCACCCTCGAAGGTTATTACAAACGTTACAAAAATTATCCTTTCTCACTGAGAAATCAGATCAGCATTGCCAACATTGGTGCTGACTTTGGCGTGGTCGGAAATGAACCTCTGGATTCAAGAGGTAGCGGAGAAACCTATGGATTTGAAGTGTTGGCGCAGAAAAGAACACTTAATAATTTTTATGGAATTGCTGCCTATACTTTCGGATATTCAAAATTTAGTAATATGAATGAAAATCTGCTGCCTTCTTCGTGGGACAGCCGACATATTCTGACATTAACAACCGGAAAATATTTTGGCAGAAACTGGAATATCGGCGCAAGATTCCGTCTGCAGAGCGGACTCCCTGAAACGCCATACGATTTGCAGAGAAGTGCATTGGTAAACATCTGGAATATCAACAATGGTCCTCTTCAGAATTTCACACAGCTTAATTCATTAAGGGGAAATGTAGCGCATCAGCTGGATATTCGCACAGAGAAAAAATGGATTTTTAAAAAATGGCAGCTTACTGCCTACGTAGATGTCGTAAACATTTATGGCTCTGAAAGTCCAAGCAATTTGCCTGTTGTTAATCTTCAGCGTGATGAAAATTATAACGGAATTATCAGTAACCCTTCCGCTCCTCAAGATCAGCAAACTTACCTTTTGGAAACCGGAAAACAAGACAGGAATACGCCGCTTCCATATTTCGGACTTATTTTTGAGTTTTAAACATAAAAAAGGCGTTGACAAAGTAGCCAACGCCTTTTTATTAGTCTTTAGATCCTAAATCGTCCATAGGATCATCCATTCCCTTTATTATATTAGAGTGATATACCCGCTCAGATCCTAAGAAATAGAGATTGTGCCTTGCTTTAGCTATAATCCCATTATACACATCCTGCGGGAGACCGGCAGTATCATTTTCAGCTGCGTTTTCGTCTGTTTTTTTATAAACTTCAATCGCTCCGTTTTCATCTAAAACCGCTTTTGCACTCTGAGCCTGCTCGAAAGTATCTGCGTAGACTATTATATTAATACTTCCGACACTCTTGGTTTTATAAGCATGCAAAAGCTCGTTGTCATTGACAAACATATGATCCCAAAAACTTTTTGTTTTTTCATCCTCTTCGTATTGATGGTCTGTCTCTGCATTCTCTACGTTAGATCTGGAAATGATGATATCATCATTACTGATTCCAAGATTATGCAGTTTAGAAATAATATCCTCCGAATTTACCGTTGAAGGAAATACTGAAATTACTGTATAAGCCATAATATTTTGTTTTTGATTATGACTTATAGTACAAAAGCTGTGCAACTTATCAGATTCTAATCACATTTTAATCTAAAAACCTATTTAAAATATCTACAGCACACTTTGGTAAATTTGTTCCCGGTCCGAAGATAAAATCTGCTCCATTGGCATACAAAAATTCGTAATCCTGTTGCGGAATTACCCCTCCAACAACGATTGTAATGTCGTCTGCACCTAACTTTTTCAACTCTTCAACAACCTGAGGAACCAAAGTTTTGTGACCTGCTGCTAAAGAAGAAACACCTAAAATATGAATGTCATTTTCCACCGCCTGCTTCGCCACTTCTTCCGGAGTCTGGAATAACGGAGCAACATCAACATCAAATCCCATATCAGCAAATGCTGTTGCCACTACTTTAGCACCTCTGTCATGACCGTCCTGCCCCATTTTTGCGACCATAATTCTTGGTCTTCTCCCTTCTTCTTTCTCGAATTTCTGAGTCAGTTCGAGCGCTTTTCCGAAATACTCGTTCTTACCTGCATTCATTGCATAAACACCTTGTATGGTTCTGATATTGGCTTTATAACGTCCGAAACTTTCTTCCATCGCATCGCTCATTTCGCCCAAAGTCACCCGTCTCCTTGCAGCTTCGATGCAGAGTTCCAAAAGATTTCCGGATCCTGATCTTGCAGTTTCACGGATTTGATTTAATATTTCTTCAACGTTAGAAGAATCTCTTTCGGACTTTATTTTTTCTAATCTTTCAATCTGCTTTCTACGGACTTCAGTATTGTCGATGTCCAGAATTTCGATCGGATTTTGTTTTAATGAAGATTTAAAAGAATTGACCCCGATGATAAACTCCTCTCCACTGTCAATTTTCGCCTGTTTTCTGGCTGCAGCTTCTTCAATTCTCATCTTTGGAATTCCGGCTTCAATCGCTTTTGTCATTCCGCCCTCTTTTTCGACCTCATCAATATACTTCATTGCTTCTTCAATCATCTGCTGTGTAAGAGATTCCACAAGATTGCTTCCGCCCATCGGATCCACAACATCACAAATGCCACTTTCCTGCTGAAGAATAATTTGCGTGTTTCTTGCAATTTTTGCCGAATAATCTGTTGGAAGTGCAATCGCTTCATCCAAAGCATTTGTATGCAGAGACTGTGTTCCGCCTAAAGCTGAAGATAATGCTTCAATTGCTGTTCTTGTAATATTATTGAAAGGTTCCTGTTCAGTTAAAGACCAGCCTGAAGTCTGCGAATGTGTTCTCAGGGCTAAAGATTTAGGATTCTGAGGATTAAATTGTTTTAAAAGATTTGCCCAGATATATCTTGCCGCGCGCATCTTGGCAATTTCCATAAAATGATTCATTCCGATAGCCCAGAAAAATGATAATCTCGGTGCAAAATCATCTACGTTCATTCCTGCTTTTATCCCCGTTCTTACATATTCTAATCCGTCAGCCAGCGTGTAAGCCATTTCCAGAACCGGTGTTGCACCTGCTTCCTGCATATGATAGCCCGAAATTGAAATCGAATTGAATTTCGGAATATTTCGGGAAGTATATTCAAAAATATCGGCAATAATTTTCATCGAAGGCGTTGGCGGATATATGTACGTGTTCCGCACCATAAATTCCTTCAAAATATCATTTTGAATTGTCCCGGATAACTTATCCTGAGACACACCCTGCTCTTCTGCTGCCACGATATAAAAAGATAAAATAGGCAAAACAGCACCATTCATCGTCATCGAAACCGAAATTTCATCCAAAGGAATCTGGTCGAAAAGGATTTTCATATCTTCGACAGAATCAATCGCAACCCCGGCTTTTCCAACATCGCCAACCACTCGTGCGTGGTCTGAATCATAACCTCTGTGTGTTGCCAGATCGAAGGCTACTGAAAGCCCTTTTTGCCCGGCCGCAAGATTTCTTCTGTAAAAGGCATTGGATTCCTCAGCTGTAGAAAAACCTGCATATTGACGGATGGTCCAGGGTTTTTGTACATACATTGTGGAATACGGACCACGAAGATACGGCTCTATTCCCGGAGAACTTTCTGCAATGCTCTTATCTTTTACATCTTCGCTGGTATATTTTGACTTTAGTTCTAATCCGTCTTTTTCAAAAGGATAGATAGTATGCTGTGTTTCAGGTATATTAAATTGCGGAATTTTGTTTTTAATTTCCTTGCGCATGAGTTCAGATTTAAGATTTTAAAAATAAGCAATTTTGAAAGAATATATCAATACTGATTTTCAGTAATTAAAAGAAAAATGGTGAAATAAAAATACCCACTGAAATTAAGTGAGTATTATTAATTTATAGAAAAATTCAAATTTTAAGCGAAAGATAACTTATTTAAAAATTAAACTGAAGACCTGCCTTAATTCCAAATTTTGAAATATCCGGGCGATCCAGATAATTTCCCCGCCAATTGAAGTCAACACGCAAAAGTCTGATATTTCCGAAACCAATGTTTTCAATTCCGAAACCATATTCGTAATATATCTGTTCGTTCGGAGCAGAATACCTAAAGCCTTCCACATTGATATTCTTTGCAGCATCACTTAATGATCCGTACGCACCACGGATAAAAGCCACTTCTCTAAGCTTCAGTTTCTTTATTAAAGGAATGAATGATAGAATTTTACCGTTGAAATGATGCTCAATATGAAGTGTTGTATATGTATCAGCTACAAATTCATAATAATTAAGCTGTGCAAAAGTATTGGGAACGATTCCGTAAGACTGGTTCCCCGGAATGATATTCTGCAAAGCTAGCGGAACCGTATCAAATGTTTTCCCCGCTTCAAAGCTTAGAAAAGTTTTGCCTAAATTTCCTAAAATAATAGGCTTGTAAAACATAAACTGAAGCTTGTTATAATTAAAATCTGCATTAAACAAACCTTCAATACCTCTTGTATATTTTAAAACAATGGTGGGCGCCAAAGTGCCATGTTCGTATCTGTCAACACCCGTTTGAGAAAATTTTGCTCCCGGTCTTGCAATAAGGCTTAATGTGAGCCGGGAATCATTGGTGGTTTTTCTGAGATTTCCATCCTGATAATACATCAGATTAAATCCGGAAGGATTGGCAGATTTAATGCTCTGCAAGGTTCCGTCTACCCTCACCTGAAAGTTTTTCCACGGTTCAATCGAAGTAAAAAAACTGGTTTGGTTTACCGAACTTAAAGATGCGTTTTCTCCTCTTGCGAAAACTGTTGACGAAGCGAATGACCGCGATAAGATCCCGTCTTCAGTAGTTAACTGCACTCCGAGCTGAGTAATATCTCTTTTGGTTCCCGCTCCGATCATAAAGCGATTGACCCTATTAAACATATAACGACCTTCAACACCGTATTTGAATTGCTGGTCTTTGAAACCGTAGGCATTATAAAATTCAATTCTCCAAGGATCATTCTGCCCAAAATAGGTTCTTGCACCAATTCTTATCCTGTCGCCTTCCACTTCATTTTTGCCGTACACAGAAGTAATCGGTCCCAAATCGATTCCTTTTGTAATGTTGTAATATCTGGAAGCCAATGTTTCGTAAAGCTTTACAATTCTGTTGAATTTTGGAGTCTGCTGCAATTTATCAAGCATTTCATACACCCCTTTTTCTTCCTTAGAAAGAGAATCTGGTCTTGCCTGGCTCCAATAAGTTTCATCTTTATCTACAAAAGCAGCATCATATTCTTCTTTTCTTCTTGTAAAAACAGAATCAGCCAATGGTTTATTAAACTCATAATCAGAATAATCCACAGATCTTCTGGCAATAATGCTTTTTGCTGTTTTCTTTTTGGAGAAAGGGGTCATCTCAATTGCGGTCACAACTTTTTTGGGAAGAAATGTCTCATCATCAGGATTATCATATTCCAGTTCCGTTGAAATGGCATTGATAAAATTGACGTTGATTTTGTTGGTTGACTTTAATGTAGCTTCCAGAATGGCATAAGAGTCCGTATCAATAAATAAGTATCCCTGAAATGCCAATACTTCAGTTCTTCTGGGCTGGTAACGGATTTTATACGCATTTTCGCCACGGACAGAAACAGTATCTATCAAATTATAATCATACACGCTGAAACCGTCTGTTCCTACCGGACTTGGAAAACCAATGTCGAAATAGTTTAGGGTATTATCATAAATATTGATATCTCTGTATAGATTTTTTGCAGTAAGAGTGACCACCTGATTATCCTGAAAACCTGAAGTTTTTTGTGCCACCAACAGTTTTTTGTCTCTTTTAGATGGTTTATTTTCTCCAAAATTATGATAAATTGATTCATTCAGAAAAACCGGTAAAGCCATTTTACCGTTGGCTGTAGAATCTGCATAGTCAAAAATAAAATCAAGCTTATTAAAAATCTTACGATTCATAAAAGCACTATCCAGATTATTCGCATCAAACTGAATTTTCTCGTATTCTTTAAAAGTATACGTATCAAATTTTTCCAGGCCGTTATTTCTTTTACGCTTCCAGACTTCCTGCATAATTCTGTATGCGGGGTTTTCTTTTTTATTCTTAAATTTTGTTTTCTGATTGTTAATTACAACCTCTTCAATATTGCTTATTTTTTCAGAAGACAGTTTAACTAAAATATCGGCGGCATTTTCCGGAGTTACCTCCACTGTTTCCAGAGAGTAATTTTTTTTTGAGAATCTCAGCTTATAGATGATTGTATCTGTTTTTACTGAAAAATTTTCGGAGACAGTCGTTAAGTAAGAACCAGGCTGATCGTTGATAAAAATTTCCACACCTGAAACTGGTTTGCTGGTCTTTTCGTCAACAATCCTTCCGATTGCTGTATTTTGAGCGTGTAGTAATCCTGTAAAAACGATGGCAATATAGAGTATACAGTATTTAAAGTAATGGGTAAACATCATTCGTTTTTTCGAGCATTTAGCATAAACAAAAAGCGTGCTGCATTTTTACGGTTTATATTATTAAAGTTTATCGTTTGTACAAAACTGCAAATCTAACGAAAATAAGTGACGGATATTATGTGCAAAAACCTATAGCTACATATTACAAAAGCTTTTAAAACAAAAAAGACTGCTAATCAATGATTAACAGTCTTTTTAAGTACCCCAGACGGGACTTGAACCCGTACGTCCTTGCGGACACAGGATTTTAAGTCCTGCGTGTCTACCAATTCCACCACCAGGGCTTGGCGTGGAGCGAAAAACGGGATTCGAACCCGCGACCCCAACCTTGGCAAGGTTGTGCTCTACCAGCTGAGCTATTTTCGCAAACTTGTGCGGATGAAGGGACTCGAACCCCCACGCCTCACGGCACCAGATCCTAAGTCTGGCGTGGCTACCAATTACACCACATCCGCATGGTTATTGAAATATTTTAAAGAACTTCTTTCGTTTTTGTGAGTGCAAATATAGGGCAATTATTTTTATTTGCAAGAATTATTTCAAAAAAAAATAAATTTTTCTAAAAATTGTTTGAAACCATTTTTTTTAAATTTCATTTTATTACTTTTACACAGTTAATATTTATGATATGGAATTACAAGGAACGATAAAGAAAATCTCTGAAACACAAACATTTGCAAGCGGGTTTCAGAAAAAGGAAATGGTTATTCTTACACAGGAACAGTATCCTCAGCCGATTAACATTGAATTTTTACAGGATAAAATAAATTTACTGGATTCTTTAAGAGAAGGTGAAAATGTAAAGGTAGGTATCAATATCAGAGGAAGAGAATGGGTTTCTCCGCAAGGCGAAACAAAATATTTTAATTCGATTACAGGATGGAGAGTAGAGAAAGTTGCTGATAATGGATCAGAGCCAACACAAGCTTCACCTTCACAATCTGCAGCGCCGGTTTCTAATGAGAATCCTTTTGCCAATGATGACGATGATGATTTGCCATTCTAATTAAAAATAAATCTCAATAACAATCCTGCTTTTTGAAAGCAGGATTTTTTCTGCTAATGGTAAGACTGAATAAAAACGAAATATCATTTCCTGATCCGGCAATATATGACGGGCATGAAGGCATTATCGCTTTCGGCGGAGATTTATCCATAGAAAGAATCTGGTTTGCGTATCAAAATGGTATTTTCCCATGGTTTAATCCTGACGAGGAAATCCTTTGGTGGTGTCCCGACCCAAGATTTGTTTTGTTTCCGGACGAACTAAAAGTATCAAAATCAATGCAGAAGGTTTTAGCCCGAAATATTTTTACGATCACGGAAAATCAAAACTTTGATGAAGTTATATACAATTGCAGTATCATAAGAAGAAAAGATCAGGACGGAACCTGGCTTTCCGAGGATCTGATGGATTCCTTTAAACAGCTGCACCATTATGGTCTGGCAAAAAGTGTAGAAGTCTGGCTGGATGGAGATCTTGTGGGCGGACTTTACGGTCTGCAGGTTGGTAATATTTTTTGCGGGGAAAGTATGTTTTCTAAAGTAAGCAATGCATCAAAAGCCGGATTTATACACTTTGTACAACAACACGCAGGCGATTTCACCTTAATAGACTGTCAGTCTCACACCCATCATCTTGAGAGTTTGGGTGCAAGAATGATTTCAAAAAAAGATTTTTTAAATATTTTACATCAACATAAAAAATGAATTCGGATAAAGAAAAATGGGTTCTCCTGATATTATTAAGCATTATTTGGGGATCATCTTTTATATTAATTAAAAAATCTTTGGACCATTTCAGCCCTTATCAGGTGGGAGCACTGCGGGTTCTAATTGCAGGCATTATACTAATGCCGGTTGCCATTGCCAACTATAAGCTTTTTCCTAAAAAGCATTTAAAATGGCTCATATTAGCTGCATTTACAGGAAATTTTTTCCCGATGTTCTTATTTCCGATGGCAGAAAAGGAAATCAGCAGCAGCATTGCGGGAATTGTTAATTCTATGATGCCGATATTTGTGATCATCGTGGGTGCACTGGTCTGGAAATTCAGCACTACAAAACGTCAGATTACGGGAGTATTAATAAGTTTTACCGGAGTATGCATTCTTGCTTTCGGAGGAGATGACGGAACTAAATTTAAGATCTTGCCGATTCTGTTTCTTCTTTTGGCGACTCTTTGCTATGCAATAAGCACAACAACAGTAAAATCTAAACTGATGGAGGTACCATCTACCATTTTATCGGCATTTGTATTTTCTTTTGTTTTGTTTTTGCCATCTGTATTTTCATTATTATCAACAGGTTTTGCATCACAATTTACTTTCAGTAAAGAAAATATGATCGGACTTGGGTTCGTAAGCCTTCTTTCCGTCTTTGGTACCGGTCTGGCCATGATGATGAATTACCGGCTACTGAAAGTTTCTACGCCACTTTTCGCATCAACAGTCACTTTACTAATGCCAATTGTAGCCATTATCTGGGGAATTTTGGATGGTGAAAAACTTACCCTGTTTCAATCATCAGGTGCAGCCGTTATTATCGCGGGTCTTCTTTTTTTAAGATCAAAAACTACTGTCGTAAAAAAATAATCATCCTTCACCACCTTCATTTCAAATAAATGAAAAATGATAATCTTCATAGATTAAAAAAATCTTAAACAAGCGCGGATATTTATTTATTTAATAATTTTGTAACATAAAATTTATAAGAATGGGGGTTATTCTAAAACCTATTGATATAGTAGATGATATTTCTAAGGAAGATTTCTTCGAGAAATATCTAAAACCGAGAAAACCGGTGGTCATCAAGAATATGGCAAGGAAGTGGCCGGCTTACCAAAAATGGACGATGGATTATATGAAAGAAGTAGTAGGCGACGTCACTGTTCCTTTGTATGACAGTTCCAAAGCAGATCCTGCCGCTCCGATCAATGCACCTACTTCAGAAATGAAATTTGCAGATTATATAGACCTTATTCAGAGAGAGCCTACCGATCTAAGAATCTTCTTCTTCGATCCTATCAAAAAAGCCAACAAACTTTTAGATGATTATATTTCACCTAAAGAATTGATGGGAGGTTTTCTGGACAAATTTCCTTCTATGTTTTTTGGAGGAAAAGGTTCTGTGACATTTCTGCATTATGATATAGATTTAGCGCATATCTTCCATACCCATTTTAACGGTCGAAAACACATTCTGCTTTTTGATTACAAATGGAAAGACAGATTATACAAATTGCCCTATGCCACTTATGCTTTGGAAGATTTTGATATTTCAAATCCTGATTTTGAAAAATTTCCGGCATTGAACGGGATTGAAGGGATAGAATGTTTTCTGGAACATGGTGACACCCTGTTTATGCCAACAGGATGGTGGCACTGGATGAAATATTTAGACGGCAGCTTCTCTATCTCTCTCCGTGCATGGGATAAATCTTGGGCAGTAAAGGCAAAGTCTCTGTATAATCTTACGATTCAGAGAAATCTTGATAATTTTATGAAAGCAAGATTCAAGAAAAAATACATGGACTGGAAAGAGAAAAAAGCGATTGAAAGAGCCAATTATGCTTTAAAAAAAGGCTTACCTAGAAAATAATATTTTTTGAAATAATAATAAACCCGAACAAATATTTCGGGTTTATTTGTAATATCTTTATCAATGTCCTTGTGAGTAAATCCTCCTGAATAATTCTAAAAAACTGAAATATCATTGATAAAGCTGAGGGAAATTACATGTTACCGGAACTCAAATGTTCTTTAATTTTGATTAATAAAGTTCTTTTCATGGAAATTGTTTTCAGAATCATTTCAAATTTAACAAAATAATTTTAATATCTGTGGTATTATATTAAATATTTAGTGAATATTTTGCGTAAAATTTATTTTAATTTAATATTTCATTCTTTCTTTATACCATTCCGATAGTTATTATTAATTATATCAAGCAAATGAAAATTTGTAAATTTGCAATAATAAAACTTATAAAAAATGTATCCAACAGATTTAGTAATGCCAATGAAGGCTGAACTTACAGATAAAGGTTTTGAAGATTTGGCAACACCGGCCCAGGTAGAAGATGCTTTAAAAAAATCAGGAACTACCCTTTTGGTCATCAACTCTGTATGCGGTTGTGCAGCTGGAGCAGCAAGACCCGGAGTTGTGTATTCTTTAACAGGAGATAAAAAGCCCGATCATTTAACGACCGTATTCGCCGGGTATGATACAGAAGCCGTTGCAGAGGCAAGAAAACACTTGGCTCCGTTTCCTCCAAGTTCTCCATGTGTCGCTCTTTTCAAGGATGGCGAATTGGTTCACATGCTGGAAAGACATCATATTGAAGGGAATCCGGCTGGAGCTATTGCAGCCAATCTTCAAGCAGCTTATGATGAGTACTGCTAAAATTTAACCCTTAAAATAATCAAACCGTTACAAATTTGTAGCGGTTTTTTTGTTGGAATCATGTGCAGGAAATTCAAATATTATTATATTTGTCATAATGGCAACCAAAGCACTTTTTAATACCGTAGTCAACTGGTTTATTCGTCAGAGAATAGATCAGATTCAGAATTTTATGAAATATCCTGTTGAAACGCAAAACGGAATATTGTTTTCGCAATTATTTCATGCAGAAGATACAGAATACGGTAGAAAATACGGTTTCAATTCTATTTCCAGCTATCAGGATTTTAAAAACAAAGTTCCTGTTGTTGCTTATGAGGATTTTGAACCTTATGTGGAAAAAGCCAGACAAGGGCAAAAAGATGTGAGCTGGCCAGGATATATCAAGCATTTCGCAAAATCTTCGGGAACTACAAACGCAAAAAGCAAATTCATCCCCATCTCTTCCGAAAGTCTTGAATACTGTCATTTGAAAGCGGGCAAGGATATGGTTTCCATTTACGCAAACAATCATCCCGAAAATCAGCTTTTCACCAATAAAAATCTACGTTTAGGCGGCAGTTCTGAGCTCTATGCTGATTTCAACACAAAGTTTGGTGATCTTTCAGCAATTTTGATTGATAATCTTCCTTTCTGGGTAGAAATTACCACCACCCCGAGTAAAAAAGTTTCGCTCATGGGAGAATGGGAAAGCAAGCTGAAAGCAATTGTTGCTGAAGTAAAAAATGAAGATGTTGGAAGTATTTTGGGAGTTCCCAGCTGGATGATGGTGCTTCTACAAAGAGTGCTCAAGGAAACCAATGTTAACAGTGTTTCTGAACTCTGGCCCAACCTTGAAGTATTTTTCCACGGCGGAATCAGTTTTAAGCCATATAAGGAACAGTATAAACCGATTATCGGAAAAGATATTAATTATTATGAAATCTACAATGCTTCCGAAGGCTTCTTTGGAATTCAGGACAGGTCGAATAGTGATGAAATGCTTCTGATGCTTGATTACGGAATTTTTTATGAATTTATTCCTATGGATCAGTTCCATCGCTCCAATCCTAAAGTGGTATGCCTGGAAGACGTGGAAATCGGGAAAAACTATGCAATGGTCATTACTACTAACGGCGGACTCTGGCGATATTTAATCGGAGATACTGTTATTTTTACTTCTCTTGATCCTTTCAGAATAAAAATTACGGGAAGAACGAAACATTATATCAATGCTTTTGGTGAGGAACTTATGATTACCAATGTAGAATCTGCCCTTGCAAGAGCCTGTGAAGAAACCAATGCTTCTGTAACCGATTTCACCGGGGCTCCCATTTTCATGAAAGAAAATGAAAGCGGCGCGCACGAATGGATCTTTGAATTTAGCAAAGCACCCGAAAATCTGGATGAGTTCACAGATATTTTTGACCGTTATTTAAAGTCCATAAATTCTGATTACGAAGCCAAAAGATACAATAATATCACGCTGCGAAAGCCCGTAGTTCACATAGCAAGACCCAATCTTTTCTATTGCTGGCTGGAATCTAAAGGAAAACTGGGCGGACAGAATAAAGTTCCCCGTTTAAGCAATGACAGAGAATATATTGAACCTCTTCTTGAACTTAACCAGCAAAGATAATCACATCTCTTTCAGGAAGTTAAAGTAGGCTTTTTGTGTATCTGCATTGGTTTTCCCCTGCGTATTGACTTCCAATATTTTAGGCTGAATATCCGGCTTGAAAAAGTTTTCCAAAACACGATCAAGCGTTCCGTCATCATCTACTTTCACATAAGAAAAACCAAAATGTTTTGCTAAAAACTCAGCATTCTTCTGATGTTTGGTAGAAATAAATTCATCTACCGTATTGGAATTGGCATTTCCGGGACCCGGGATTATTTTAAAAATATTTCCTTCTCCGTTATTGAAAATGATAATTCTTGTAAATGGCGGAATGTATTGGTTCCAAAGACCATTTATATCATAAAAAAAGCTTAAATCTCCTGTCACCAGCAAAGTTGGGTTCGGATTTTTTATGGCAAAACCCATGGCGGTTGATGTTGATCCGTCGATTCCGCTCGTGCCTCTGTTGCAGTACATTCTTCTTTTTCCAAAATCAAATAACTGAGCGTACCGGATTGCCGAACTATTGCTGAAATGCAGATTATAATTCTCGGGAACACTTTCTGAAATTCTGTTGAAAAAATAAAAATCTGAAAATTCAATTAAATTTAAAAATTCCCTGTGTCTTTTATCCTTTTTATCTCTCAGCACATCCCAAAGATTGTAAAAAGGTTTTGGTTCCAGATTAATAAAATTCAGCAGTTTTGAAAAGAAAACTTCAGGTTTTGTTTCAATTTTCTGTGTCAGAGAAAAATAAGTATCCGGCTGCCATATTTCATCAAGATGCCAATGCTGTTTAGGTTTTGCAGATCTTAAAAATTGTTTTACTTTTTTAGAAACTACATTTTGTCCTACCGTGATAAGCAGATCCGGAGCATAGGTTTTAAAATCCTGCTCTGTGAAGCCGAAAATATAACGGTCAATATGTCTGAAAAACTTTTCGTGGTAAAGATTAGAATTGGCTTCCGTTAAAACCACCACCGAATGATTTTTCACCAATTGTGACAGTTGATTTTCAAGTTCCGGACTGTAATCTCTTGTTCCCACCAAAATCATGATACGCTGTGAGGTGTTCCAATCTGCGATAAGACCCGAAGGAATTTCATATTCCTTTTGCTTAATGGTTTTCTCCACCAACGGAAAAGTCGGAAGCTCTGAAACCAAATCATACAAAGGCTCTTCCAACGGAATATTGATATGAACCGGACCTCTTTTTTCAAAGCAGAGTTCGACTGCTTTTTTAATAATTTCTGAATTTATGTCTTCCGCATTGTCTTTGGAGTCTTCCACCAACTGAAAATCCCCATATGAATGCTGCTGAAAAAGATTCTTTTGGCGAATGGTTTGTCCGTCGAAAAGATCTACATAATCTGTAGGACGGTCTGCCGTTAAAATCAGTAACGGAATATTAGAATAAAAAGCTTCTGTAACCGCAGGATAATAATTTGTTGCCGCAGAACCACTTGTACAGGTAATTGCCACCGGTTTTTTCTCACTCATTGCCATTCCAAGAGCTACAAATGCCGCACTTCTCTCGTCTACAATACTGTAACAGTTGAAATCATCCATCTCTGAAAAATGAATTGCCAAAGGCGCGTTTCTGGATCCTGGAGAAATAACAACATCTAAAATACCATATTGCTGAAGAAGATTGGCAAGTACCTGAATACTTCGCTTGGAAGAATATTTTTTCATAAAGCAAATTTAACTTATAAATACCTAATTCTAAAATGATTTAATTCAAAAAAGCTGTATTTTAGCATCACGTAAAATTTCTATAAAATGGATAAAATACCTAGTGTAGACCTGCGTGATTTCCTTTCGGACAACCCGGAACGCAAACAGAAATTTGTAAATGAAATCGGAAAAGCTTATGAAGAAATTGGCTTTGTTGCCTTAAAAGGACATTTCCTGGATGATAAGCTTGTGAGTGAATTGTATGGTGAGGTTAAAAACTTTTTTGATCTTCCCGTGGAAACCAAACAAAAGTATGAGATTCCCGGAATTGGAGGACAGAGAGGTTACGTTGGTTTCGGAAAAGAAACCGCAAAAGGATTTAAAAAAGGAGATTTGAAAGAATTCTGGCATTTCGGGCAATATGTTTCGGATGATTCAAAATACAAAAGCGAATATCCCGACAACGTCATCGTTGAAGAGCTTCCAAAATTCAATGAAGTAGGAAAAGAAACTTACCAGATGCTCGAAAAAACAGGGAAATATGTTTTAAGAGCCTTGGCTTTATATCTTGGTCTTGACGAGTTTTATTTTGATGATAAAATTGCAGAAGGAAATTCTATTCTACGACCAATACATTACCCTCCAATTACGGAGGAGCCAGATGATGCGGTAAGAGCTGCTGCACACGGAGATATTAACCTCATCACTCTTTTGATGGGTTCCCAAGGGAAAGGTCTTCAGGTACAAAATCATAAAGGAGAATGGATTGATGCCATTGCTGAACCGGATGAATTGATGATTAACGTTGGAGATATGCTATCCAGACATACGAATAATAAATTGAAATCTACGATTCACAGAGTGGTAAATCCGCCGAGAGAATTATGGGGAACTTCAAGATATTCTATCCCGTTCTTTATGCATCCTGTAAGCGAAATGTCGCTGAATGCACTGGAAAACTGTGTAGATGAAAATCATCCTAAATTGTATGAGGACACAACCGCAGGAGAGTTTTTACATGAAAGATTGATAGAATTAGGATTAATCAAAAAATAATATCAGCCGGATTTTAATGTCCGGTTTTTTATTGCCACATCAAAACTTTCTCAAAAAAACAATGAAGCATTGATAATTATGAACAAAAAAAGACTTACATCACTGTAAGTCTTTTGCTCCTCCTGCTGGGCTCGAACCAGCGACCCTCTGATTAACAGTCAGATGCTCTAACCAACTGAGCTAAGGAGGAATGTCCTATTGTTTTAGTGGTGCAAATATAAAATGAAAAATAACATTAAGCAAATTTTTTTTCTCTAAAAATAACGCAAAGCACTTATAATACTAACTTTCAGGAAATTAAATTTAATATTCAGAAACTTTGGATAATGTGGTCTATTATTTACACCGTGCTCGACAACTTTTCTCTAAAGATACCGTCTTGGGATATTGTAATGATGCCCATCACCATAGAACTCCGTTTCCATAACAGGATTGTATACAGCTAGTGGGTCAACCTCGTACCAAATGCTCAATTTAGGGTTGTAATAACTTGC